>Ga0136636_10000330_pt1 | contig 23302 bp, 16 predicted proteins | sample AntDrymUQ8522106_2_FD_104653 | JGI IMG/M metagenome (GOLD analysis project Ga0136636, IMG submission 104653) | Polar desert sand microbial communities from Dry Valleys, Antarctica - metaG UQ852 (21.06) | ecosystem: Environmental > Terrestrial > Soil > Desert | place: Antarctica: Dry Valley... | reverse complement strand
GGCGGTGATCGGCGAAGTTGTCGACGACGGCGATTTCTTCGAAATCAAGGCGGCGTTCGCGGCCAACCTGATCGTCGGCTTTGCCCGCTTCAACGGCATCAGCGTCGGCATCGTCGCCAACCAACCGGCCTACCTCTCGGGCGTCCTCGACATCGATTCGTCGATCAAGGGCGCGCGCTTCGTGCGCTTCTGCGACTGTTTCAACATCCCGGTGGTGACCTTGGTCGACGTGCCCGGCTTTCTGCCCGGAACCGCCCAGGAATATGGCGGCGTCATTCGCAACGGCGCCAAGATGCTTTACGCCTACGCCGAGGCGACCGTGCCTAAAGTCACCGTGATCACGCGCAAGGCCTACGGCGGCGCTTATTGCGTGATGTCTTCCAAGCATCTGCGCGGCGACATCAATTACGCCTGGCCGAGCGCCGAGATCGCCGTCATGGGGGCCAAGGGCGCCGCCGAGGTGCTCTACGGCCGCCAGGCCCGCGAGGCCGACGATCCGAAGGCCTTCCTCGCCGAAAAGGAAGCCGAATACCGCGAGACGGTGGCCAACCCGTATATCGCCGCGCAACGCGGTTACATCGACGATATTATCGTGCCGGCCACAACGCGCGCGCGCATTGTCCGCGCACTCGGCCTGCTGCAGAACAAACGCGACACCAATCCGATGAAAAAACATGGAAACATTCCCCTCTGACGCGGCGCCAACTTTGAAGAGGTGAATTCATGAACGAGAAAAAATTGGCGGCAATCCTCGCCGCGACCCAGCTCTACCTCGAACACGAGGCAGCGTCGGCCCAGCCGGCAGCGGCAGTGCCGACGCGGCCGCCGCCCGAGCCCGGTCACTGGGCGCAGGCCGGTCGCCAGGAACTCATGAGCGGGCGCCGGATGATCGAGCTGCGCGCCTTTGCGCGCGCGCGATAGATTTGAAAATCTTGCTCTAAAAAACTTGTGGAGTTGAAAATGAATGACAGCATCGTAATGACCGCCATGAACTACGGCGCCGACCGGCCGCCGGCCGCCAACCCGGTCAAGATCATGGACCTCAGCCTGCGCGACGGGCACCAGTCCCTGTTCGCGACGCGCGGCCGCACTGAAGACATGATCCCGGTCGCCGAGATGCTCGACGAAGTCGGTTTCTGGGCGCTCGAGACCTGGGGCGGCGCGACCTTCGACACCATGCACCGCTTCCTCAATGAAGACCCGTGGGAGCGTCTGCGCACACTGAAACGCTACGCCAAAAAGACCCCGTTCAGCATGCTGCTGCGCGCCCAGAATCTCGTCGGCTACCGCAACTACGCCGACGACGTGGCCACTGCTTTCGTCGACCGCGCGGCCGAAAACGGCATGGACATCTTCCGCACCTTCGACGCACTCAACGACTATCGCAACTTCGAGACCGTCGTCCGCCAGATCAAGAAAAGCGGCAAGCACTTCCAAGGGTGCGTCTGTTATACCCTGACCGAACCACGGCTCGGCGGCGACGTCTATAACCTTGACTACTACATCAGCAAGGCGAAAGAGCTTGAAGCGATGGGTGCCGACTCCATCTGCATCAAGGACATGGCCGGCATGATCGCACCGTATGATGTGTATGCGCTGGTCAAGGCGATGAAAGCGGCGGTGTCGATCCCGATCGACCTGCACAGCCACTTCACCTCCGGCATGGCACCGATGAGCCAGTTGAAGGCCATCGAAGCCGGCGTCGATATCATCGACACCTGCATGACGCCCTACGCCTATCGCACCTCGCATTCGGCGATCGAGCCGATGGTGATGACACTACTTGGCACCAGCCGCGACACCGGCCTTGACATTCGCAAGCTCGCCGCGATCAACGAGGTGCTGGAGAAGCAGGTGATGCCCAAATACAAACACCTGCTCGACGATTCGAAGGTCTCGATCATCGACATCAACGTCCTGCTGCACCAGACGCCCGGCGGCATGCTCTCGAATCTCGTCAGCCAGTTGCGCGAGATGGACGCGCTCGACAAGATCGACGAGGTCTATAAGGAGTTGCCGCGCGTACGCAAAGACTTGGGTCAGATCCCGCTGGTCACGCCGACCAGCCAGATCGTCGGCGTGCAGACGGTCAACAACGTCCTCCACGACACGCCCGAAGAGCGCTACAAAATGATCACCGGCCAGGTCAAGGACCTCTGCTACGGTCTCTACGGCAAGACCGCGGTGCCGATTGACGCGGCGCTGCAGAAAAAGGCGCTCAAGGGCTACGCGCGCGGCGAGGAACCGATTACCTGCCGTCCGGCCGAAGTGCTCGAACCCGAACTGGACAAGGCCAAGGCCGAAATCGGCGACCTTGCCGTCGACCTGGACGATCTCCTGATCTACGCGCAATTTCCGGTCACCGGGCGCAAGTTCCTCGAGTGGAAATACGGCCGTAGCGAAGTTCCGGCCAGCGTCAAGCCGATCACGCTCGAAGCGGTCAGGAAGCAGGACGCACTGATCAAAAAAGCCAAGGCCGGCGAACTCGTCGAAAAGATCGAGAAGAAAGGCGAAGCCGTTCTGCCAGCCAAATCGGACCGCGTGCGCAGCTTCAACGTCTTCCTCGACGACGAGTGCTTCAGCGTCGAGGTCGACCCGAGTGGCAACGTGCCGGCGCTCGTCGCACCGCGTGCCCCCGTTCAGACAGCGCCGGTCGCGGCGGCTCCGGCTCCAGCTCCGGCTCCGGTTGCCCGCGCCGCGCCAGCGCCTGCGGCGACTTCGGCAACGGTGCTCGACGGTACGCGGATGTTTGCGCCGATGCCGGGAATGATCATCCGTTACCAGAAAAACCCGGGCGATAGCGTCGCCAAGGGCGAAGCCGTCGTCGTTCTCGAAGCGATGAAAATGGAAAATACCTTGGTCGCGCCGTGCGACGGAGTGATCAAGACGATCAATTTCAAGAGCGGCGACACCGTCGCCAAGGGCGCGACGCTCTGCGTCCTCTAGAACCGCAATAGATGACACCGGAACCACACCGCGGGCGATCGACGCCCACGGTGCAGGACGCCCGCGCCGGCCGGGCACCTCCGCGCTGTAGGCCGAGAAGAGCGAGCCGAAGCGGGCCAAGATCTACAAGCACCTGCAGTTCGATGAGGTATCCTGATCGACGCATTTCACTGGACATTCCCGGCCCGCAGGCCCTTGGCAACACTCGCATTGCATTGGAAGAGAAAATGACACCATCGAAGATCTTCTGGACGGCCGTCGACGAAGCGCCGGCGCTCGCCACCTACTCGCTGCTGCCGATCGTCCAGGCCTATACCCGCGGCACCGGCGTTGCTGTCGAAACGGCCGACATCTCGCTCGCCGGCCGGATCATCGCCAATTTTTCCGATACGTTGCCCGTAGCACAGCATCTTTCCGACGATCTCGCGCAGCTTGGCGAACTGACGCTGCACCGCGAAGCGAACATCATCAAGCTGCCCAACGTCAGCGCCTCGGTGCCACAACTTAAAGAGGCGATCAGCGAGTTGCAGGGCAAGGGCTACGCGCTGCCCGACTACCCCGAGGACGCGAAGAGTGACGCCGACAAGGCCATTCAGGCGCGCTACGCCAAGGTCCTCGGCTCGGCGGTCAACCCGGTCCTGCGCGAAGGCAATTCGGATCGTCGCGCGCCGCTGTCGGTGAAAAATTTCGCGAAAAAACATCCGCACCAGCTCGGGCCGTGGAGCGCCGACTCGAAAGCGCACGTCGCGCACATGACGAGCGGCGATTTCTTCGCCAACGAGCAGTCGCTGGTGCTCGCGAACGGCGGCGAGTTCAGAATCGAATTCGTCGGCGCCGACGGCGTCAGCACCGTGCTCAAAGACAAGCTCAAAGCCCTGCCCGGCGAGATCATCGACGCCACCTTCATGAGCCGGAACGCGCTACGCGCCTTCTTCGGCAAAGCGATCGACGCGGCGAAAAGCGATGATCTGCTGCTCTCGCTGCACCTTAAGGCGACGATGATGAAGGTCTCCGACCCGGTCATCTTCGGCCACGCCGTTGCGGTCTTCTACCAGGACGTTTTCGCCAAACACGGCGAAGCACTCAAGCAAGTCGGTTACAACCCGAACCTGGGCCTCGGCGATCTTTACAATAAGATCAAGACCTTGCCTGAAACCAAACAGGCCGAGATCGCCGCCGACATCGAGGCCGTCTATGGGCAGCGCCCGGCGCTGGCGATGGTCGATTCGGACAAGGGCATCACCAATCTGCACGTACCGAGCGATGTCATCGTCGACGCGTCGATGCCCAACGTCGTGCGCGATTCGGGCAAGATGTGGAACCGGGAGGGCAAGCTGCAGGACACCAAGGCGATGATCCCCGACCGCTGCTATGCGACGATCTACAAGGAGATCATCGAGGACTGCAAACGCAACGGCGCTTTCGATCCGGCGACCATGGGTTCGGTGCCGAACGTCGGCCTGATGGCGCAAAAAGCCGAGGAATACGGCTCGCACCCGACGACCTTCGTCATTCCCGCCGCCGGCACGGTACGCGTTGTCGATGCCAGCGGCACGCTTTTGATCGAGCACCCGGTCGAAGCCGGCGACATCTGGCGCATGTCGCGCGTACGCGATATCCCGATCCGGGACTGGGTCAAGCTCGCCGTCAATCGCGCCCGGGCGACCGGCGCGCCGGCCGTCTTCTGGCTCGACGCCGAGCGCGCGCACGACGCGCAGGTCATCGCCAAGGTCGAGCGCTACCTGCAGGACTACGATACGAGCGACCTCGAGATCAGGATTCTCTCGCTGGACGAGGCGATGAAGTTTACGCTCGCCCGCATCCGCCAGGGCAAGGATACGATTTCGGTGACCGGCAACGTCCTGCGCGACTACCTCACCGACCTCTTCCCGATCCTCGAACTCGGCACCAGCGCCAAGATGCTGTCGGTCGTTCCGCTGCTCGCCGGCGGCGGGCTGTTCGAGACCGGCGCCGGCGGCTCGGCGCCCAAGCACGTGCAACAGTTCGTCAAGGAAGGCTATCTGCGCTGGGACTCGCTCGGCGAATTCTCGGCGCTTGGCGCGTCGCTCGAACACCTGGCCGCCAACGTCCCTAACGTCATGGCGCAGGTGCTCGCCGACGCGCTTGATCTGGCCATCGCCAAGTTTCTCGACAACAACAAGTCGCCGGCGCGCAAGGTCGGCGAGATCGATAACCGCGGCAGCCATTTCTACCTCGCGCTGTACTGGGCGCAGGCGCTCGCCGCGCAAAGCAAGGACGCCGAGCTGCAGGCGAAATTTGCCAAGGTCGCCAAGGCGCTCGCCGAGAACGAGGCGAAGATCAACGACGAACTGCTCGCGGCGCAAGGCCAGCCAGTCGATCTTGGCGGCTATTACCTGCCCGACCGCGAAAAAGTCGTGGCAGCAATGCGGCCGAGCGCGACTTTCAACGCGATCATCGACGCGATGCATTAGCCGAAGATCGGGAAAAAGCGTTGAAACGGAGCGAATAGATGGATATCGTCACGAAACCCCAGGCCGGCACGCTGCAGTCGAGCGACATGATGTTTAGCGTCGAGCCGGCCGACGAGCTGATCATCGAGATTGAAGCGAAGGTCAACACACAATTGGAACACCTGCTGCGTGCCCGGCTCGTCGCAGTTCTCGAAAAATCGGGAACGCGTGCGGGAAGGATCAGCGTCAGCGACCGCGGCGCACTCGATTAGGCGATCGAAACGCGCCTCGAAACGGCATTCAACGAGCGAGAGGTCTACAATGGAAAACAAGGGTTATTGGTCCAAGGAATACGAGCAGGGACGGCGCTTTCTCATCAAGGTGATGCCCGGCGAGAGCGTGATCAGCTGTCTACGGGAGTTCACTGGCAAGGAAAAGATCCACCACGCGGTGATCCTCTCGGCGATCGGTTCGGTGAAGAACGTGCGCCTCAACAGCATCATGAGCGGTACCGAGTTGCCGATCACCCCCGACCGGCTGATTCGGCACGAAATCGAAGGCCCGCTCGAACTGCTCAGCATGTCGGGCAATATCGTCCCCGGCGCGGCGTTTAACCCCGATTGCCATCTCCACATCACGGCGAGCAAGTCTTCCGGCGAGGCCATCGGCGGCCATCTGGCCGACGCCGAAGCCTTCGCCAGCTGCGAGATCGTGCTCACCGAACTGGTCGTCTCGGGCATCCAGCGGCAGCTGTCCAAATCAGGCGGAACGCCGATCATGTTCTTTGTCGAGCATTAGCACCTGCCCGGCTTTTGCGTGGCGCCGCTCACTCTGCAAGTGCGGCGACCCGCCGTCGATGCTGCGCAAGCTTTCAGCGTTGCGCGGGTGACGGATCGTCGACCCGATGGAGTAGCACCATGGAACTATCGTTGATGCCGCCCGAGGCGCCCGCCACGAGTCTGCTCACCGCGCGCGACGCGCGGCAGGCGGCGCTTGTCCGGCAATGGGGCCAGGGCCAGCGGGCGACTATTTTTTTCTCGCTCAACGTCCCCGGCAGCGACAAGAGCCCGGCTGGTGCGCAGGCGCTATTCGACGGCGTTCTCCGCGAACTCAACGAGTCCTTCGCCGGGATCGTTCGCCTCGCGCAGGCCTGTGACGCGTTCGGCCCTTACGCGATCATGGCCGTCGATGTCGACCCGGTGACCGCCAAGACGCGCTGCATCGGCCTCGAAATGCAGAGTCCGGCGGCGCGCCTGGCTGATCTTGACGTCTATTCGCCGACCGGCGTCCAGATCGACCGCGGCCGTCTCGGTTTTCCGCCGCGCCGCTGCTTCGTCTGCAAGCACGCCGCCGCCGAGTGCATACGCGCCGAGCGGCACCGGCGCGAAGAAGTCATCGCCAAGGCGCATGCCCTGCTCACGCATTTCTGACCGGGAAAGGTTCGCCGGCGCGCGGGTCACCAAATATAACTCGAGAACGACCACTCAAAAACGACGACTCTAGAACGACTTTGTTCGCAAAATGCACGATATAGTGAACAGACATCGGTTGCCGCACCGTTAAAACCAATCAAAAATAAGCGATGCAAAGAGGCGGCTGGAGACGGCCATGCCTGGGTAATAAGTGTTTCGCATCAAGTCGCTCTGCGCAGAATTTTTTGCGAAGGATCATCGGGAAGCACTCGAATGGGGAATCAAGCATAAATGTCCAATTTCGAAATCGTGGCGCGCGAGGACTTTTCGCCGGTCACCTATCTTCTGGAAATACGCCATCCCTTGATGGCCAAAGCCGCCAAGCCGGGGCAATTCGTCATCGTCATGCTCGACGAGAGCGGCGAGCGGATTCCGCTGACCATCGCCGACTTTGACCGCGAAAAAGGAACGATCACGCTGGTCATCCAGGCCGTCGGCAAGACGACGCGGCAAATGCAGCAGGAATGTGCGGTCGGCACTTCGCTCTACGCGATGGTCGGCCCGATGGGCATCCCGACGTCGATCAGCCACGCCAAAAAAGTCATTTGCGTCGGCGGCGGCCTCGGCGTTGCACCAATTTACCCGCAGGCACGCGCCTTCAAGGAATCGGGCGCCTACGTCATCGGCGTCGTCGGCTTTCGCAACAAGGACCTCGTCTTCTGGGAAGACAAGTTCCGCGCCGTGTGCGACGAATTCATCATCTGCACCGACGACGGTTCGGCCGGCATCAAGGGCCTCGTCACTGCCGGTATTGCGCAAGCCATCGCCAACCATCCGGACATCGACGAAGTCGTCGCCATCGGCCCGGTGATCATGATGAAAGGCTGTGCTGACGCGACGCGCCCGTACGGCATCAAGACCATGGTCAGCCTCAACCCGGTGATGGTCGATGGCACCGGGATGTGCGGCGGTTGCCGCGTCAAGATCGGCGAACAGGTCAAGTTCGCCTGCGTCGATGGGCCGGACTTTGACGGCCACAAGGTCGACTTCCTGGACCTCATGACGCGCCTGCGCCGCTATACCAAGGAAGAGCGGATGGCACTCGAGCACTGGGAAAAAGGCGAAAAAGGCTGCCGCCTGCAGACCGCCAACCCGGCAAAGGCCGAAACGACCGCGGTCAAGTGAGCATTCGTCCGCGGCAAAGCAGCCAGGCACGAAGTCCATGGACCACACGGAGCCGGTCCATCGCGCTTACGGTCACTCGCCTTTTAGTCTGCGTTTGCGCAGCGCGAAGATTGCCTGATCTGCGTCACCGCAATGGTTTGAACCAATTTTTTTACGCTGGAGTTAAACGGTAAAGTCATGGCGAAGAAAAGGACAATTCGCAGTATTCCGCAGGAGCGCACGCCGATGCGCGAGCAGGACCCTCTCGTGCGGGCGACGAACTTCGAGGAAGTCGCCTGCGGTTATCACCCCGAAGACGCCTGGCGCGAAGCCGAGCGTTGCCTGATGTGCCCCGACCAGCCCTGCGTCTCGGGTTGCCCGGTCGGCATCAACATCCCCGGCTTCATCCAGAAGATCGGCGAAAAGGATTTGCGCGGCGCCTACGACGTCATCACCGCGACCAATCTGCTGCCTTCGGTCTGCGGCCGCGTCTGCCCGCAGGAAAACCAGTGCGAAGGCGTGTGCACGGTCGGCGAATCGAACACCGGGCTTGAAGCGGTGGCCATCGGCCGGCTCGAGCGCTTTGTCGGCGACGCGGCGATCAAGGCTGGCTGGGTCAACATCCCTTATATCGAAAAGAACCGCTTCAAGGTCGGCGTCATCGGTTCGGGCCCGGCCGGGATGGCGTGCGCCGCCGACATGGCCAAAGCCGGTTGCGACGTCACTGTTTTCGAGGCCTTCCACCAGGCTGGTGGCGTCCTCAAATACGGAATTCCTGATTTTCGCCTGCCCAACGCGGTGGTCGACGCCGAAATCGAAAACCTCAAGAAACTCGGCGTCAAATTCGAATGCAACACGCTCGTCGGCCGGCTGTTTACCGTCGAGCAGATGATTTCCGAGATGGGCTTTGACACGGTTTTCATCGGCGTTGGCGCCGGTTACCCGACCATGCTCGGCATCCCCGGCGATTCGTTGAACGGCGTGCTCTCGGCAAACGAGTTGCTGACGCGCTGCAATCTGATGCGGGCGCGCGATTTTCCCAACTTTGACACGCCGCAACCGCCGGGCAAGCGCGTTGCCGTCGTCGGCGCCGGCAACACGGCGATGGACGCCGTGCGCGTCTCGTTGCGCCTCGGTGCCGAAAAGGTCTATTGCATCTACCGGCGCTCGCACAAGGAAGCGCCGGCGCGCGCCGAAGAACTGCATCACGCCGAACAGGAAGGCGTCGAATTCCACTGGCTGACCAACCCGGTCGCCGTGCTGGCCGACGAGGAAGGCAATGCGCGCGGCATCCGCTGCGTGCGCATGGAACTCGGCGAACCCGACGCCTCCGGTCGCCGCCGGCCGATTGCGGTCGCCGGCAGCGAGTTCGACTTCGAGGCCGACCTGATCGTCTATGCGATCGGCACCAACGCCAACCCGATCATGGGCCAGACCTCGCAGATCAAGCTCAACCAATGGGGTTATATCGACGCCAACGAGAGCCTGGCGACTTCGCTGGCCGGCGTCTTCGCCGGCGGCGACATCGTCACCGGCGCGGCAACGGTGATCCAGGCGATGGGCGCCGGACGCCAGGCGGCGGCGAGCATGAAGGAATACCTCGGCATCCGGGACTGCTCGCTGCCTTACGCGGCAAGTGGCGAGAAGCTGTTCGGCATCGACGTGCGCGAGCGTAATTTTGCCCGCGTGCGCATCGCCTGACGGCGCGGTACACGAAGTAATGCCGGCTGGGCGGGCACCTGACCAGCCGGGCCAGGGCAAGTGAACGACGTGAAGTAACTATGGAAAAAACGATATGAGCATAGACACCCTGGAACACAGCGCAACCAAGCCCGGCCGGAGCGTTGGCACGGTCACCACGCTCAAGGAACACATCGTCGAGATCATCAGCGATTCGGGCGAAGGTGCGCAGCGCTGCGGACAGTCGCTCGGCGCGATCGCCGCGCGCATGGGCAACGGCATCTGGACGACCGAGATCATCCCGGCCGAGATCCGCCCGCCGGCGCGCAGCGTCGCCGGCGCCAGCGGCAACCGCATCCGTATTGGCTCGAACTACATCACCAACGGCGGCGACGAGACCGATCTCGTTGTGGCCTTCAACGAGCAGGTGCTGCTCGGCCGCGTGCGCGCCCGCGAGCTTAAGCCCGGCTGCATCATTTTTCTCGAGAGCATGTGGCGCAAGAACCCTGATCTGAATATCTCGATGGCTTACGTCGAGGCCTACGAGCGCCTCGTCGCCGCCGGCTACCGCGTGCTCGAGACGCCGATGGAAGCGCAGTGCCAGCTGCTCAACGCCGATCCGAAGCGGGGCAAGAACATGTTCGCGCTCGGCATGCTCTGCTACATATACAGCTTTGAACTCGACATGGCGCGCGAGCAGATCGCGCTGACCTTCGGCAAAAAGGCGCAGGCGGTCATCGCGGCCAACGTCGAACTGCTCGAAGCCGGGTACGCCTGGGCGGCGGCCAACATCGATTTCCGTTTCTCGATTCCGGCAACGCCGGCCACGCAGCCGCAGATCGTCACCAACGGCAACACCGCGCTGGCGCTCGGCGTGATCGCCTCGGGCATGGAGCTGTGCGCGATGTACCCGATCACGCCGGCAACCTCGTCGTCGCACTACCTGTCCGAAGTATTCGAGAAGGTCGGCGGCATTGTGCACCAGGCTGAAGACGAAATCGCCGCCTGCGCCTTCGCGATCGGCGCTTCCTACGCCGGAAAGTGCACGATCACCATCACCTCGGGCCCCGGCTATTCGCTCAAGCAGGAAGCCATCGGACTCGCCGTCATGGCCGAGATCCCGCTCGTCGTGGTCAACGTTCAGCGCGGCGGACCGAGCACCGGCCAGCCGACCAAAGTCGAACAGGGCGACCTGATGTGCACGATCTTCGGCAGCCACGGCGACGCGCCGAAGGTGGTCATGGCAGCGGCGACGATCGAGGACTGCTTCTACGCGGTGATCACCGCGCGGCGCATCGCCGAGACTTTCAATATGGTCGTCGTCATCCTGACCGACGCCAGCCTTTCGTCGTCACAGCAGCCTTTCAACCGACCGCAGTTTTCAGAAACCTGGCTCGCGCCACCGGTCGACCAGAGCCCGATTCCCGAAGGCGCCAAGCCCTACGACTGGGACGCGACGACCGGCCTGGCGCGCCGCTTTATTCCTGGTCAGCCGGGCGGCATGCACACCGTCACCGGCCTTGCCCACGACCGCAACAGCCACGTCGCCTACGACCCGGACATCAACCAGGAAAGTCTGCGCGCGCGCAGCCTCAAACTTGCCGCGCTGCAAAAAACGCTGACGCCGCCCGAGATCTTCGGCGAGCCCAGCGGCGAGTTGCTGATCATCGGCTGGGGCAGTACCAAGGGGGCGATCGAGGAAGCCGTGCAAACTTTGCGTGAAGGCGGCTGCAAGGTCGGCGCGATCAACCTGCGCTTCCTGCAGCCGATGCAGCCGGGAATCAAGGAAATCATGCAGCGCTATACGCGCGTCATGACCATCGAAAACAACTGGAGCGACAGTCCGGACGAAGAAATCATCGACGCGGACAACCGTCGCTACTCGTCGCTGGCGATCCTGCTGCGTTCGCGTTACCTCGTCGATGTCGATTGCTGGAGCGAGGTCAGGGGCCAACCGGTCAAGCCGAGCACCATCTGCCGCGTCGTCCTCGCCAAGCTCGCGAAGTAAGGAAAAGAAACCATGAAATCTTCTGCCACCGACTGCCTGCTCGAACTCTACGACGAGCAGCATGAACTTGAAGACTACCAGAGCGGCGTACCGCGCTGGTGCACCGGCTGCGGCGACAACGCCATCCTGACTGCCGTTCAGCGGCTCTGCCGCGACGAGGGCCTGCGTCCGGAAAAGACCGTTTTCGTTTCCGGAATCGGCTGCTCGAGCCGCTTCCCGCATTACATGAAGACTTATGGTTTCCACGGCATCCACGGCCGCGCGCTGCCGGTCGCCGAAGGCGTCAAGATGGCGCGGCCCGACCTCACCGTCTTCGTCAATACCGGCGACGGCGACTGCTGCAGCATCGGCGCTGCGCACTGGATTCACGCCATTCGCTACAACATGAACCTGACCGTCTTCCTGCACGACAATCAGATTTACGGGCTGACCAAGAAGCAGGCGTCACCGACCTCGCCAATCGGCACCAAGAGCAACACGACGCCGCGCGGCAGCTATCTTGACGCCTTGAATCCGCTCGCCGTGACGCTCGGCGTCGCCAACGCCTCGTTCGTCGCCCAGGCCGTGGACTGGATCCCCGAAAGCCTCTACCAGATCGTCCGCGCGGCTTACCACCACAAGGGCTTATCGTTCGTGCGCATCCTCCAGCGCTGCCCGGAATGGCTGCCCAAATCGCTCGATCCGTGGATGCACGACACCAACAAGGTACAACTGCTGCACCACGAAACTTCGCTGCAGCTCAGCGCCGGGCTGTCCAAGGTGTACAAGAACCAGCTCGAGCACGACCCGCTCGACATGAACCGCGCGCGCGAAATCGCCTCAAGCGCGGACGTCTGCCCGGTCGGCATCCTCTACCAGAACAAGGATATCCCGCGTTACGAGGAAACCCGGCAAACCGGCGTGCTGCGCACCACCGAGACGGTGCGCAGAGGTTTCGAAGCCGAACTCGACAAGTACACGGTCTGAGCCGACCCGGCGCATCTTAAACGGTGTTCCGACGAATCGTGATCCGTTCGGGACAAGTGGTTAAACGAATTCTATGTGATGGCCTATGGACACTGATCTGCAAGCGCAAATTGCTTTTTACCTGACCGGCAACCGCCTGGCCACGCATCTTCAGCCGAGCGCCGAAGGCCAGCTGATCCCGGCGCTCTTCAGCGCGCACCGTGACCTCACCCGCTTGCGCTACGACTTCCCTCTGGTCCTTGTGAACGACGGTTCTAGCGATGTTTTCGTCGCGCCGATGTCGGCGCTGATCGACGATATCCTCGACAAGATCGCCCATGGCGAGGGCAACGAGCGCGTCCGCAAACACGTACTGCGCATCGAGCAGGAAATTCGCGTGCGCCTCGCCGACGGTGCGCGCGCTTCGTTTTCGGCGCGCTGGGACGAGGCCGCGGCGCAGCTCGCCAAGGCCGACCACGAACTCGCCGCAAGCCTCGCTCTGGCGCGTGCCAATCTCATGGTCGACGGCGAGCTCGTCGACTGCGACGCGCACACGCCCTACGCCGTTCTGCTCCATGCCTGGCAGCGCACCCAGGCGCGCCGTGCCGAACAGTTCTGCGTGCGCATCGACCGGCTGCGTCTCAAGCTCTCCGACATCATCAAATCGGACTTCGCGACCTCGGACGCCGGCAAGAGTGCCGAGCACCTCAGATCGTCGTTCGGCAACGGACCGATGGACCGCTTCGATTTCGACTTCATGGCGAAAATCCTGCGCAGGTCGGCGCCCAGGGAAAGCCTCACGAAGAGTCGACGCGAGCGGATTCTCGGTCTTCTCTCCGTGCTCGAGACACAAAAGTTCCATGTCCGGGCCGAGCACGCCGGGACGCCGTATACCTTCATCTTCGACAGCTGTGCGCGTGCCCTCGAATGCTATGGCGAGCGCCTGGCGAAGGCCGTCGAACTGGCCCGGGCGCTGGCTGTCGCCGAACTCGAGATCAAGGGCGAATACAGCGAGGCCAAACACGACCGGCTGTTTGAATCGTTCGGCCAGAACGGGCTCGACGCCAGCGATTTAGCGCTGTTCCCCGATTACCTCGTTCGCCTCGACGCGCGCAAGCTCACCGGCGCCGAGCACAGCGCGCTGAGCGAGATCCTCTCGGTCGATCTGCCGATCAAGATTCTCGTGCAGACCGACGACATCAGCGAAAAGTCGTCGCTCGCCAACGGCCACATGGCTTTTTCCCTGCGCAGCAAGCAACTGGCGAGCATGGCGCTCGGCCTGACCGGCGTCTTCGTCGTGCAGACGCCCGCGTCCCTCCTCTACCCACTGCAACAGCAGATCCAGCGCGGACTCGATTATCGCGGCCCGGCGCTGTTCAGCGTATTTTCTGGCGCCGCCCAAACGACGCGCGTTTTGCCGCCGTATCTGGTCTGTGCCGCGGCGCTCGAATCGCGCGCCTTCCCGACCTTCTCCTTCGACCCATCGGCCGGCGCCGACTGGGCGTCGTGTTTCTCGCTGGCCGAAAACCCGCAAGCCGAAAACGACTGGCCGGTGCACGCCTTCGCGTACGAGGACGAAAAGCAGCAGGCCGTACGCACGAAAATCCCGTTCACGCTGCTCGATTTCGTTGCCTGCGATGCGCGCTACAGCGAGCACTTTGCCTGCGTCCCGCGCTCCGCCTGGAGCGAGACGCTGGCGCCGGCCGAAGACGCGATAGCAGCGTCCGGGCGTGGAAGCCTCGACAGCGTGCCCTGCTTGACCATGATCGACGCGCAGAACCGCGTGCACAAGGTCATTGTCGACGAGCAGCTGATCCGCGAAGCGCGCCGTTGCCGCCGCGCGTGGAACAGCCTGCAGGAACTCGGCGGCGTCCACAACTCGCACGCCAAGCGCCTGCTGGCCAGCGCAAAGGCGACCACTGAGGCGCTCACCAGGGCCGCCGCAGGGGTGGCGACGCCGAGCCAAGCACGCAGCGAAGCGCACAGCGAAGCGCACAGCGAAGCGCACAGCGAAGCGGCGGTTGCCGCCAGCCCGGCAACAGCACCTGGCGCCGCCGTCGCGCCGCTCGTCGAAGCCGAGCCGGAACGCTCGCCCGACGAAGCCTATATTGAGACGGCCCGCTGCTCGACGTGCAACGAATGCGTCCAGCTCAACGGCAAGATGTTCGCCTACGACGCCAACAAGCAGGCGTACATCGCCGACCTCAACGCCGGCACCTACGCCCAGCTCGTCGAAGCCGCCGAGAACTGCGCGGTATCGATCATTCACCCGGGCAAGCCGCGCAACCCCAAAGAAGCCGGCCTCGACGAGCTCATGAAGCGCGCCGAACTGTTCATCTAACGGTGACTTCCGGCAACGGCCGGCCGTCCGGCCACGACACAGGGCGCTTCGGCGCCCTGTTTTTGTCGCACCTTCGGGCCGGTCACCGGGGCATGCGGCCGACCTGCCATGCAGAAGATATGCGCCGATACGGGAAACGAAAATGATTCCCATTGGTCCATCATCATCGCCGGCACACCGTCGTCGTCCGCCGCGATTTTTTGCGCGCAGTTCGCTTTTCCTGCGTCACGGAGCACACATGAAGACCAAATTGTTGTGGTTGCTGTTCGCTTTGGCGACCACGGTGCACGCCGCGTTGCCCGATGCCGCGTTGGCGCCGGCGCTGCAACCGCTCAAGCAGCAGTCGCAGGCGGCGCACATGACGGCGGTCGTCGTCAGCCGCTTGCATTACAAGCCGACGCCGCTCGACGACGCCATGTCGCAGAAGATACTCGAGCATTACCTCAATGTCCTCGACGCCGACAAGTTCTTCTTTACCAAGGCCGACGTCGACCAGCTGACGGCTGACTATGGCGCCCGCCTCGACGAGACGATCATCGACGGCGACCTGAGCATCCCGTTCGCCATTTTCAAGCTGCACGCGCAGCGCATGAACGACCGCTTTTCCTCCGCGCGTAGCCTGCTGAAGACCGGTTTTGACTTCGCGCAGAAAGAGAGTTACCCCTACGAGCGCAAAAAGAAACCGTGGCTGGAATCCGAAAAAGAACTGAACGAGCTCTGGCGCAAGCGCGTCAAGAATGACTGGCTGCTGCTCAAACTGGCCGATCAGAACGATAAGGCGATCGTCGAGACGCTCGACAAGCGCTACGCGAACTCGCAGAAACGCGTTACACGGATCACCAGTGAAGACGTGTTTCAGGCGTTCATGAACGCCTACACGACAGCCATCGATCCGCACAGCAACTATCTCTCGCCGCGTGCGGCCGAGGATTTTGGCATTTCGATGAGCTTGTCGCTGTTCGGCATCGGCGCATCGCTCTCGCAAAAGGACGATTACACGGTGATCACCGCGCTCATCGCGGGCGGCCCGGCCGTCCTTTCCGGCCAGCTCAAAGCGGGCGATCGCATCGTCGCCGTCGGTCAGGGCGGCGGCGCGCTCACCGAGATCATCGGCGGGCGCTTGTCCGATGCCGTCGCGCTCATTCGCGGCGCCGCCGACACAACCGTACGGCTCGCCGTGCTGCCCGCGGATGCCGCGGCCGACGGCCAGCAGAAGTTTGTCACGCTGGTACGCAAGAAAATCACGCTCGACGACCAGTCGGCGAAGACCAAGGTGCTCACCGTCACCGCCGCCGGCGCACGCGAAGCCAAAGGCGCCGGCAAACCCGGCGACCGGCAAGCAGGCGCAGGACCGTCCCGCCGCGTTGGGGTGATCACCCTGCCCTCGTTCTATCGGGATTTCGAGGGCCGGCAAAAAGGCGATCGCGAGTATCGCAGCGCGGCGCGCGATGTCGCCCGGGCGCTGGCCAACCTTCAACGCGACCAGGTCGACGGCGTGCTGCTCGACCTGCGCGACAACGGTGGCGGCTCGCTGATCGAGGCGGTCGAGACCGCCGCGCTGTTCATCGGCAGCGGGCCTATCGTGCAACAACGCGATACCGGCGGCGAAATCAAGGTCGAGCACAGCGCGCGCAGCGGGCTCGCCTGGGACGGGCCGCTCGGCGTCCTGATCAACCGCGGCTCGGCGTCCGCGTCGGAAATCTTTGCCGCGGCGATCCAGGACTACCAGCGCGGCGTGGTCATCGGCGAACCCAGCTTCGGCAAAGGCACCGTGCAGGCACTGATCAGTCTCGACGAACTGGCGAGAAAAGACAAACCCGTATTGGGCGAACTCAAGTTGACGGTCGGTCAATTTTTCCGGGTCAACGGTGGAACGACGCAACGACGTGGCGTGCAACCGGATATCGCCTTGCCGACCCTGCCGATGCTCGAAGACTTCGGCGAAGCGAGCTTCGACAATGCGCTGCCCTGGCTGAGGATCAAGCCACTTGCCTATACCCCGGCCGGTGACCTGAGCCGGCTGCTACCCGTGCTCGAGCGGCAGCACCAAGACCGCGTCAAGCACAGCAAGGACTTCCGTAACCTGCAGGACAATATCGGGGAATTGCAGCGCTTGCGCGAACGCACCGTCATATCTCTGAACGAAGACGAACGACGCCGCGAACGCGATGCCCTGAGCGCCCGCATCAAATCACGCCAGGCGCAGGGCGGCGCTGCCGCCGACGAACTGATACAGGCCGCGGACGGCGCCGAGGCGGCAGCAAAACCGCCCGGCGGGACGACTCTGCCAGGCGCTGACACGGGCGATACGGCACGCGACCCGGCCGCGAGCAAAGATGCAGTAAGCGATTTGAGTTTGCTTGAAGCGGCGCGCATCGTCGGCGACGCGGCCGCGCTATGGGCACCGACGATGGCCATCGCCACCTCAGCCAAGCCGGCGCCAAAGCTCGGGCGGGACAATGGCCAGCGACTTGACGAAGCGGCCCGGCGCGCCGGGGCGTGGAAGCAGTCGCAAAGAGACGATTATGGCCCCATGCAACGTCCTTGACTTCTGGTTTGGGGAAATTGATCCCAAACAGTGGTGGCGCGCGGACGAGCAACTGGACCGCGAGATCGGCGAACGTTTTGGCGCGCTGCATCACCAGGCAGCGCGCTGCGAGTTGTATGCCTGGCGCGGCGACTTGCCCGGTCGCCTGGCCGAAATCATCGTCCTCGACCAGTTCTCACGTAACATTCACCGCCATTCGGCAGCCGCGTTCGCCTGTGACGCGCAGGCGCTTGCGCTCGCCCAGGAGGCGATCCGCGCCTGCGCGGTGGGCTTGCTCGAACCGGCAAGACGGGCGTTCCTCTACATGCCCTTCATGCACAGCGAGTCGCCAGCGATCCACGCGATCGCCGCCACCCTCTTCGCCCAAGCAGGGCTCGAAGGCAATCGCCAATTCGCGTCCCGGCACCAGGCCATCGTCGACCGCTTCGGCCGCTACCCGCACCGCAACGCGGCGCTCGGGCGGCACTCGAGCGCCGAAGAAATCGCTTTTCTCGAAACTCCGGGATCGTCGTACTAGCAGCGCGTCGCGGACTTAACGCGCAGCGTCGCTTGAAGTTTCCGAGAGCGTCACTTGGCGATAATTTCCTTGCCCTCGGCGAAGTTTGCCGCGCGCCGCACCTCTGGGCGACAAAGTGGCTTCGTGCAACCGGCCGGAACTGCTAAAGTGCACGCTTTGCCCACATCGCTTCCAAGGAGATTACGCATGCTGTCCCGCCTCAAGACCCTGACCACGATCGCCGTACTGGCTTTTGCCAGCCTCACTGCGGTCCATGCGGCCGAACCGCTGAAAGCCGGTTTTGTCTATATCGGCCCAACTGGCGATCACGGCTGGACCTACGCGCACGACGAGGGGCGCAAGCAACTCGAAGCGCAGTCGGGCGGCAGCGTCAAAACGACCTTCGTCGAAAACGTTCCCGAAACGGCGGATGCCGAGCGCGTTTTCCGCGACCTCGCGCAAAAGGGCAACAAGATCGTTTTTGCCACGTCCTTCGGCTATATGAACCAGATGGTCAAGGTTGCCAAGGCCTTCCCGAATACCGTTTTCATGCACGCCACCGGTTACAAGACGGCGCCGAACCTTGGCGTCTATGACGTGCGCACCTACGAAGGCGCCTACATGCTTGGCGTCGTCGCCGGCAAGATGAGCAAAAACAACAAGCTCGGCATCGTCGCCTCGATCCCGATCCCCGAAGTCATTCGCAACATCAACGCCTTCACGCTCGGCGCGCGCAGCGTCAACCCGGCGATCACGACGCGCGCCATCTGGGTGAACACCTGGTTTGATCCGGGCAAGGAACGCGAGGCGGCACTGGCGCTGATTGCTCAGGGCTGCGACGTGTTGATGCAGAACACCGACTCGCCGGCCGTCGTCCAGGCGGCGCAGGAAAAAGGCGTTCTCGCCTTCGGCTGGGATTCTGACATGAGCAAGTTCGGCGGCAAGGCCCATCTCGCCGCGTCGATCCTGCACTGGGGCGTCATCTACAAGAAAGTCGTCGGCGAAGTCCAGGCCGGCACGTGGAAGACCGGCGACCTCTGGTGGGGCGTCAAGGAAGGTGCGGTCAATATCGAAAACTTCGGTCCGGCCGTCCCGGCCGACGTCAAGAAACTCGCCGAAGAGCGTCGCGACGCGATCCGCGCCGACAAGCTGCACCCGTTCACCGGCCCGCTCAAGAACCAGGCCGGCAAGGAGTTCCTCGCTGCCGGCAAGACCTACACCGACGCCGACCTGAAGAAAATGAACTTCTTCGTCGAAGGCGTCGAAGGCAGCATTCCCAAGTAAGCGGCCGCCGTCCGGTAACGCCAGGAACACCCCTCGCGCAGGGGTGTTTTCCGCCGATTGTTGACCGGAGATGCAATGCTTGAAGCCTTCTCCGTCGCGACGATCACGGTGCTCGCGGTGATCAGCCCGGGTGCCGATTTCGCCATGGTCACGCGCAACAGCATGCTCCGCTCGCGCCGCGCCGGCGTCCTTACCGCGGCCGGCATCGCGCTCGGCGTCTGGGTCCATGTCGCTTATTCGATGGCCGGCATCGGACTGCTGATCGCCCGCTCGATCTGGCTCTTCAGCCTGCTCAAGTGGGTCGGTGCCGCCTACCTCGTTTATCTCGGCGTAATGCTGCTGCGCGCCAGGCGGGCGAACGCCGGCGAAGCCTGCGCAGGGTTCCTGCCGCTCTCCGATTTTACGGCGCTCAAAACCGGCTTTTTGACCAATGCGCTCAATCCCAAGACGACGCTCTTCGTCGTCGCGCTATTTACCCAGGTGATCAGCCGCGATACGGCGCTTGCCGTGCAACTCGGCTACGGCGCCTTCATGTCGCTTGCCCATTTTTCCTGGTTTGCCTTCGTCGCCTGCGCCTTCTCCTCGCCTGCCGCGCGCCGCTTCGTCGCCTCGTCGCGCCACCTGATCGAGCGCGGCATCGGCGCGGCACTCGTCGGCCTTGGCCTGGCGCTGGCGGCGGCGTCACTGAAATAAGCGAATCACGCCGCGCGCCGGCAAGCTCGCTTGACCGAACCGTCGATACGGCAACAACGGCTGCGCTACGCCTCGAGCGCCGCTCGGCGTTTTGTACCGTGGCCGGCAAGCTCGTCGATCGAGCGTTGCAGCACGGTGAAATCTACCGGCTTGTAATGCACGACGATGCCGTCGGTAACGGCTGCCGCTTTCAACTGCGGGTCGGTATTGCCGGTCAGGAGGATTGCTGGCATATGGGCGCCGAAGCGAGCGCGCAGTGCGCGGACGACGTCGAGCCCGGTTTCACCGTCCGCCAGCGCGTAATCGCTGATCACGATATCGGGCGCTTTATCGGCCAGTTCAGCGCTGCCATGGGCGGCGATCACCTCGTGACCGCCGCGTTCGAGGGCAAAGAGCAGCGCGTCGAGCATCGACCGGTCGTCTTCGACGACGGCAATTTTCAGCGCGCGTCCGGGTTGCGCCGCGCCCCGTTCGCCGATGCGGTCAGCGCCCGGCACTTCGATGGCAAACATCGTTCCGACGCCCAGGCGCGAGCGCAGGCGCACCGTGAGCCCGAGCAGTGCAGCGGTCTTGGCGACAATCGCCAACCCCAAACCGCTGCCGTTTTCACGATTACGCTCGGCGTTGCCGAGTTGTCTGAATTCCTCGAATATGCATTCGGTCTGGTCCTCGGGGATCCCGATGCCGGTATCGTGGACTTCGAGCCAGCACTTACCCTGCGCGCGCCGCAGGCCGATCAGCACGCCGCCGCGGGCCGTGTAACGAACGGCATTGGCGACCAGGTTACTGATGATGCGACCGAACAGGACGGGGTCGCTGTGAGCGACGAAGTCGCTCGCCCGGCAGCGCAGCGTCAAGCCCTTCGCCGCCGCCTGCGGCTGGTGCGTGACGACGATCTGCTCGAGCAGCGGCGCGAGAGCAAAATCCTTGCACTCGGCCTTGACCACCGCGGCGTCGAGCTTGCTGAGGTCGAGCAGATGGTCGAGCATCTCGGTCAGATTGCTGACGCAGCGTCCCATATTGGCGACCAGCCGGTCGTCTTTCTCGGCGCGCATCGCCGCCGCTGCGACGTACAGGGAAAGCGCGCCGAGCGGCTGGCGCAGGTCGTGGCTGACCGCGGCGACGAAGCGCGTTCGCGCGGCGTTGGCCGCTTCGGCGCTGGCCTGCGCTTGCTGGCACCTGGCCACCTCGCGAGTCAACTCGGCGGTACGCAGCGCGACGAGCTCCTCGAGTCGTTCGCCGCGCCGGGCAAGTTCCGTCTCGGCCGAGCGGCTACGCCTGAGCGCACGATGCAGCGTGGCGGACAGCGCGCAAACGAGCAGGCTGGCCAGCGCGTAAAGGATGATGCCGGCAAGCCCGCTGGAGTCACCCCGATCGATCGCGGCTGCGGGCGGCATCCAGTAGAAAGCGGCGATCGGTATCGAGAGCGCCGTGGCCAGCGCGCCCGGGCCGAATCCGCCATAAACGGCCGCCAGCGTCACCGCCGGATAGAAAAGAACGAAGGCCGACTGCGCGCCCATCTCCGACAGGAAAATCATGCGCGCGACCGTCGCAGCGACCACTACTACGATGGCAATAACATAAGGATAACGCGGACCGTAGGGAACGCTGTCATCGTCGCTCAAGGGCGTCGGCTCGTGCCGCGCATGCAGCGCAGCAGCCAGCAGGTAGCAGCTGCCCAGCGATGTCCCGAGACGGCAGGCCCACGCGTAGACGCTCCACAGTTCGCGGATGAAACTCAGACCGACCAGTGCGACGGCGATGAGCAGCAGCGCGAGACTGTACCAATAGTGGAACCGGGTGCGCGTGCCCCGGTTCCAGAACAAGGCGGCGGTCAAGGCCAACATCGCCGCCGACGCGAACAGCGCCCACCGGCGCTCCAGCGTCCCGCCGTAATCAGCGGCAAAGAAGGCGGGCAAGCTGCCCGTCAGGGTCGCGTCGACCAGATAGAAAACCGCTGTCACGCACAGCGCCAAGGCAGCGACGAGCCAGGCCGGCCACAGCCGCGCCGGGCTGCGCCAGTGCGTGGGAATCGCCGCTCCGACGAGGTGACAGAGCGCCGAAAGAAAAACACTGCCGGTGAAGATGGTGACCGTCGTATTGGCATTGAAGCCGCCCGGCCCGAGCAAGGCGGCAATGGCGCCCATCGACCCGGCGATGCTCCAGAAGAAGGCGCCGCAAGCAATTGCGAGCAGCCACAGTTCGCCGCGTCTGGCGAGCACGTGGGCGATGAGATAGGCGACGGCACCCGAGAGCACCGTGCCGAACACGAGATTGACGGCGAGTAGCAGCCACGGCGAGGCAAAGCCGGGACCGGTCTGAAGCGGCTGGAGTGCACCGAGCAGAAAAACGACGATCGGGATCGGCAACCAGGCGAGGTCGACGATCCGCGTCGCACTGAACCCTAACCGAGCCTGGTTTGGCATTGTCATGCACGTTGCCTATGCGATGGATTTGCGCATTATCGTTCCGATTGCGGCCGGCGAGAAGCACTCCGCCTTCACTTCGCCTTCACTTCGCCTTTCCTTCGCCTTCCCTCTCCTTTTCACGCGGCGCCCGCCGCCGCCGACGGCACGAGCGCGACGCGCACCGGCAAGGGGTCAACGATTACGGTAGACCGGCGTGCGCTTCTCGGCAAAGGCGCGCACGCCTTCGCGGCAATCTTCGCTCGCCGCCGCCTGCGCCACGGCGCTCGCGTGATGCGCGCGCAAGTCCGCGTGCATGGTGGCGAGCAGGCCCTTGATCAGCGCCATCGCCGACGGACCGTTGGCGAGCAAGCGGTCGAGCCAGCCGGCGAGCTGAACTTCGAGATCGGCGGCGTCCTCGGCAAGCGCTGTGACGAGCCCCCAGTCGGCCGCCTGCGCCGCGCCAATCGGCGCGCCAAGCAGAACGAGATGCCGCGCCCGCGCTGGCCCGATCATCTCGGCCAGGCGGCGCGTTCCCATCCAGCCGGGGATCATGCCGAGCGTCACTTCGGGGTTGCCCAGTTTGGCCTGTTTGACGGCGATACGCAGGTCGGCGGCCATCGCCAGTTCAAGTCCGCCGCCCAGCGCGTGCCCGCTGATCGCCGCGATGACCGGCTGCGGCAGACTGGCGATGCGTTCGAAAACGTCGATCCCGCGCAGGATCCAGTCACGCCCCATATCGTGCGGTGAGAGCCTGCTCCAGGCGTCGATGTCGCCGCCGGTGCAGAAAAAACGACCTTCAGCGCGCAGCACGACGGCGCGCGTCTGCCGGTCGCCGCGCAGTTCATCGGCGATCTCTCCGAGCCGCGCGAGCATCGGCAGCGTCAGGGCGTTGCCCTTGTCGGGACGATTGAGCGTGATCTCGGCCCAGCTCACGCCGTCGCTGGC
>Ga0136636_10000329_pt1 | contig 23311 bp, 20 predicted proteins | sample AntDrymUQ8522106_2_FD_104653 | JGI IMG/M metagenome (GOLD analysis project Ga0136636, IMG submission 104653) | Polar desert sand microbial communities from Dry Valleys, Antarctica - metaG UQ852 (21.06) | ecosystem: Environmental > Terrestrial > Soil > Desert | place: Antarctica: Dry Valley... | reverse complement strand
CCGCAGCAGCCCCGGAACCGCTCGCGCACCAGGGCGCGCTGCTCCGGCGAGACGCTCATCGGCCGCGCTCGGTCGGCAGCGGCTCACCCGTGAGGCGCGCATAGCGGTCCTGGAGCACGATGCGGCGCTGGTCGAACTGCTCAAGCCAGGACGCGGCCTCGCTCAGCAGCTGCTCGTGCTGGCGGGCGAGGGCCGCGAGCTCCTCGTTGCGAATCTGGAGCGCGGCAAGCTGGGCCTCAGCCTGGTGCAGCTCCTGGTCTCTGCGCGCGATCGCAGGGGCGAGGTAGCTGGCCTCCTCGGCGTCGAGCGCGGCGAGGAGTGCGTCGAGCTCGTGCTGCTCTGCTGCGCGCAATTCGCCGTTGAGCTGACGCTCGCGCAAGCTGTCGAAGCGGCGCTGGGTCTCTGCATCCCAAGCCATATGGGCCTCCATCCTTGCTTCGGCGACACGGCCTATTATACCAACTCGCGGCGCCTGCTCCCGGGCGACTCTTCGCTTGACTGAGGCGAACGTAACGTCTATGCTACGCGCACCGGCACATTCATGCGAGGAGCAGGCGATGATGTTTACAGAGGCGTGCAGCATGTACCTCAGCGACCCGCGCACCCGCTTTAGCCGGCTGAAGCCCTCGACGCTGCAAGTGTATCGGAAGGATCTCGCTGCGGCCGCGCCGATCTACACACCGCTCTTGCGCTCGAACAGCGGCACCCGCCTTAGCTACGACGCCCTGCACTACCAGTGGGCGCAGGCCTGTGCGAGCGCTGGCCTCGCCGACGACCACCGCGACCTACACACGCTTGCCCCTATCCTTCCTGCGCGAAGACCGCGCCTGAGCGTCTGGGTCCCCACACCTAAAGGATTTTCCCATGAGCGATCAACCGGCGAATACCGATGTCTGGATGCTTCACCCCGACCTGGGTGCGCTCGCGCCGCTGCCGCTGCCGAGCGGCTACCAGCTGCACTTTTATGCCGAGGGCGACCTCGACACGTGGCTGCGTATTCAGGCCCACGACCCGTTCTTCGTGCCGACCGCCGAGACGTTCGCCACGTCGATGCCGGGCGACACTCCACTGCTCGCCGCGCGTGTCATGTTTCTCGCCGACCCGGCGGGCGCGGCGGTGGGAACAGTGACGGCCTGGCCCAACGACAGCCTGACTGGCCGGAAGATCGGACAGATCCACTGGGTGGCGCTGGTCCCGGCGGCGCAAGGGCGCGGCCTTGCAAAGCCGCTGGTGGGGGCCGCGTGTGTACTCCTGCACCAGTGGGGCTACGACGAGGCGTGCCTGGAGACCAACACGCGGCGCGTGCCGGCGCTCAACCTGTATCTGGCGCTTGGGTTCGTGCCGTTCGTCCGCAGCGAGGCCGAGCGGCGAGCATGGCGCGCCGTGGCCCCGCAGCTGCGATTGCCCGTGCACATCCCGGGCTGATGCTCCAGAGCGCAGCCTATCGCTCAGCAGAAGGAGCCGCCCATGCGGTTCGATGAGGTCGCGTTGTGCGTCCCCGACCTGGAGGCCGCGCGAGCCTTCTACACCGGCGTGCTCCAGCTGCCGGAGCTGCCCGCCGAGGGCGGCCTCGCCTTCCAGGTTGGCCGCACCCAGCTGCGCTTCAACGCGGCTCCCGCAGCTGAGCAGCCGCGCTACCACATCGCGTTCAGCGTGCCGCTCGCCCAGTTCGACGCGGCCCGCAGCCTGGTCGCGGCCCGCACGCCGCTGATCACCGCCGACGGCGACGCGGTGATCGTCCACGCGAGCTGGGACGCCGTCGCCTTCTACTTCCGCGACCCCGCCGGCAGCATCCTGGAGTGCATCGCCCGGCGCGGCGAGCCACCCGATGACCCGCAGGCACCGCAGGCGCCGGGCATTGGCTCCGTGTGTGAGGTCGGGATTGTCGTGGACGAGGTGTCGGCGATGGTGGCAACACTCCGCACGACGCTTGCGATCACGCCATTCGGCGGCTCGGAGGGCGCGACGTTCACGGCCCTCGGCGATGAGGAGGGGCTGCTCATCGTGGTGCAGCGCGGGCGCGAGTGGTATCCCAGCACCGGCCTGGCGGCGGCCCCCGCGCCGCTAGCGCTCGCCCTCACGCTGGACAACCGCTCACGACAGCGCATCGTCGGCCCGCCCTACCGTTGCACCAATGCCTAGACATCAGGTGAGCGGACCGCCATGCGAAGCGCACGGCGGATCAGCGCTGGCACGATCAGCTGGTGGAACGGCCGCACCACGGCGAAGTAGGCCCGGCCCAGGGCGTTGTGGAAGCTCACGACCGTGGTCACGATGGCCCACTGCGCCTCGCCCTCGTCGCGCAGCAGCACCGAGACACGGAAGTCGAGGTGGCGATCATCCTCGCCGAGGAGCAGCTCGTCAGGCCGGCGGTCGAACACGCGGAAGAGACCGACCCTCGCGCCGGGAAGCAACGGGCCACGACGCGCCGATTCTTGGTGAGGACCGATCTTCAAGCCGAATGGCCGCACCAGCGCGTTGCGCAGCTGCAGCAGGCCCTTCACCCAGGCCGGCGCAGTGGTGAAGACCAGGACGACGGCCTCGTCCGGCGTGTAGCGGCGGCCGGCGGGCATCTGGGCCAGGTAGGCGTCGGCGTAGTCGATACGCGGCAAGCTGGCGGCGGCCAGGCTCTCGGGCGGTAGCGGGACAACTGAGACTGCACCCATACGGCTCCCTCGCGGTTCGTGTAGCGGCGCGCGGCCAGAATGCGCCGGGTCTCCTCGCCCAGCTGTGCGGCGCGCTCGCGATTCATCACCATTGCCCTGCCCCTCTTCCTATGGGCTGTACCGAAGTCGTGGAGCCAGAGCGAGGCCCTCTGCTATACTACACCCAGCGTCAACCAACCCAGCCACCCACCACCCACCACACCTATGCCGTCAACCCGCGGGCTCACCCTCGGCAAGTTCGCCCCGCTCCACCGGGGACACCAGCATCTGATCGACACGGCCCTTGCCGAGGTGGACGAGCTGGTGGTGATCATCTACGACGCCCCCGAGACGACTGGCATCCCGCTCAGCGTGCGCGCCGGCTGGCTCCGCCGCCTTTACCCGCAGGTGCAGGTGGTCGAGGCATGGGACGGCCCCACCGACGTCGGCGACACGCCGGAGATACGCCAGGCCCACGAGCGGTACATCATCGAGCGGCTCAAAGTCGGCGGCGTCACGCACTTCTACTCCAGCGAGTTCTACGGCGAGCACATGAGCCGCGCCCTCGGCGCCATGGATCGTCGCGTCGACCCGGCACGTGTCGCTGTGCCCATCTCTGGCACCCAGGTCCGCGCCGACCCTTTCGTCGCCCGCACGTTCATCCACCCCCTTGTCTACCGCGACCTGGTGGGGAACATCGTGCTGCTGGGCGCCCCCTCCACCGGCAAGACCACCCTCACCGCCCGGCTCGCCGAGACCTACGGCACGGTCTGGATGCCCGAGTACGGGCGCGAGTACTGGGAGCAGCACCATGTCGAGCGGCGCCTGAGCATGGCGCAACTCGTCGAGCTCGCCGAGGGCCACCTCCTACGCGAGGAGTCCCTGCTGCCCCAGGCCAACCGCTACCTCTTCACCGACACCAACGCCATCACCACCGCGATGTTCTCGCTGGCCTACCATGGCGCCGTTGCGCCCCGCCTTGCCGAGCTGGCCTTGCAGGCCCAAAGTCGCTACGACCTGGTGATCGTCTGCGACAGCGACTTCCCCTACGACGCCACCTGGGACCGCTCGGGCGACGCCGACCGTCAGGTCTTCCAGAAGCAGATCCTGGCCGACCTGCGGGTGCGCCGGCTGCCCTTCCTGCTGGTGCGTGGCGATGTCGAGGCGCGGGTGCGGCAGGTGGGCGAGCTGCTGCGCAGACATCGGAAGTACGGCAACCTGCTCGAGACCTGCGGCGTCGCGTGAAGCTCGGCCAGCAGCATATCCAGGAGCACAGATGGGCAACCCGTTCGACGTCAATACGATCGCCTTCACCATGCTGGGCTACCCGCTGAGCTACATCGAGCTGGTTGGTACCATCCTCTACCTCGCGTCGGTCTGGCTGATCGCCCGCCAGAATATGCTCACCTGGCCCGTAGGCATTGTAAGCGTGCTGCTCTACATGGCCCTGTTCTACCAGATCCAGCTCTACTCCGACGCGTTGGAGCAAGCCTACTACCTGATCGCCAGCGCCTATGGCTGGTGGCTCTGGAGCAGCCGCAGGCGGCAGGCGGAGCAGGCGTTCGTGCCGTATGTGAGTACGCCGCGCACCCTGGGGCTGGTGCTGCTCCTCACGGTGGTCCTCGCGGCAGCACTGAGCGGCCTGATGAGCCGCATCCACGAGCTGCTGCCCACGCTCTTCCCGATACCGGCGGCCTTCCCCTATCTCGACGCGCTGACGACGGTCATGAGCTTCAGCGCCATGTGGCTGATGGCTCAGAAACGGCTGGAGAGCTGGGCCTACTGGATCATCGTGGACGTGATCGGCATCGGGCTCTACTACGTCCAGGGTGTGCGCTTCATCTCGCTGCTCTACGTGATTCTGCTGGCGCTGGCGATCAACGGCCTTGTGAGCTGGCTGCGCTCCGCGCGCCAGCCTGCAACGGGAGCGGCGCAGGCGTCATAGCGGCTCTGGAGCACCCTGCAGTTCGGCCCGCAGCTCCATCAGGGAAATGTGAGAAGCCGCCGTGGGCGTCCCGCGTGCTGTAGAAATACATCGTCATTGCTCCCTCGCTGGCAGTGTCATCAGCAGACCTCAGGGGAAGTATAGGCCCTCGCACGCGCAGCCGCCTCGGACACGTGAATGAGGGGTGCGGCGTATGGTCGCGGGCTGCCCGCTGGCCGGCGGCTGAACGCCGCGCCGGCCGGGCCTACGGCCGCGCGTCCGCCGACGCGGACGCAGCACGGCGTCGGCGCAGGCCGACGCGCGGCGCGCAGCGCCCCGGTGGCGCGACTTTAGTCGCCCGCTGCCCCGCCTGGCCCGAAACGTTACGCCGCACCCGTGACTGCCATCGATGCACGGCTGAAGCAGGCCCGCAGCGACCGCGCGCCTGCTCGGCCTCCACGAGAGGAGCGTGCGAAGAGCGCGACTAAATTGACGATTTTAGTCATGTTTGTTAAAGTACCTACTACACAAGTAAGCTATAGGCCCGGTAGCTACCATTATCGAGAGGCAAGATCAATGCATCGATCGCTAGGCCGTGTCATGTCGTTCACCGTGCTGTTCGCCACCCTGGCCGGGCTGCTGGCCGCGTGTGGCGGCGCCGCAAGTACCCCACCCCCGGTCGAGCGTACCGTGGTTGTCGAGGCGACCGTCATCGTCGAGCGCACCGTCGAGGTCCCCCGCGATGTCGTCGTGACGCCCACAGCTGCGCCGCAGGCCGAGGGCGCCAAGATTGTGCTGCGGGTCGGCACCGGCGACAGTGGTGAGGGCCTCACCCCGCACCTGAAGATCATCGAGCAGTTCGAGCAAGCAAACCCCGACATCCAGGTCCAACTCGAGCCGGTGGGCAGCGGCGACTACTACGCCCGCATCCTGACCCAGATCGCGGCCGGCGACCCGCCCGACATTCTCCAGATCGGCGATGATGCAGTGCCCCAGTTCGTGCAAAAGGGTGCCTTTGCCGACCTCGGGCCGTTCATCAGCGGCAGCAGTTACCCGCTCGACACCGGAATTTACCTGCCCGGCGTGCTCGATCCCGGTCAGTGGGACGGCAAGCAGTATCTGCTGCCGAAGGACTTTTCACCGCTGGCAGTCTATTACAACAAGAAGCTCTTCGATCAGTACAAGCTCCCCTACCCCACGGAAGCCTGGACGTGGGAGGAGTTTCTCGCAACCGCCCAGGCGCTCACGAAGGACACCGACGGCGACGGCAAGACCGACGTCTGGGGCGTGCAGCTCCCCGGGCCCTGGACGAGCGGCTTCGAGTATTGGGTGGCCGCGGCGGGCGGGCGGCTGATCAGCGAGGACGGCAGCACTTTCGAGGGCTACCTCGACTCGCCGGAGACCGCCACAGCGGTGCAGTTCTATAGCGATCTGTACAACGAATACAAGGTTGCGCCGCCCCCGGCCGACCTGAACGCCTTTGGCGGTGGCAACAGCGAGTTCGAGAGCGGCAAAGCCGCGATGCGCCTCTTTGGCCGCTGGCCGCAGGCCGGTCTGAAGGAGAATCCCAACGTGGACCTGGGGGTGGTTGGGCCGCCCGCCGGAGTCGAGCGTGCCAACGTGCTCTTCTGGGGCGGCTTCGGCATCTCGGCCCTTAGCGAGAACCAGGAGGCGGCATGGCGCTTTCTGAGTTACTATGTTGGCGCACAGGGCGCGGAGGTCTGGAAGGATTGGGCGCTGCCCACGGTAGCCTCGGTCGCCGAGGCCTCGGGCCAGGCCAACGACCCGATCGAGGGCGTCTGGATCGGCGAGCTAGACCACCTGGCGCCGCGCGCCTATGTGTCGACGCCGTACTGGGGCGCCACAGCCGACCCGGCGCTGCGCAGGGTGCTGGAGCAGGTTATTATCGATCCGGCCACCGATGTGCCGGCGGCGCTGAAGGCCGCCGTGCAGGAGGCCCAGCAGGCCCTGGAAGATCAGCAATAACCTGGCTTGTGGAGCGGGTTGGAGGGGCGAGGCCCCTCCAAAACATCATATGGCTCGTCTCTCCGCCACCCGGCGCGAAGCGCTTACCTTCTACCTGTGCATCTCGCCCTGGCTGGTTGGCCTGCTGCTCTTCGTGCTCGGGCCGATGGTAGTGTCCCTTGGCATCAGCTTTACGCGTTGGGACCTGCTCACCCCGCCACGCTTCGTGGGCATACGCAACTACGAGCGCATGCTCAACGACCCGCTGTTCTGGCAGTCGCTGAAGGTGACCGCCCTCTACACGCTGCTCTACGTGCCCACAGAGCTGGTTGGCGGCCTGGCCCTGGCGCTGCTGATGAATCAGCGCGTGCCCGGCATCGCCGTGTTCCGCACAATCTTCTACCTGCCATCGGTGATCTCCGGCGTGGCATTTGTCGTGGTCTGGATGTGGATTTTTCACCCCGAGGCTGGCCTGCTCAACCTGGCGCTGGCCCAGGTTGGCATCACCGGCCCGCGCTGGCTTACCGACCCGCGCACGGCGCTGAGCGCGCTCTGGCTGATGAGTCTGTGGGGGCTTGGCCGAACCGCAGTTATCTACCTGGCCGGGCTGAAGGGCGTGCCGAAGGAGCTGCACGAGGCCGCCGTGATCGACGGCGCTACCTCCTGGCAGGCCTTCCGCCATATCACGATCCCGCTGCTGACGCCGACAATCTTCTTTAATCTCATCCTGAGCCTGATCGCCACCTTCCAGACCTTCACCAGCGCCTTTGTCGCCACCAACGGTGGCCCGCTCGACGCCACCCTGTTCTACGTGCTGTATCTTTACCGTCAGGCCTTCGAGCGCTTCAGCATGGGCTACGCCTCGGCGCTCGCCTGGGTGCTGTTCGTGATCATCCTGTCGCTGACGCTGCTGGTGGTGCGCTCAGCGGATCGCTGGGTCTACTACGAGGGGGCACGCCGCTGAGCACGCCCCACCCCGCAGCGCTGCGGCGCCGCATCAGCGTCCGCCAGGCGGTTGCCTTTGTGCTGCTGCTCAGCGTCGCGGCGCTTTTCCTCATCCCGCTGCTCTGGATGATCTCGTCGTCGCTCAAGCCAGACTACGCGATCTTCGCCGTGCCGCCGCAGCTCATCCCCAACCCGCCGCGCTGGGCCAACTACCCCGAGGCTATGACTTTCGTCCCCTTTGGGCGCTACACGCTCAACACGCTGCTGATCAGCGCTGTGAGCATCGTTGGCAACCTGATCTCGTGTACAGTGATCGCCTACGCCTTTGCCCGCCTGCGCGCCCCTGGGCGCGACGCGCTGTTCCTGGTGCTGCTGGCGACGATGATGCTGCCGTACCCGGTGACGATGGTGCCGCTGTATGTGCTCTTCAATGCGCTCGGCTGGATCAACACGTTTTTGCCGCTCACCGTGCCGACATTCTTTGGCAGCGCGCTCTACATCTTCCTCCTGCGCCAGTTCTTCCTGACCCTGCCGACCGATCTGGAAGACGCGGCGCGTATCGACGGCGCCAACACGGCCCGCATTATCTGGCACGTGATCCTGCCGCTGTCGCGCCCCGCCCTTGCCACGGTGGCGATCTTCACCTTCCAGGCCACGTGGAACGATTTCCTGGCACCGCTGATCTATCTACAGAATCCCCAAAACTATACCGTGACCCTCGGACTCCAGTTCTTCCGCACCAGCTACACAACCAGCTGGGCATACCTCATGGCGGCCTCACTGATCACGATGCTGCCGGTGGTGCTCGTGTTTCTGCTGGCTCAACGGCTCTTCATCGAGGGCATCGCCCTGACGGGGCTGAAAGGCTAGCGGCAAGCGCCGCGCTCGCTCAGCTGCTCCAGCGCATACTCGCGTAGCGTCTCTAGCACGCTGAAGCGGGAATCGCCATCTGTGCCGGCCTCGCGCCGCACCAAGTGTGTATTGAGCTACCCATCCTCTACAGCGCACGCGGGGGATACACCGAATAGAACAGAACATATGTTCTATTATTGGTGGTATGGCGAGCGCGCGTTCGACTCCGCCACTCTGGCCACGACCGGCGCCGAAGCTGCTGGCGCGCTGTTCGACGACGACACGCAGGGGCACGTGACGGCCGCCGAGCATCTGGGCATAGAACACTATCGAGTTTGGGCTAATGCATATTCTTGCCCCGCCTCCGCCACCGTGATAGGCCCGCCATAGTGGCTCTCCGCCGCCCGACGTGTCGCCTCAAGCATACTCAGGTCGGCAAGGTGCGTGAGTGTCAGGCGTTTCACACCGGCCTGTTGCGCGAGTAAGCCGGCATGCGCGCCGGTCATATGGCCGTGGGTTTGCAAATCACGGCCGGCCTCGCCGGCATAGGTCGCCTCGGCGAGCAGCAGGTCGGCTCCGGCGGCGAAGCTGATCAAGCCGGAATGGAGCGCGGTGTCGGCGGTGTAGACGAGGCCCAGGGTGGGCCAGCGGAGCGAGAGGGTCGGCACGGGGTGGTGGGCCGCGCAGCTCTCCGTCAGGAAGCCCGCTGCTTCAAACGCTGCGCCAGGTGTCACCGGATGGAATGCAAAGGTGTCCTGAAGCGGACGCGCAAGCGCCGGCAGGCTCTCCATGCCAAAGAGGTCGTCGAGGCGTGCGAGCAGCGACAGCAGGTCGGGCGGGCCGAAGAGCGGCAGCGGCGGCAGCGTATGCGGGAAACGCCGCCGGTAGGCCAGGGCCACCAGATCGGCGCAGTGATCGGCGTGACGATGGCTGATCACAACGGCGTCGAGCGCTGGGAATGGTTCCTGCGCGGCTAGGGTCAGCACGACACCGGGGCCGCAGTCGACCAGGAGCCGACGCCCTGCCGCTTCAATCAGATACCCCGAGGCGGATGCGCCGCCGGCCGGTGCACCGGCACGGCAGCCAATAATCGTCAGTGTTGCGCTCATGAGCCTACCACCGTCAGCCGCGCCTCGGGATGCACGCCAATGGTGCCCTGCGCACCGCGTACCACTGCGGTATATGCTACACACGGCAGCTCCGGGCCGCCGGCAACGGCAACTCGGAGCTGATAACGTCCCCCGAGATACTCGGCGTGTACGACTTCAGCCGGCACCCCTGCTGCGCCCCAGAGCAGATCGGCGGGGCGGAGCGCCAGGGCGATGGTATCTGCCGTCGCTCTGGCGCTGCTGATCCGCCCACGCAGCCCCGGCATGATCTCCACCTCTTCGGCGCCTACGCGGCGCGCGGTGATCACCTCGGCTGCACTGAGAAAGCGCGCCACAAATGCACTTTGCGGCGTCTCCCAGAGCTGGCGCGGCGTGCCTACCTGGGCCACATTTCCCCCATCCAGCACAACGATCCGGTCGGCCACCGCCAGAGCTTCGGTCTGGTCGTGGGTCACGAAGAGCGTGGTGACACCGCTCGCCCGCACGAGTTCCACCAGGCGGGCCCGCAACTCATGGCGAAGCTGCGGATCAAGCGCGGCGAGGGGTTCGTCCAGCAGCAATACGCGCGGGCGGCTCGCCAGTGCGCGGGCGATCGCCACCCGCTGACGCTGGCCGCCGGAGAGACTGCGCACCGAGCGTTCCGCCAACTCGCTGATCCGGCAGAGGGTTAAAAGTTCCGCGACCCACGTGCGTCGCTCGGCGCTGCTCACGCCGGCCATCCGCGGTCCAAAGGCGATATTTTCCGCCACACTGAGATGCTCAAAGAGCGCGTAGCTCTGGGGCACCCAGCCAACCCGGCGCCGCTCGGGCGGTAACTGCCGCACGTCGTGCTTGTCGATCCATAGCGTCCCGTCCTGGGGCTGCAACAGCCCCGCCACCAGCCGCAACAAGGTTGACTTGCCGCATCCCGATGGCCCGACGATCACCACCAACTCGCCCGGCTCTACGATGAGCGACACGTCCTTCACGATGGGTGTTGCGCCATAGGCGAACCGGATCCGCTCCAGATGGAGCGTTGCAGGCTGCGCGATCCTCATGCTTGGCCAATCCTTGCTCCGCCCAGATACTCGATCACTGCTGCGGCGGGGATCACCAGCAGGATAAACCAGACGGTCGCCGCAGCCGCGATCTCCAGCCGACCCGTGATGTACGCGGCGTACAAATCGACCGGCAGGGTCTTGGCGGTGGGAGCGAACAGGAAAAAGGAGACATTAAACTCGCCCAGCGAGAGCGTGACAACAATAATCGCCGCCGCCAGCAGAGCGGTCCGAATCCCCGGTAGGGTGACAAAGACGAGCCGGCGCAGCGGATCGGCCCCGAGCGTGGCCGCCGCCGCTTCACGCTCACGCAGATCGGGGGCGGCCAGGGCCGGCACAAGGGCGCCGACAAAGAATGGCAGTGTGTAGAGCACATGGCCGGCGACCAGCAGCCATCCACCGCCACGCCAGGTCGGGTAGGCGAGGATAAGTGCGAGGGCGAGCGCGATGCCCGGCACTGCCAGCGGCAACCCGATCAGCGCACGTACGACCGGTCGTCCGGGGAAGCGGCTTCGGGCGAGCGCGTACGCCGCCGGCAGCCCGATCAGCACGTTGAGCAGCAGCGTCGTGAGCGCGAGGCGCAGGCTATAGGCGGCAAACGGCGCGACGGTCGCCCAGCTTGCGCCGAGCCAACGAAGCGTCACCCCGTCGGTCCACGGTCCCTGCTGCCAGGTATCGCTCGTGGCAACGGCGAGCAGCAGGGGGATCGGGAGGAAGCATATGAGTGCGGCGCTGATCGCACAGGCCCGCCCGATCGCAAGAACCGGGTCGCGTGTCGATGGACGAGGAGGTTGCATCAGCGGTTCTCCTCGTCGGCAAAACGCCGCTCGGCGCCAAGTGCGCCCACGCTCCAGAGCAGCGCAGCCGTCAGCAGCGCCAGCAGCACGCTTAGGGTGGCGGCGAGCTCGGGTGCGAAGCGCTCGGTAAAGGCGGCTGCGATCTCCAACGGCAGCACGCGGTAGCTTCGGCTGAGGGTGGCGGCGGTGCCGAAGGCGCCAAAGGCCGTCGCCATGCTCAGGCTTGCCGCCCCGAGCAGGGCCGGTCGGAGCGCCGGGAACACCACCGCAGTGTACACGCGCCACGGCGACGCCCCCAGCGTACGGGCTGCGTCCAGCGTATCGGGGTCGATCGCCGCCGCCGCGCCCCGCAGCACCAATACAACGCGCGGGATCTGAAAGTAGATGTAGCCCAGCAACATGCCCCAGAACGTATAGGCCAGCGGCGGCACGCGCCGGCCCAGCGCCGCTTCGGCGAGATCGGTAGCGACCCCGGTGCGCCCGAAGAACAGTATGACGAAGAAGCCGATCACGATCCCAGGCAGGCTGAGCGGGATCGTCAGCAGCACCGCCAGCACCCGGCGCCCACTTGCACCGGGCTGTTCCAGGTACAGCGCAGCCGGGGTACACAGCAGTAATGCGCCAATGGTGGAGGCCAGGGCGAGCAGCGCCGTATTGCCGAGCACCTGCCAATAGCGTGGCTCCGCCAGGACGGCCCGGTACGTCGCAAACGACAGCCCCTCACCGCCCACACCAATACTGCGAAGAGCCAGGATCGCGAGCGGCCAGAGCAACAGCAAACTCAGCCCGAGGAGAAGCGGCGCTACCAGCAGCGCCGCCTCCACACGCGGCCACCGCAGGCGCCGGTCGCGTTGTAACGTCATCAATTGCATAGGGGTGTATAGTGCCGGGCTTGTTAGGCAGGCCCTATGGCCCCACCTCGGCGCTCCAGCGCTCGATAACCTGCGCCTGCACCTCCCGCATCTGGGCGAAATCGGGCGTCTGCACCTGCTCATACGCACTATCGGGCAGCATTCCTGCGGCGATCGCCGGATCTACCTCGATCGACCGTACCGGACGGAGATAACTCTCGGCAAACAGGCGCTGGCCCTCGTCCGAGAGCGCGAAGTCGATCAAGGCCTGACCAGCCTCGGGGCGGGGTGCGTCGGCCACCAGCGACATGACATAGGGGATGCTGATCGTGCCCTCGCAGGGCAGCACCACCTCGATCGGGGCATTGTCGATATTACGCAGCTTGTAGCCGTTGAAGTCGGCATCGATCAAGATCGGGATCTCGCCCTGCTGCACGAGCGCTGTTGCGGTCTGGGCGGGCAAGATCAGGCCATTGGCGGCAAGTTGTTGGAAGTAGGCCGCGCCGGGGTCGAAGTTCTCGAGTGTGCCGCCGAGGGCCAGGTTCGCCGCAGTGATCACCGAGTAGCCGACTGCCGCCTGGGTTGGGTCGAGAAAGCCGACCATACCGGCATATTGCGGATCAGTCAGGTCGGACCAGCACTGCGGCACGGGAGCGCCGTCGAGCTCGTCGGTGTTGACGAGGAAGGCAATTGTGCCCTGATGAACGGTCATCCAGCGGCCTTCGGGATCTTTGAGCGAGGCCGGGATGTCGGCGAAGCCTGGCGGCTGATACGGCGCGACGAGGTTTTTTTCGGCGGCCTCGATCCCGAAGACAATCCCGTAGTAGGCGGTGTCGGCTTGCGGCGCAGCAGCCTCGGCCTCCATGGCAGCGAGCGTCTGGCCGGAGTTTTTCGGGTCGGACGGCGCCTGGATGCCCGTCTGCTCGGTAAAGGCGTTGAGCACAGCGCCCCAGTTGGCCCACTGCTCGGGGCTGTTGTATGACACTACCAGGTCGGCGGTAGTGGCGGCAACCGGAGCCGCAGTGGCGGCGGCCTCGGGAACGGTTGTCGGCGCGGCGGTCGGTGTAGCACAGCCGATAAGGGCCAAGGGCAGCAGCATTGCCAGCGCAGTGCGCAGCGGTGGGAGTAACAACATCAGGGTTCTCCTTCTCCAGTGGCGGGCGGCGGGGCGGTCGTCTCGCGAATGTGAAGCTCAGTCGGGAGGATCAGGGTCCGCTCCGGCTGCTCCCCATTGATCAGCGCGAGCAGAAGCTCGCAGGCCCGCTCGCCCATGGTAAAAGCCGGTTGAGCAACGGTCGTAAGGCGTGGGTTGGTGATCGCCGCCATGGGGCTATCGTCAAAACCGACAACCGAGATATCCTGGGGGACGCGCAGGCCGGCATCGAGCATGGCGCGGATCGCCCCGAAGGCCAGGATATCGTTGGCACAGAAGATCGCCGTCGGGCGTTCCGCGAGACCGAGCAGCCGCCGCGCGCCGGCTACGCCGTCGTCGATGGTATAAGGCACTTCGATCAGGTAATCGGGCTCGGGGCTGATCCCGTGGGCAGCGAGCGCCGAGCGGTAGCCCAGATAGCGCGCATAGCTGCGGTCTGAACCGCTGAACGTACCGGCGAGCATGGCGATCCGGCGATGTCCCAGCCGGATCAGATGCCCGACGGCAGTGGCGGCGGCGGCGGCGTTATCCACACCGACGCAGGGCAACTGCGAACGGAGCCGTGATGAGTAGGTGAGCACGACCGGCGTACCGGCCTGTTGCGCTTCGACCAGGGCCGGGCTTTCGGGATGCGATGAAGTAACAATCAGCCCATCGACGCGCTGCTGGCGAAAGGTCTTGACCAGTTGCTCTTCGACATCGGCGCGATAGTCGGTCGATCCGATCAATAGGGCGTAGCCGCGCGCATTGGCGGCCTGCTGAATACCCCGCGTCGACTCGGCGAAGATCGGGTTGGTGACGGTGGGGACAATCAGCCCGAGGATCATCGTCCATTGGCGTGACAGGCTGCCCGCTACAGCGTTGTAGCTGTAGCCAAGCCTGGCGATTGCGGCATGGACTCGTTCGCGCGTTTCCGGCGCCACCCGCTCAGGGGTATTGATTACCCGTGAGACGGTAGCAATGGAAACGCTTGCAAGTTGTGCGACACGCTCCATCGTGCTGCTCACCGCAACCGCCCTTCTTCTTATGTAACCGATTACATTCTAAGTATACCGGCTGTTGGTTAATCGGGCGTCATCGGTGGGTTAAGCTCGTGTTAAGCTGCGGCACGCTGGAGACATCACGCCTACGTACAGGAAGCCGCCGCGCGCTGCGGCCCTACTGGGAACGCGCAGTTGATGTTGTCGAGGATGCGCCGGAACATCAGGCCATCCTTGATATTCTGATGATTACCGTCGACATTGACATGCGGCTCAAAACCAAGCCACGACGAGGTCGTTGTGACGACGAGATCATTGAATTGCGGGCTCTGGCTCGGCACTTCAAGAATGTACAATCGGTCGACCTCGAGCGGTATGCCGTCGGCGGTGTAAATTGTCTCGCGCCGCTCTTCAACCCGCATCGTGGCCTGGTCGCGCAGGATCCGATACGCCAGTGAGCCGCGATTCTGCTTCAACAGCCCGGCGCGGTTAAAGAATGGCGTTGCCTCGCCCGCGTCGATCGGGTTGCCCCCGGCATCACGTATATCGGCATCGGCGCCGTAGCTGTAGAAGCCACGGGGGAGCGTGCCGCGCGTGCGCCGGTTGAAGTCGGCGACGAAGCTGGTCGTCAGGTCGCCGAGGCCCGGCAGCCGGGGGCCGGGGCCGCCGGTGGCCGCCGAAAGCTGCACGAAAGGATCGCCGCGCAGGTACCCCTGAATATCGGGATCTTCGGAGCGTACCACGTTGGGGTGGCGGCGGGTGAACGTCGAATAGTTCGCCAGCACCGAGCCGCGGTGCGGCGTGCTGATCGTGTGCAGGGTAAGTACCCGCACCTGGCTTGAGTCGTAGCGCCAGGCCAGGTACCCCCGGCTGTCGAGGCCGCCTTTGCTGTGCGCCACTATGTGTATCTTGCGCGTGCCGAAGCTGCGGGCCGCCCGTAGCACAGCGTCGCGCACGTCGGCGCTGTTCCCGGCAACATTCCCGTTGGGAGCAGGCAGCGAGATCTCCCACTCGAACGGCACACCGAGCCGGGCCAGGTAGTCGCGGGCTGACTCACGCGTCACGCCGGGGGCCGGTGGCACCTGGTCGTCCAACGTGTCCGTCGCGTTTGTCCAGGCCTCCTGGTTGGTCGAGATCCCGTGGATCAACACGAGCGGGGCGATCGCGTTCACCTGTAACGCCACCCAGTCTACAGCCATGCACCAGCCCGCGTTCGTCACGTCGATATCGATGCGGATGGTATTGGTTGCCGTCACCGGCGTGCTGCCGGTGGCGAACTTGCCCTGTGCGCTTGGGAAGCGCAGGAGTTCGATCGGCACTTCAAAGGTGTTCACCGACCACTGGTCATTCGACCCGGTCAGCTTGACGAAGCTGTTGCTGCGAGTGAGCAACTGCTGGCCGTTCACAAAGACATGGTCGACCTCGCCGCTGTCGGAGTCGATGTCGAAGACCGGCATCACCAGCGTAGCGTAGCGGGCCACAACATTGGCGTCGATCAGGGCCTGAACATTCGCCAGCCGGGCCTGGTCGTCGGTCAGAGCGATGTAGCGCCCGATCGGCACGTTGATCGAGAGGCTGCCCTCGCTACAGCCTGTGTCGAGGCTGGGTTGGTCGGTGTCCACACTGAAGTTCTCCAGCGCCCGTCTGCCGCTCTCATCGACGTCGAGGGGCGGCGGCGGGTCGATCGGCGCCGATCCGACCCGGCCGGTGTTCTGCTGGAGCGGCGCGGCGGCGGCCGGTTGCGGCGCCAGGCTCAAAGCCAACGCAGCGCACAGCAGTACCCAGATCCAGCGCCGACGATGTTCCCGCGATCTATGGCTGCTCATCATATGCTTCCTCCTATTACAGAATGTCGCACCGCAATCACCTCAATGCGCCACAAATCACGGCGCCGTCCACGAGAGCCGCAGTTGCTGCTGTACATTGCTCACGCCGCCGGGGAGCGGGCCGATATCGTCCATGCAGATGATCACGGTGTTGGCGGCGCTATACTCGCCCTTGCCGAGCAGCGTATTTCCGTAGCGTTGCTGGAGGCCCTGATCGGTGGTTACGTCCAGCGCCCACCAGGTAAGGCGCGCCGGATTGATCGGGCTTGGCACATCGAAGCTGAAGGCATGCTCGTAGCCGGGGTCGGTATCGCACGTGGTCTGGTCGCGTACATACGAAGCAACCCGCCGGACGCCGCTCATCGTGCCGGTGCCGCCGTACCACTCCAGACTCTCGTTCCAGCGCACGCCGATCAGGGCGGTCGCCGTGGCGCTCAGCCCGTCGGCATCGGTTACGCGCAGGGTCGCCGTTAGCGGCAGCGCCGCAGTGATGGTATAGGCCGCCGTCGGATCAGCCGACTCGACATCAAACACACCGTCGCTCTCGAAATCCCAGGCGTAGGTCGCAATCGTCCCGTCGGGATCGCTGGAGCCGCTACCGTCGAGCGTCACGCTAGCGCCGACCTCGGCAACGTACGGGCCGCCCGCAACGGCGATGGGGGCCACGGCGCCGCCCACAAACTGGGCCGCCTGGAACGCCTCGGTTGTGAATGCCGTCGAAACCAGCAGCGATTGCCCGCCACCGCTATAGATAAACAGATCGGCCACTAGGTAGGGGCCGTCGAGCCCGCTCGCACCAATCGCGCTGCCGTCGAAGCGCAACGTAATCGTCCCGTCGCCCGCTGCAAGCGAGCCGCTGTCGGACGCCCGCACGATCACGGTGCCGTCGCCGTCTTTCAGCCCAGCCTCCCAAATATAAAAGTCCGCAACCTGAACACTGATCGGCAGGCGTACCTCCAGGACCTCGAAGCGTCCGTCGCCGTCGGTATCGACGCCAACGGCGCTGCCGCCACTGCCCAGACTGATCGGGGTGCCGGTAAGTTGCTCAAGCTGATAGGCTGCCGTGCTGCCGAGATCAAAGCGCTCGGCGGCAAGCTCAACTGCGTCGGCGGTGATGTACTCGATCAGCACCTGCTTCACCAAATAGGGGCCGTCGACCGCAAGAATCTCCCGCAAATCAGCGACCGGGAAGCTCACCTCTACGCCTGTAGCGCCAGTGTCGAGGGGCTGAATCACATTTGCGCTGATTGTCGTGCCGGTGCTGCTTTCCAGCGTGACGAGGATACTGTACTCGCCGGCAACCGCCACGCTAAGCGCCGGAGTGACACCAACCCGGTCGAAGGCGCCGTCACCGTCGTCGTCGATGCCGCGATCGCTGAATGCACCCGTAAGGGTGGCCCGCAGCGGGGCCGCGACGAAGAAGCTGCTCGCCGTGCGGAGAAATGGCCGGCCGCCGGTTGTCGTGCCGCTGATCGTCGCCTCGACGTAGTACTCGCCGGGCGCTTCCGGCTGCACCAGCGCACTGAAGAGCCCATCGCCCGCGCCGGCATCGCCGGCGGTGCCGGCATCCCGCAGATCGAGAGAAGTGGTAGGCGCTGCCGGGTCGTCGAGGCGGGTCAGTGTCGCAGCGATCGTCAGGCCATTGTTCCGCACCGTCGCGCCCTCGGCGGTGATCAATCCAAGCACGACCGGCGCGCCGACGGGTACGGTCGCCTCGCGATTGACAAATCCGGCCCGCAGCGAGCTATCGCTGAGTACATCGACTAACGCCGTGCGCGTAACGGCAATCGCGCCGTTCTCGCGAATTTCGTATGACCAGAGGCCGGGGGCCGGTGTAGCGATGTCGAAGGTGTAGTTGTGCCCCTCGGCGTTCGGATCGTTCAACTCGGGAATGATCACCGCGTCGCTGGTCGTGAAGACCTGGCCGGTCGGGCTGGTGAGCGTGATCGCCAGGCTATTGGACGCGGCGCCTACATTGAATGTCAGCCAGCTCCCGCCGTCGACGGGGAATGCGGCATTCACGACGGGCGCAGCATTGGTAAGATCATGGACGCGAAAGATGCGCGCGTCGAGCGGCTGCTCAAACGCGGTTGGGTCGGCGGGGACAGGCGGCTGGGCCAGCGTGCGAGGGGCGCGCAGGCTGAACAGGGCCAACGCTAGCACCACGAGCACTCCCGCACCCAGCAGCAGCACCCGCAAATGACGAACATGCATCGTCGTAGTCTCCTTACCCTGTTTTTCGTCCGGTTGCGGCAGCAAAGCCGCCGCAACCAGGCATCATGAGCGTTCAGCAAGCGTCGCCGGCTCGCTCACACTACGGGATCGGGTCCTCGCTGGCGGGCGCCAGCGCCTCAAGCACGTAAATCAGATCCTCGAAACTACCCGGCGTGAAGACAAGCCCAATCGAAGAAGCCATCCCGCGCAACTCGGCATTATCTGGGCCGGCGCCGATACCTACTGCGATCACGGTGATCCCCGCAGCCTTGGCCGCATTCGCGGCCGCGATTGTCGCGTTGGGATCGTTGCTCTGACCATCCGTCAGCACAATCATCACATCCGGTACGCCGGCGCGACCGACGCTTAGTTGCGCCTGGGCAGCCTGGATTGCCGCTGCTGTGTTGGTACCGCCGCCGCTCTTGGGCATGCCGTTAATTGCCGCGATCACCGTCGCCGGATCGCCGCTGAGCGCAGCCACCGGGTTGACCCCGCTGCTGTACTCGACCACGCCGATATTTGTGGCGTCCACGGTTACGGTGAGCGCCTCAGTCAGGCTCACACCGAACGATCGCATCAGTTGGAAGCCATTGGAAGAGATGCTACCCGAGCCGTCGAACACGAACGATATATCGGCGCCGTTCAGGCAGGGCTTCAGTTTGGCCTCGAACGTCTGGGGGAACGCAACCTCGCGGGTGATGTTGGGGTTATCGATATTCCGCGCAGTATACGTAGCCACAAACTCGTGCGGACCGGCCGGTAGATCCCGCCTCACTGGGCCGCCCGCCGGCAATGTCACGCTCGTGACGCCGGTGGCATTGCTCTCACCGAACAACTCGCCGTCAAGGTAGACCTTGACATTCTCCAGCGTCCAACGCGTCGCCGGGTCGGATGGGTTGCCCTGGGGAATATCCACCGACGCGCTGAGGCTGATGTTTTTGACCTGCTGCTCGTTTGGCCCGGCGCATTCGGTGCCGGTTACAGCGGGGTTGCTGCCGTCGGCAGTGGGGAAGGTGATCTCGTTCGCGGTAAAGCGGATCTCGTCCTTGGCCATCCACGAGAGCGCGAAGTCGGGCTCGACGTTCTCCCACAGGTAATGGGCGCCGGTGACGGAGATCGCGCCGGAGCCGACGGACCAGGTGGCAGGCTGCTTCTTGTAATTCGGCTCGTAGTAGGGCTCGTCATACGTGGGATAGATGATCTCGCCCTCGAGTGTGCCACCGCCGACAAACGCGCCGACGAACCACGCTTCGGGCTGAAGCTGGGCCGTGCCGCCGTTGGCAAACGTGAGGTTGATGCTGAACACCTCGTTGTTGCGCACGACAATGCGCTCGTCGGCCTGCACGGTGGCTTCCTGGGGTTCGTGCGGCGTCGGACGATCGCCGTTGCGCACCATCAGGTCGTCGAGAATATCGGTCATGAAGAAATCGGCCCGCTCGTCGATTGCCTCCTGGTTCAGCTCAGGGGTGATCTCGAACGGCGTTGCGGGCGGCACACCGGTGAGGCTATACGACGAGAGCAACAGGCCGGTTTTGTGCACATACTCGCTCAGCGTCGGGCCATAGTTGATCGTTTCGCCTCCCACCGGACGGTTGCCGGGCCGGGCGATCCCTTTCGGGAAAGGAATGTAGAGCTCGCTCACACGGGTGCCGAGCGACTGAACCGGCACATTTACGGCGTCGTAGCCGCGGCCGGCGGCCACATCGACCCACTGCTGCCACATCAGGAGCGGCACCGGCCCTTCCGGCCCAAACGAGCTGATCGTGCGCATGCGCCGAATGCGCCCGTCGGTGATCCCGCGTAGCGCCGTATCCTCGAACGAGGTCACCCAGACCGAGCCACAGCGATCAAGCGTCCCCGTGCTAACCAGGATATTCTGGACGGTAGCCGCCAATTGGGCATTGCGCGCGCCAACGTCCGTTCCCGCGTCGCTCTTCTCCGACTTCTTCAGCTCGATCATCCAGCCGCAGTAGTTGGGAAAGGCGGTGAGCACATCATCCAGGCGTTGAAAGCGCTCGTCCTTGAATTTCGGTGTCCAGACGCTGCCAAGCGCTGCGCCCGGTAGGATCACCATCTCAGTGCCGATGTCGCAGTTGCTCAGCATGGCTGCCACGTTCGTAGCCGTATTTTCCAGGTTTAGACCAAAGCATGAAGCTGTCGGGCCATAGACCTGGGTTGGCACGTCGGAGATGCTGGCCTGCTCATCCTTGTACGTCGAGCCGTGAGCCACGACTACCGAGTTATTATTGGCGAGCAGCACATCGAGTTCGATATAGCTGGCGCCTTTCTCAACCGAGCGGCGGAACGTCTCCAGCGTATTCTCCGGCGAGGTCACCCGGTCGCCACGGTGAGCGATCTCCTCGGTTTTCACCCAGGAACTTGGGCCGATCAGCACAAACGAGGTACGCGCTGCACCGCTGCCCACCCGCACAAAAACATCACGGGGAAAGAAGGTGTCGCTACCGGTGGGCGGGATCGGGAAGACATGGTACGCGCCGGGAGCAAGCCCATTGATCTGGTAGGTGCCCGCAGCGTCGGTAAAGGTGTAGTAGTCACAACGCCAGGGAATATTGTCGGGGCTGCCCGGCGTGGCGCAGATCTCCACATCTGCAATGCCGACGTTGGTATTGTTGCTGATCACCTTTCCGCTGATCGATCCGCTGCCGGGATTAGCCGGTAGGCCGGGGAGGCCAACCGAGCCGCTTGCATCAGCGAAGAGATCGCCGCCAATTGCCGTGAGATTCGCACTGGCCCCATCCGAATACCCAAACCCGACACGGCGGGCGGGCGCGTAACGATCAGCCATCTCTGCGCCGGACGCATAGCTGAAGATGACCGCTCGATCGTCGTTGCTGCCCAGCGTCGCCACGCTCGTAGCCGACTCGGCCGGCCGTGCCCAAGCGAGATCGGAGGGCGTAGTTACGACGGGAACCGTGCCGCTCTGACCGCCGGCGAGGGGATCGCCGGGCGCCGTGATCGTCAGCTGGGTCTGGCCGGTGGCCGTACCACTGTCGCTGCCGCCGGAGGGGCCGGCCATGCCCATCGCAGCATAGAGGTCGGGGTTCATCACGACCGCCGGCACCGGCACATCACGGAACTTCGCACCAACATCGGCGGGGGTCGCCGAGTCGGCAATCACAAGCAGGTGCGCTTCGGCGGCCTGTTCGGGGGTAGCGACGACATCCTCAGCCGTCGTAACTATGTAACCCTCGACGGAAAGCTGATTTGCAAGCGCAGTGTCGCCCGCCGTCGGGGTTGCCCCGCCAATCACGAGCAGCGCCGTGCGCCCGACAGTAGCGACCGGCGGGGGCGGCGCCGACCACGAGAGCCGCAACTGATTACGCACATTCTCAGGGCCGCCGGGAAGCGGGCCGGTATCTTCCATGCACAGGCGGAAGGTACTGATGTCGCTGTAGACATCGTAGGTGATCCGCCCCGGCAAAACCTCACCGTAGCGTTGCTTGAGCTGCTGATCAGTAGTGACATCCAGCGCCCACCACTTGAAGCGGGTGGGATCGACATTGGTAGGGATGCTGAAGACAAAAGCATACTCAGGGCCGGCATCCGCGTCACAGGTGGTCTGGTCGCGCACATATGAAGCGACCCGCCGCACACCGCTCACCGTGCCGACGCCGCCGTACCACTCCGTCGGCTCATCAACTTCAACCAGGCCTTGCAGATCGGGCGGAGAGACCTGGGCGCGCACCGGGGCAACAGGCGCGTAGCTTACGCAGCAGAAAACCACGACTAGAAGCGCCAACAGCCTACGCAAAGACTGCATACGTACCGGAACCATACGGGGTGCTCCTTGGCTAAAGGACTGATACCATGTAATCGCTTACATCAGCCGCACAACTCTTTGGCGCTAGCTATTGCCGCAGCGACATGGATGCGTATGCTCAAAAAAAGGCGCAGAGAGGTAACGGAACAGAAGCGGTTTACGCTGCGATGACGCTCATTGAAGCATGCGAGCGCATCCCGGTGCAGCGCGAAACTAGTCCGGTCCGGTGCAGCGAGCCACCTGGCGTCATCGTTTCGGTAGCCCTTCAGTACTGAAGTAATGTAAGCCCTTACACGGGCAGCGTACCACGCTCGTGTTAATGGTTCATGGTACTTAAGTTAAGAGAAGGTAAACAAGACAAACTGCGTACAGGCGTCGCGATGTACACATCTAGGCGCTGCCGCAGCGAGACGCCGCACTCCTTCGGGGGCGATTGAATCGAGGGGCGAAGAAGGAGACCATCCCAAAACGCGGGCAGCGCAGCAAGAAGCCATTCACCGGGGCTCCAGTATAATCGCCCGGTAGTGCCCGTCTCCGCTTCAAACTACCTCGGCACTGCCGGCTGTTCCGCTGTTTGTGTGCTCCGAGGTGCTGCATGTCCCTGCCCGAACCCGCGACTGTCTATCAGCTCCGAATCCGGCTCGACCGCATCAGCCCGATGGTCTGGCGCCGGCTGCTTGTCAAGCGACACAACCACCATCGCCGAGCTTCACGCCATCATCCAGCTCGCCTTCGGCTGGCGTGACGACTATCTGACGGGCGGCGTCGCCGATCTTGTCGCCGCAGTGGAAGCAGGCCGCTTCGACGAGCTCGATACGATTGCCGATAAGCAGCGCGGGAGCAACCGCAACGCCCTGCGCGTCAAGCCGCTCGCGCTCTATTTTCCGGACGCGTTTCTGCCGATTGCCAGCGAGTATAATGGCTCAAGGAATTCAGACACTCGGCCAGGCAACAGAAAGGGGGCCTGACCCGATGAAAAAGGTTTACACGTCCGCCTTCAAGGCCCAGGTCGCACTGGAACTGCTTAAGGAAGAGAAGACCCTGGCTCAGCTCAGTAGCGCGCATGGGGTGGGAACCACCGTGCTGTGCGCGTGGCGCGCCATCGCGCGCAAGGGTCTGGCTTCGCTCTACGAGCGGCGCGATACCCTGGCCGACCAACATGCCGCCCACGAGAAGCAGTTGGAGGACCTGTATGCCGAGATAGGTCGCCTCACCACGCAGCTGAACTGGCT
>Ga0136636_10000327_pt1 | contig 23316 bp, 16 predicted proteins | sample AntDrymUQ8522106_2_FD_104653 | JGI IMG/M metagenome (GOLD analysis project Ga0136636, IMG submission 104653) | Polar desert sand microbial communities from Dry Valleys, Antarctica - metaG UQ852 (21.06) | ecosystem: Environmental > Terrestrial > Soil > Desert | place: Antarctica: Dry Valley... | reverse complement strand
GAACTGTTAAATCTGAAGATTCAGTCGCTATACGATTTCGAAAAGAACGAAGCGATTATTCCTGATTACATGATCCAGAAGACAAAATAAAATATTGACTATTTAACTATTTACTATTGAAAAGTTCAGCATTTAAATTGTAAATGACCAAATCGTAAATTAATCAGCTATAATACATTCAAAAGATGAAAAAGATTTTCCCATCAATTGCTTTAATTGCCCTGATTGGGGCTACAACGGCCTGCAACAACGCACCTACCACAACAACCAGCGAGTTGGCCGTGCCGGTTTCGGTGAACGATATAAAACCCGGTTCGATTGAAAAAATAATTAATACAACCGGTACATTGAATGCCACTAAAACGACGGTTTTAAAATCCGAAATGACAGGCAAATACAAACTGATGATTAATCCCCGAACAAGGCGATCCTTCGCTTTAGGCGACGGTGTTGAAAACGGACAGGTGGTTGTTCAGCTGGAAGATGCCGAATATGTAAACGGCATTGGGCTCGAAGCTAAAAGGCTGAACCTTGAAATCTCGGAACAGACGATGAAAAAACAACAGTCGCTTTTCGAAAAAGGCGGGGTTACCCAACTGGATTACCGCAATTCGGAAGTGAATTATACCAATGCCAAAGATGCTTTCGAACGGGCGAATCTTCAACTGGCCAAATTGCAGGTTCGTGCTCCATTCAAAGGTGTGATTACCGATCTTTCGGCAATAACCAACGGAACACAACTAGCCACCGGATCTTCAGTTGTAAGCCTGATGGATTACAGCACAATGACTGTGGAAGTGAACCTTCCTGAGAAATTCATCAGCGATGTTCAGATTGATCAATTGGTCAGGATCATGAATTACACCCTTCCTGACGACACTTTAACCGGGAATGTGAAAGAACTTTCACCAGCCATCAGCACAGAAACACGCACATTCAAAGGAGTTATCCAAGTCGGGAATCCGGAATTGAAACTTCGTCCGGGGATGTTTGCCAAAGCCGACATTATTCTGGCAAAGCATGACAGTGTGATTGTTATCCCCAAAGACATCATCATTTCGAACCAACGTGGGAAGTCGGTATTCGTTGTCGATAATGGAACCGCGATTGAAAAACGAATTACACTTGGTTTCGAGAACCAGAACGAGGCCGAAATCACTTCGGGATTAAAAGTGAACGACCGTTTAGTGATCAAAGGATTTGAAACCCTGAAGAACCGCTCAAAGGTGAAGATCGTGAAATAAGAAAAGAGTCTCAGTAATCACTGATCAGTCGGAACGCACGGTTCGTTGCTGTTGTAATCAATCGGATATTGATGCTACGAAGTAGCTAAATATCAATAACCGTGGGTGAAGCCCACGGACAAGAAATAAAAAGAATAACAGCCCCGAAGGGGTTGAATAAATAAAATGATGAGGTTCAACCCCTTCAGGGCTGTACTTCACAATGATGTCGATGCCGTGGGTTGCACCCACGGTTATTCAGATTGAGCTCCTTTAGAGCAAAAAAATGAAGAAAAACTCGTTTGAAAATCAAGATAAACTGAACGAATGAAAAAGTTAACACAATTTGCTGTCAACTATCCGGTAACCATTCTGATGGTAGTACTCGGTGTTGTATTGTTGGGATATATTTCCTTCGACAAGCTTGGCATCGACCTGTTTCCGGACATCAACAACCCGCGTTTGTTCATCGAGATCAAATCGGGCGAACGTCCTCCTGAAGAAATGGAGAAACAGTTCGTCGAGAACCTCGAAGCATTGTCCATCCGACAGTCGGATGTGGTTCAGGTTTCGTCGGTTTCGAAAGTAGGAACTGCCCAGATTACTGTTGAATATACCTGGACTAAAGATATGGACGAAGCCTTCCTCGATCTTCAGAAAGCATCAAGCGCTTTTGCCCAGAATCAGGATATTGATGAAATCAACATCACCCAGCACGACCCGAATACCGCACCGGTTATGGTAGTTGGCCTTTCGCACGAAAGCATTACCGACATGAACGAACTCCGGAAAGTGGCCGAAAACTACATCCGGAACGAGTTGGTCAGGCTGGAAGGCGTTGCCGATGTTGAAGTTTCGGGAGCTGAAACCAACGAAGTAATGATCGAAACCGATCAGTATATGCTCGATGCTTTCGGACTAACTCTCGACGAGCTAAATTCACGGATTCAAAGCTTTAACCAAAGTATTTCAGGAGGTTCGATTACCGAAATGGGCTTGAAATATGTAGTAAAAGGAGTGAGCTTGCTGACCGATTTAAGCGACTTTGAAAATACTATTGTAGGTTATAAAGCAATTACCACCAGCGATTTGACGGCATCAAAAGCTCCGATTTATCTGCGTGAAGTGGCCAGAATCAGTTTTCAGAATAAAGATCCGGAGAACATTGTCAGAATGAATGGCGTGCGCTGCCTGGGGCTGTCAATTTACAAGGAAACACGCTTCAATACAGTAAAAGCTGTTGAGGACATTTCGAAAGCACTTGTCGATATGGGAAAAGCTTTACCCGGCTATAAATTGACAGTTGTTTCCAATCAGGGAACTTTCATCAGCAATGCCATCAGTGAAGTTGAAGATACCGCGTTGGTCGGCGTTTTTCTGGCGATGCTGGTCATTTTTGTTTTCTTGCGCCGAATCGGAACAACTTTGATTGTCAGTGTTGCGATGCCGGTTTCGATTATCGCCACATTTAACCTGATGTATTTCAATGGGCTCAGTCTGAATATTATGACTCTTGGAGGACTTGCCCTCGGGGCAGGGATGCTTGTAGATAATGCCATCGTGGTGATGGAAAATATCTTCAGGCTCCGCGAGAGTGGAACGTCGGTGAAAGATGCAGCCATCCAGGGAACTTCGCAGGTAAGCGGAGCAATTACCTCTTCAACCCTGACCACCATCGTGGTTTTTCTGCCCATCGTTTATCTGCATGGCGCATCGGGCGAGCTTTTCCGCGATCAGGCACTGACGATCACCTTCTCACTGCTTTCGTCTTTGGTTGTAGCTACTCTGCTCATCCCAATGATGTACAATTATTTCTTTAAGAACAGCAAAAAATCAACTACCGAAATATCCGTTCAGATCAAGGGCTATGGTCGCTTTTTAGGAAATGTATTGAATCACAAAGTTCTGGTCATTATCGGTTCAATAATTTTACTTGGACTTTCAATTTTGCTGGTTCCGTTTATCGGAACTGAATTTATGCCCAAAACAGAATCCAAACAATTTACGCTCGAACTTAGAATGCAGGAAGGAACACGGCTTCAACGTACCACAGCAGCAGTAGAGAATCTCGAAAATTTAGTGCGCGAAGCTATGGGCGATCAACTGGAAACGCTCTTTAGTCAGGTTGGCCCGTCAACCGGAATGCTGAACAGTCAGGATGCCCTTTTTCAGGGTGAAAATACGGCAAGCATTAAAATTATCCTGAAGGCAGACAGTCCTATTGGCTCAGCATCAGCTATTCAGATGGTTTCGCAATCATTGGGAGAATTGCCCGATTTGGACATTCAATTTGTTGAAGATCAAACTGCCCTTGGCGGGCTTCTGGGAAACGACGAAGCTCCGCTGGTGGTTGAAATTCAGGGTGAAGATCTGGATGTTATTGAAGGTTTATCGAATGAGGTAAAAGCTGCAGTTCAGGGTATTCCTGAATTGTATAATGTTGAGGAATCGATGGAAGGCGGATCGCCCGAAGTAGAGATTGTGGTTGATCGTTTGCGTGCCGGAATTTTTAACATCAGCGTGGCCACTGTAATTAGCCAGATTCAGGATCAGTTGGCAGGTAAAACATCAGGAACGATTGAAAAAGGTGGAGAAATGCAGGACATTACCCTTCGGTTACCTGATAAAGGATTGGCCGATTTGGCTGACATGACCGTTAAAAACGGAACGCAGGTCATCCGCATCAATGAAATTGCTGAAATCCATCAAGGAACTTCACCCAAAGAAATTTTCCGTCGGAACCAAACCCGGATTGGCAAGATTACGGGATACATGAACAAAGACATAGCACTCGATAAAATGGTGAGCAAGGTGAATTTGGCGATTGCAGGTATCAGTCTTCCGGCCGACTATAAAATAAAAATTACCGGCGAAGAAGAAAAACGGAAAGAATCGATGGATGCGCTCAGTTTTGCATTGTTGTTGTCGATTATCCTTGTGTTTATGGTGCTGGCAGCCGAATTTGAGTCACTGCTTCATCCATTTACCATTCTGACAACCATTCCGTTTGCGATTGTAGGTTCTATCCTCGCATTTTTTATCATGGGTCAGACGCTCAATATCATGGCTGTGATCGGAATCATCATGCTGGTTGGTATTGCAGTGAATAACTCGATACTTTTGGTCGACCGCATTTTGCAGATTCAGGGCGAGGGTGTTTCGCGGAGGGAAGCTATCATGCAAGCAGGGCAACAACGAATCCGTCCGATTTTGATGACCACATTAACCACAATTCTGGCTATGGTTCCATTGACATTTGGTTTCGGTGAAAGTGCCTCGTTGCGTGCCCCAATGGCTTTGGCTGTTATTGGTGGATTGGTCACTTCAACCATCATGTCGCTTGTGGTGATCCCTTGCGTATTTGATGTTTTTGATAGATTAAGAAAACCCCAAGCCCCTCCAAACCTCCCCGCAGGGGAGGCTTAAAAAGTTGCTCTTTTTGAGTTGAGATTATTTTTTTTAAAGCGCTTCCGAACTTTCCCCCTTTGGGGGAATTAGAAGGGGGCTTATATTTTTGACAATGAAATTCATCATACAGCGAAAAGTACTGATCAGCATGTTGTTTCTGGGACTGACCGTTTTGGGTTACGTCTCCTACAAACAATTACCTGTTGAATTGTTGCCTAATGCCGAACTTCCTTTTCTGTTTGTTCAGGCAGCTTCGGGTACCGAGATGGCTCCCGAATACATGGAAAATCAGGTGGTTGTTCCGCTCGAAGGTGCCATCGGAACGCTTGAGGGCATTGAATCCATTGAGTCGAACATCAATTCGCGGCAGGCTTCCATTGTGGTGTATTACCAGAAGGGGGTCAATTTCAAATATGCCTACCTGAAACTTCAGGAGAAAATTAACGAGATACAATCGAAGATGCCCGCCAATGTTCGGGTAGCTGTGGCCAAGGTCGATTTGAAACAGATGAACAGCCAGTTCATGGAACTTCAGGCCAGGGGAGAGGGCGGAATTGACAGGGTGCGCACGATTGTCGATCAGGATATTAAACCCGATTTGGAAAACATCGACGGCATCGCCTCGGTGAACGTGTATGGCGGAAAACAAAAGTCGATTGAAATTATTCTGGATACCAAAGCCTGTGAAGCTTATCACATTACTTCAGGCAGAATCCGTTCATTGCTTTCTCAGAATTCAAGTTCGCGCACTTATGTAGGTAACCTGAAGGAAAAAACGGTTCAGTATTTTGTGCATGTAACAGCCGAATACTCCAAAGTTGAAGACCTTGAAAACCTGGTAGTCGCTGGCGGTCCAATCTTGCTGAAAGATGTTGCTGAAGTGCGTTTTGGCGAAAAGGAAGAAACCTCATTCAGCCGGGTCAACGGAAAAGACGCGGTAACCATTTTGTTGGTGAACGATTCGCAGGCCAATCTGATTGAACTTTCGGCTGCAACCCGAAATATCGTGGAAAAGCTGAATGAGAAAATGACGACCAAAGAAATTGAGATTGCCGAGATCAGCAACTCAGCCGACCAGATGGAAGAAAATATCGACCAGATTATGGAATTGGCGCTGTTAGGCGGAATCATGGCTATTTTTGTCTTGTGGATTTTCCTGAAAAATTTTCGCATTGTTTCGTTCATCGCTTTAGCCATCCCAATTTCCATATTTACGTCTTTCAACCTGTTTTATGCCTTCAACATTAGCATCAACAGCCTCACATTGGTGGGTATGGCATTGGCAATCGGAATGCTGCTCGATAATAGTGTGGTGGTTCTCGAGAATATATACCGGCTTGCAGGGAAAGGGTATGCCCCGTTGCAAGCTGTTATACAGGGAACTACCGAAGTTTGGCGCTCCATTCTTGCGTCAACTTTCACAACAATTACCGTTTTTCTTCCATTTTTATTCTCGAAGAATTTCATGGTCGAAATGCTCGGATTTAATGTCGGTATTTCAATTATTTCAACCGTTTTGGTTTCGCTGGCGGTGGCTTTGATGCTGGTTCCAATGGCGTCGTATGCGCTGCTTCGGCGCAAGGTTGCCAAAAACATTTTCTACGAGAAAGTGACTACCAACATGCGGATGGTTCAGGTTTATCTGGTACTCCTGAAATCGTGTATGCGGTTTCCGGTAAAAACAGTAATTGGTGGAATTGTATTGTTTTTTCTGGCCGTATTCATCAGCCTGGCAGTGAGCATCAGTGCCCTTTCTGAAGTTGAGAACAAGGAAATCAGGCTTTATGTGACCATGCCTTCGGGATCGTCGCTCGAAACCACCGATCAGACCGTTCAGGAAGTTGAAAAGAAACTGGATGACCTGGCCGAAAAGTTAGATGTAATCAGCAAGATTGAAGAAGAAGAGGCAGTGGTAACCATCAAGTTGAAAGAGGATTTTGAGGATATTGCCGACCGCACCTTTGCTCAGGTAAAAACCGACATCAACGACCGGACAAAGGAAATAAAAGCTTCGTCGATCTCGTTTTCGCAAACACAAAGCACACGCAATTTCCAGGGAGGAAGCCGCGACATGGGGGGTGCTTTCCAGAAAATGATGGGAATTGGCAGCGATGAAGAAAAAATTACCCTGAAAGGTCAGGACTTTAAAAAAATGCAGGCAGTTGCTGAAGACCTTAAATATTTCATCGATCAAATGGAATCGGTTCAGAATGTTAACCTGAATATTTCGGATAACCGGCCTGAAGTACATTTGTATTTCAATCCGCTGCTGATGACCGAATACAACATTACGCTTGCCAATGTCCTTTCTGAGATCAACTCTTTCTCAAAGGAAATTTCGACAGGAATTCAGTATAAGCAGGGTGTCGACGAATACGAAATCATCATAACCCAAAAAGAACTGATCGAGGGTGACGAGGGAAAGACCGAACGGAATATGGAAGAGTTGAAGATGCTTCAGGTGAACGATGCCGCGGGAGGAATTCACGATCTTCAGGATTTTACAAACATTGTTTATGCCAGCGGATTAGCCGGTATCAACCGGGTTAATCAGGAAAAACAAATTGAGCTAAATTACCGATTCGTGAGCGAGGCAGCCGATTCAAAAGAACTTCTGGCAACCTATCGATACGAAATTGACGAACTGGTTGCCAACTATAATTTGCCATCGGGAGTGGCCGCTGAAGTTGTTCATGAGGAAACTGACTTCTCGGAATTCTATTTTATGATCGGAGCATCCGTTCTGTTGATATTTATGATAATGGCTGCTGTATTTGAGTCGGTTTCTACACCTTTTGTATTGCTCTTCTCCATACCTCTGGCAGCCATTGGTTCACTTGTGGCACTGATTATTACCAACAACAGTTTGCTCAATGCCAACACACTCACCGGGTTCCTGATTCTGATCGGCGTGGTAGTCAACAATGGGATTATTCTGATCGATTACACCAACATCCTTCGTCAACGTGGCTTCAGGCGTTCACGCGCACTGATGACTGCCGGACTTTCGCGTGTTCGCCCGATTCTGATTACGGCCATTACAACTATTGTAGGAATGCTTCCGCTAGCCATGGGCGATGCCGAATATGTGAGCGCGATTGGAGCACCTTTTGCCATTGTTGTGATTGGTGGTCTGGCTTTGAGTACGATACTCACCCTGGTATTCATCCCTACTTTTTATTCCGGATTGGAGAATGCCATAGAATGGTTTAAAGAGCAAAAAATGCGCATCCGACTCACCATGATTGGTCTGATGGCCGGATCTTTCGCACTCATTTACTTTAAAGTGGATTCAGGATTGTGGCAAATGCTCGACTTTATAGTGGTGATTATTTTGGTTCCCGGATCGACCTGGTTTGTGCTTAATAGTTTACGTAAAGCCGGAACCAAGCTGATCAGCGACGAGGACACGCTCCATATACGCATACAAAATCTGGTAAAAATTTATGACCGCGAAAGCCGGTTTGCCCGCGAATGGGAATCAGGCAAGAAAATACGCCGTCGTGCCGGTCTCGAAAAGCAATACCATACTTTGTCTGAATTCGATTATCTGATCTGGCAAATTCCGGTTCTGGGGTTCCTCATTTATTTCTCTTACTTTTATCTGGATTCGGCTTTTTGGTCGCTTTGGCTTTCGGTTGGCATTGCACAACTTGCACTAAGCATGTGGAATCCATTTGGTTTTTACCTGAAAATCAGGGCTGAGAAAACTGAAAAGAAAATCCCGCTGAAACTCTTTAACATGGTGCGTATATTCCTGTTCTGGATTTTACCGGCAATTGAAACTTTCGTGGTTTGGAAGCTCGATAAAACCATCGGACTGGTAGTCACTTTTGGTATTTTGTGGTATCTGGCGTTGATTATTTCGGTTACATCCAAAAAATTATATCAGGAAAAAATTAACATCGACCGCATCACCGGACGTTTTGGAACTATGCGCCGCAGTTTGCTCCGATTGGTGAAACAAATACCGCTTATCGGAAAACAGCATCAGCCATTTAAGGCGCTGAATGGTGTTTCACTCGAAATTGGTGTCGGAATGTTTGGTTTGCTGGGACCTAATGGCGCCGGAAAATCAACCATGATGCGCATCATCTGTGGTATTCTGGAACAGAGCTACGGGAAAATCTGGATCAACGGTATCGACACGCAGGAAAAACGTGAAGAATTGCAGGGACTGATTGGTTATTTGCCTCAGGAATTCGGTACCTACGAAAATATGCCCGCCGAAGATTTCCTCGATTATCAGGCTATCCTGAAAGGACTGACCGATAAAGCAGAACGTGAGCAACGAATAGAATATGTGTTGAAAGCGGTACATATGTGGGAAAAACGTTCGGATAAAATCGGGTCATTCTCCGGAGGGATGAAACAGCGAATTGGTATTGCCCAGATTCTGCTTCATCTGCCAAAAATCATGGTGGTTGATGAACCAACTGCCGGACTTGATCCGCGCGAACGAATCCGCTTCCGAAACCTGTTGGTAGAGTTAAGTCGTGAACGTATTGTGATTTTCTCAACCCATATCATCGAAGATATCTCGAGCTCGTGTAACCAGGTTGCCGTTATCAACCGGGGACAGGTAAAATACCACGGTACACCTGCTGATATGGTGCATCTGGCCAAAAACATGGTATGGCAGTTTGATTTGTCGGTTGCCGATTTTGAGCAGATGGAAAACAAACAACTGATTACCCATCACATGCGGCAGGGTGACCAGATCAGGGTGCGTTTCCTTTCGAAGAAAAAACCGACCGAAGATGCAATTATGGCTAATCCGGTTCTGGAAGACGCGTATTTGTGTTTAATCAAGGATTTGAATTGAAAAAAAATAATCCAAAATCCAAAATAGAATAAATATGGAATCAACTATGAGTGTCGCCAATATTTGGACCCTTTTCCGGAAAATGGTGAAATACAACATGAAGGTAATTTTTGGCAACCGGTTTGTCTGGTTTGTGTTGGCAGCCATTGCCTTTTACTTTTTCATTGCAGTAACCAGTATCTACGATAACGACCAGATTAACGACGGCTTTATTTATGGACTACAGATTATGCCCGGAATACTGCTTATTTTTTACCCCATGACCTTCGGAATACAGAATGACCTGGACACCGGAATTCTCGAAATATTGTTCGGAATACCCAACTACCGTTACAAAGTATGGCTGTTAAGGTTGGTGTTGGTTTTTGTATTGGTTTTTCTGATGATGATCGGACTGACAGCGATGAGCTACTTTTTACTTGCCCCAGTCAATGTTTTTGATATGACCTGGAATGTGATGTTTCCCATCTATTTTCTTGGTTCACTGGCCTTCCTGTTCTCTACGATCATTAAAAACGGAAACGGAACAGCAGTGGTAATGGTGATTATTGGGGTTATCCTGCTCATAATTTCCAATGCCCTCGAACGAACCATGTGGAACATTTTCCTGAACCCTTTTGATATCCCGAACCGACTCAATGAAATGGTTTGGCAGGAAATCACCATGAAAAACCGGATTTTTCTGGCCATTGGTTCGCTACTTTTCGTTCTTTATGGATTGTTTAATCTACAGAAAAGGGAGAAGTTTATTTAGAGACAAGGAAAAGAAATGGGGAAAAGGTAAAGTTGGATTTCTACAAAAAAAATCCGGTCTCTCAACGAGGCCGGATGTTTTTTTTGAATCTGCCGTCGAATACGAACAGATCGATAAACAATTTATCTAGTTCAAAAAAAGAGCGGAGGCGAATCTGAACTTTTAAATGGCTCTGTCGATTATGATGGTTTTTCCATTCCACTCAGGACTAGTCTTTACCCATCCTCCATTAATTCAAACGTTCGCTTCGTCACTCGATGGCGTATACGTGAGATTTTATATTTTGTGCCAGACCGGGAGACTTTTTTTACAGTTAAAAACAACGGGAAGGAAATAAACTAAAAAATCCGTCAATGGCGGTAATGACAGATTCTTAAAATAGTTAGATTCTTTAAGATTTCAGCGAAACATGAAATAGCAAACTGCTAATGAGGTTTTCCAATTCCATGTTTTTCGACCAGATGCCGGATAATATCATCGGATTCGTTGATAAACGATCCATCTTCGAGAATGATAACCGGGCAGCTTTGATTGGCTTCACCGATCAATTCGATAATTGCAGGACGAGGTTTGGGGAAATCAACGTAACTGACTTCCAACTCTGTGCGAAGTCTTGGATAAAACGATAGAATTCCTTCCAGCATAGTACAAGGCGGACAAATATACCGGGCATCCGCATTTCTGTTGATGTCCTGAAAATCGGGTTTTAATAAAAATAGTTTCTTCATGGGACTTTTTATTTTTCTGATTATTAACTATCAAACAAATCAGAAAGGCTTTTAGTTTTTTGATTTTTCTATCCGGTTAATCGAGTTTATCGTAACCGGATTAAGCAAATATTGTCCCTTTGACTTTTGTGCCTGAATTTTTCGAACCACCTTCATTCCTTTGATCACCTTACCAAAGGCGGCGAATCCTTGTCCGTCGGGATTGCGTTTTCCTGCAAAATCCAATTCCGGCTGATCACCGATGCAAATGAAAAAGCTACAGGTCGCTGAGTTGGGGGTGTCCCGTGCCATAGACAAAGTTCCATCCTGATGGTTGATTCCCGATTTTTGGGTAGTTTCTATTTTAATTGGCTCAAATTGTTTAGTTCCGGGAACATCTCCTCCCTGAATCACTTCTATTTTTATGGCTCGTTCCTTTTCATTTTCCGGATTACAAACCCTAAAAAAGTTGGTTCCATCGTACAATTTCTCATCGACGTATTTCAGAAAATTGGCTACAGTTAACGGCGCTTTATCGGGATACAACTCAAGCTGAATATTGCCCATCGAAGTTTTGATCAGACACGAAGTCGCTTTTTGCGAAAATGAATTCAGTGAAAAAAGTAAAAAGAAAAGGGCAAAAAGTGTTTTCATAGAGCGAGTGTATTACTTGTTATTTTGAACACATTTCAATTGATAAAGAATTTCTCTGTTCGTTTTTGGTTTCTGGTATCCACTTCGAGCAAATAAATTCCACTTCTTAATTGATTGATTTCAATTCTTGAATCTTGAGCTGGTATCAATCCCTTCAGGAAAGTTTTGCCGGTCAAATCAACAATCCGGAAAGTTTCGTCTCCGGAGAATTGAGGCAGGATCACCCGAATGTTCCTCATTTTATAGTCAGGAATGATTTGAATTTGCCTGAGTATTGAGAATTCTGAAATTGGCACAACCTTGTCAGCTTTGGCAATCAGCCATTGCAGCGGATCGAATTGAACCGAATCAATTTTTGATGTTGAAATCACAAATTCCTGATTTTGCATCGTATGGTAAAGTCGCAAATCAGTATAATTTCCGTCCTTCCAAACCCTGACCGGAACATGCATTTCGAAAAAATCAACCGATGAATGCGTAGGTGCTTGACGAATCCGCAGTTTTTGTTTTCCCAAATCAGCATAGTCGGTAAAATAGGATAACTGATAAGTTGGATAACCCTCGCCATAATACCAATCCTTAAAATATTCAGTCAGGGAAGTGTCCGCAACAGTTTCCATGTGCGTAACGAATTCTTCCTGAGTTGCAAAATCATTGGCGACAGCTGGGTCGGTCAGGTAATTATTCATGCCTTTGAAGAACAATTCGTCACCCATTTCCCAACGAAGCATGTGCAGCAAATAGGCGCCTTTCGAATATGACAAGCGGCTATTGAAAATCCGCGAAATACTTGTGGTATCGGCTACATAAACGGAACCAGCCGACGAAGAGGTGATTTTTTTGATTGTCAGTTCTTTCCATATTGGCCAGAAATATCCGTCCTTAAGTTTTTCATAAACAAGTCCGGTCATGTAGGTTGCAAAGCCTTCGTTCAGCCAGATGTCGTGCCAACTTGCAAGTGTAATGTAATCGCCAAACCATTGGTGAGCCATTTCGTGAGCCACCAGATCGAAGTCCAGACTATACATGAAACTCATTGTTTGATGCTCCATTCCGCCCTTCCAGCCAAACTGTGCATGTCCGTATTTTTCTTTTGCAAACGGATAAGTAATAAAACGGGTATTGTAGAAATTCATGATATCGCGGGTTTCACTCATCCTCGCTTTGGCTTCGTTTAGGTATTCAGGATAAATATAATTCAGGATTTCAATTTTCTTCCCATCGGGTGAATCCACGAAATCGGAATATGTTTCGTAGTTAGTGACAGCAATGCCAATAAGGTAAGTCGCAATTGGGTAACGGTGTTGCCAGTGTGCGGTACGTTTTTCTCCTGAAATATCATCCGAGATCAGCTTTCCGTTACTGGCAGCCTTGTATTGTTTTGGACAACTAATAAAGATATCGACCGAATCGATTTTATCAGTTAAACTTTGCTTGCATGGCCACCATTCCATCGCACCATAAGGTTCTGATAAGGTCCAGAGTACCGGTACATTCTCATGTTTTTCGACGGTAAATGATCCAAATCCGGTACTTGGCGGTCTTCCATGATAATAAACTTCAATCGGACTGATACTGTACTTCTTCATTTGCATCAGCAATTGCACATTGATTTTGTTTTGAGAATGGGTAAAAGTGGTTAATTCCCCATTGCATTTTACTGAATCAACCAACAGACTGTCAGTTAAATCAAATTGAATAGTGGTGATATTATCTTTCAGAAATTTGACCGAAGAATAGACCGAGCCGGAAATGGATTTTACAGCCGGATCGACTTCAAAGTTAAGGCGTTGATAAATGAGATCGTAATCTGCATAGCCTTCAGACTCAACAAACAAAGCCGATTTTTGATGATTGCGAGCTTCGCTGATGGATATTTTGTCGTTGAAATCAGGATCGGGAGCCTGAGCACGTGAACCATTTAATGCGAAAATCAGGAGCAGAAGTGTGAGAATATGTTTCATGCCAGAAAATTTGTGTGTAAATTTACTAATTTTGAATGAGCTAAAAGCGAATACCTAAATTTACTCACTCCGATTTTGCCACACAGTAAATGAGCGGGTTTTGAACGAAAGATGCCACTTATTGTCATGAATTATTTCGCAAATGGAATCACAAAATTAGAAGACTGACGAAACAATTAGTTAAACATTTATGTTTAAAAATCTGATATCTTAAATTTATGAATCATAAATTTCAAAACCAGCTGACTAATGCCCACTTTTCAGTTGAATCGCTCGACAATTATAGTCGATCTATAGGAATGACCGATCAACACAAATGGTTTTCAGTCTTTATTGTGAATCATTTGGAAGGTTATTTATTAGTTGATGATGAAGATTTCCGGATTCAGTCTCCCGCCATTTTGTTTATTACTCCCGGGCAAATACTTTCTTTGTCGATGGTGAGCAGTTGGAGTGGCTATGTAGTTTCGTTCAACAGTGAGTTTTACTGTATCGAATATCACGATAGCGAAATATCATGCAAAGGCTTACTTTTTGTGAATAATTACAGGATGGTCAGCATTAGACTCGATGAGCAGCAAAGTGTGGTTTTTAACAACATTGTGTTTGAAATAGCCCGCGAGTTTGAATCGAAGGATGAAATGCAGGACGAGATGCTGAAGAATCTACTCAAAAATATTTTAATACGTTCAAACAGACTGTTCAAGCAACAATGTTCAATTGGCGATATCGACGAAACTAACTTCGAATTCGTTCGGAAATTGAGTAGTCTCATCGAGGTTCATTTTTTAAAACATAAACAAGTTGAGGAATATGCTGAAATGATGGGTTTGTCGGCATCTTCTCTCACTAAAAAACTTCAAAAGGCCGGAATTGATTCACCCTCACAAATTATTCGCGAACGAGTGATTACCGAAGCGAAACGACTGTTGATGTATTCTGATAAAAGCATTAAAGAAGTTGCTCATTTTCTTGGCTATGACGATCAGTATTATTTTAGCCGGTTCTTCAGTAATTCAACCGGAATTGCGCCTCGCAGTTACCGCAAAAACTACCAGATTTCCTGAGAATTCCGAATTTGTCCATTATAAAAGAAAATTTATCCATTTTTATCAGACAAAAAGGTCTGTTATTTTGTTGACATATTCATTAACAAAGAAACAGACATGAAAACAAAAAATCAATTTTCAGGAAACAGTATTCGTTTGGCAGTTTTGGCCATGGCAGTTGGGGTATTCTTCTCGTTCAGCTCATGCACTAAAGATAAAACTGAAGACCCGATTGAAACACCAGTAATAACAGCAGGCAATGCTCCAGCCTTTGAGTTAAAATCACTGACAGGTTCGACCGTTAAACTTGGCGATTTTAAAAACAAGGTAGTGGTTCTGTTTTTCTTCGGAAATGCTTGTCCATCGTGTAAAGCGGCTGCCCCGAATGTTCAGACGATGCTTCAGGGTACATTTGGAACGAATCCATCGTTTATGTTACTGGGTCTCGACCAATGGGATGGGAATTCCGCTGCGGTAGAAGCGTTTATGAAATCAACCGGAGTTACTTTCCCGCTTCTAATGATGGCTTCACCAACCGCCAAAGCGTATAGTACAACTTATGATCGATTTGTGGTAATCGATAAAATGGGGAACATCATGTTTGATGGCAAGCAGGGTGCAGCAAGTGATTTGGCCGCTGTTAAAGCGAAAGTTGAAATGCTGTTAAAGTAAAAATCAGTTTGTACTCCGAAAAAGGAACTGATTCATTTTATACCAAATGCAATTTCATCAAGTGGTATTAGTTCCTTTTTCGGATTTGATTCATTTGTCATCTCGTTACAATTGCTTCTATGAAATCTTTACTCATCGCAGTTTTTATCATACTTTCTTCAGTAAATATCCTGAATGCCCAACAGGTTCGTAACTTTGTACTGAACGATATCCAAAATAAATCACAATCGTTTGAAGAACTGAAGGGCGAAAAACTTACCATTCTTGATTTTTGGGCCACTTGGTGCAAACCCTGTAACAAGGCCATTCCTGAATTAAACAAACTTTATCTGCAATATCGCGAAAAGGGAGTGAATATTATTGGAATTAATTGCGATGGACCAAGAAGCATCGCTAAAGTAGCTCCATTGTGCAAAACGCTACAGATCGAATATCCAGTTCTGATTGATATGAACACCGAATTAATGAATGGGCTGAATTTATCGGCCTATCCAAGTTTACTAATCGTGAACAGCTCAGGAAAGGTTGTCTGGATTCATGAGGGTTATGTTCCTGGTGATGAACTGATCATTCAGAAGGAAATTGAAAAGCAACTGAGCAAACTCTGATCATGACCCGAAATATCCTGTTTTTGCTGCTGATAATGATTTCCTTTTCTGCCAGTATTCAGGCTCAGATAGGCGGTCATAACCTAATGGAATATCAATATGGGCAATTGCCCGGCGATACAACAGGCTCTTTTTCGACCATCTATGATCGGGCGCTTCTCGATTATTCCTATAAAAATTTTAAAGTTGGCGGAACACTCGAAAATTTCTATTCGCCATACCAAAGCCGAAATTATACCCGATTATCCCAATTTCGTCTTCAGTACAATTCGAAACCTCTCGAATTGAAAATCGGGAATTTCTACGAAACTATTGGTCGGGGCATTTTATTGCGATCTTATGAAATTCCGGGAGCAATTCTGGAGGATAAAAGTTATCGGTCGCGACATTATTTTCACCGCGATTTGCTGGGAGCCAGCGCCAAATTCAGGCATAAGGATTTTACTGCCAAGTTATTATATGGCAAACCGCTCAATAATGTATTACCTCCAACATTTGACCTTGAAGACCGCCGTTCAGATCGTATCGTTGCTTTTCAGTCGGACTATTTGCTGAATGGGCATATCCTTGGTATGGCGGTTATGAATCTTGAAAATGAAACGGTGCAATCCTGGCTGGCCATGGCCAATGCCTCTGGTGCAATTCTCCCATCCCTGTCGTATTATACCGAATTGGCAAAGAATGTAAGTGACTTTGCAATTAGTGATTTTTCTTCGGAAGCTGCATTTGCCTTTTACGGAAACCTGAGTTTAAGCTTGGATAGGTTCGGGTTGAGCGCGGAGTATAAAAACTACTCCAATTTTTTACTTGGCTCGGGTTTTAATGAACCTCCAGCCTTGGTTCGGGAACACTCCTATAAAGTGCTTAACCGCAGCACTCATGTGTTGCAACCCCAAAACGAACGGGGAATTCAACTCGAAGGATTTGTTTATTTCCCTGATAAATCAACCCTTATTGTCAATCATACCCAGGCAGTTAACGATTTTGGGAAAGAATATGTTTTTCGCGAATTTTTTGCAGAGTATTCCTTTGCATTGAAAGAGAAACATGATCTGAAACTGTTTGGCGATTTTGCTCAGGATCCGTTTAAGCTCGAAGAAAATCGTATTTCAACTGGTTTTTATGCCGACTGGAAATTGAACGAGACATTCAGTCTGAATACTTCCTATGAGTTTCAGCGCTTTTACCGAAATCCCGCTGAAGTTCAGAATCATGTATTCTCGGTTGGCTTTTCATCCAAATCTAAATTTACCGGTTACGTAGTTTCAGAATTAAGCAACGACCCGGTCGTTGTTGATCAGGGCACAAAAGTATGGTTGGGGACAGGTGTAAAATACAAGATAAATACCAGGCATACCCTTCAGGTTTTTGCTGGCGAGCGCCGTGGCGGACCAGCATGCAACTCGGGAGTATGCTACGAAGTACTCGATTTCAAGGGTGTTGAACTTAGACTTTCCAGCAGATTTTAGCTATTTTTGAAATTTGTATTGATCAATTGAAATAGATTCCATTTTCCGTCGGCTGTTCCGGAAATGTTTACTACCTTCAACTGAAATTTTAGAACACCCTCAAATGGCTAAAAATAAAAAAGCAAAAATTGCGAAACTGGTCGAATCGTTTAACAAGCCAAAGCTTAAAAATGCGATTCTTCCTTTGTTTTATGAGCATCCGGAACGAACGTACAACTACAAACAAATAGCCGATTTACTTAAAATTAGCGATCAGGAAATAATAAAACTGGTTTTTGTAGTGCTTGAAGAACTCACTGAAAACGGCAATCTTCAGAGTGTTCAGCGGGGTAAATACAAATTGGTATCCCGCAGCGGAACAATTTGCGGAAAAGTCGAGATTCAGCCACAGGGTTTTGCTTACGTTGTTTCAGAAGAGGTTGATAAACCGGTATTGGTATCAAGTAAGAACCTGAATCATGCCATGGAAGGCGATAAGGTAAAAGTAACTTTGTATGCGATCCGTAAAAATCAGCAACCCGAAGGTGAAGTTGTTGAAATTGTTGAACGTGCAAAATCAACCTTTGTGGGTACTATTTCCAAATCGAGCAATTATGCATTTTTAATTCCTTCAGGGAAATCGGCATTCGATCTGTTTATTCCTAACGAAAAACTCAATGGCGCGAAAGACGGTCAGAAAGCAATTGCCAGAATTACCGAATGGCCTGCGAGAGCTAAAAACCCTTTTGGCGAAATCATCGAAGTTCTGGGAGATGTTGGCGATAACAATGCTGAAATGCACGCCATCCTTGCCGAATATGATCTGCCTTTGCGTTTTCCGGAAAGCGTACTGAAAGCTGCCGAGAAGATTCCGGATGTAATTCCTGAAGATGAAATAAGCCGCCGTCGCGATATGCGTGGTGTAACAACAATTACCATTGATCCGGCTGATGCAAAGGATTTTGATGATGCGCTTTCGATCCGGAAATTGGAAAATGGCTTTTGGGAAGTTGGAGTTCATATTGCCGATGTTTCGTATTACGTGAAACCGGGAACGGTTCTCGACGATGAAGCCTATGAACGTGCTACTTCGGTTTATTTGGTCGACCGCGTGGTTCCGATGCTTCCGGAGAAACTGTCGAACGGCGTGTGCTCATTGCGCCCCAATGAAGACAAGCTTTGCTTTTCCGCAATCTTTGAGTTGAACGATAATTCTGAAATACAAAATCAGTGGTTTGGGCGAACAGTCATTCATTCCGACAAACGATTTGCTTACGAAGATGCTCAGGCAATTATTGAAACCGGCGAGGGCGAATTAAAAGATGAAGTGTTGACTTTGCAAATGCTGGCAGTTAAACTTCGCGAAACCCGTTTCAAAAAAGGATCGCTTGCTTTTGAGCGTATCGAGGTGAAGTTTAATATCGACGAAAACGGAAAACCACTTTCGGTCTATTTCAAAGAAGCCAAAGAAAGTAATCAATTGGTTGAAGAGTTTATGCTGCTGGCCAACAAAAGGGTAGCCGAATTCATTGGCAAACCCGACGATCAGAAAACGCCGAAGACCTTTGTTTATCGAATTCATGACAAGCCAGATCCCGAAAAGCTGGTGAATTTCAATCATTTCATTCATAAATTCGGATATGGTTTGTTGCTTGGCTCACCGGGACAAATCACCAGTTCAATGAATCAGTTAATGAACAATGTCAAAGGCAAAAAAGAACAGAATGTTATTGAAACACTGGCCATCCGCACTATGGCTAAAGCTGTTTATTCCACAAGGAACATTGGACATTACGGACTTTCATTTGAATATTATACACATTTCACTTCACCCATTCGGCGCTACCCGGATGTGATGGTGCACCGGCTTCTGGAACGTTACCTCGATGGAGGAAAAACCGCGAATGCCCAGAAGTACGAAGACATGTGCAAGCATTCTTCCGACATGGAAAACAAGGCTGCCAATGCCGAACGGTCATCGATCAAGTACAAGCAGGTTGAGTTTATGCAGGATAAAATCGGACAGGAATTTTCCGGAGTTATTTCGGGAGTTACTGGCTGGGGCATTTATGTGGAACTGGAGAATAAATGCGAAGGAATGGTTTCGGTCAATACGCTCGACGATGATTTTTACATTTTCGATGAAAAGAATTACTGTCTGGTTGGTCGTCATTCGCACCGAACCTACCAACTTGGCGATGATGTGAGAGTTGAGATTTCAAGAACCAATCTGGAAAAGAAACAGCTGGATTTCCGCCTGATTCAGGCAAAATCAGGGAAAAGAGAATTTGAAATTTCTCAAACCGGATATAAAAAAAAGGGGAGAAGACGATAAAAACTGGAAATTGACAGTCTCTTTGCAACATTGAGGGGGAACCCTATTCTTGAAAATATTTTTATATTTGTTTCCTGATTGAAAAAACTTATTGAATATGACACTGAACGTTGAAAATTTGTCGAATAAAAAGGACGCTAACCGCGAAAGTATTTTAAAAATAGCTCAGGAAATATTTAGCAAATACGGTTATAAAAAAACGACTCTTGACGACATCGCCAATGCAGTACGAAAAGGCAAAAGCTCTCTATATTATTACTTTACGAGTAAGGAAGATCTTTTTCAGGCAGTTATTCAAAAGGAGGTTGACATTTTGCGCCACGAGCTTGATATTGTCGTGAACCGTAATACCGATCCGGTTGATAAGCTTCGCGATTACATTCTTACCAAATTAACGACTTTCCGCAGTATGGCTAATTTCTACAATGCCCTCGAAAACGACGTGACTGCCATCGAGTTTATTGAAAACATAAAAAACCGGCATCGGCAGGAAGAAATCAGGATGATCAAACGTATTTTGATTGAAGGGGTCCGTAAAAATATTTTCGAGGTATATGATCTGACGCTGGCTGCCACCGGTATTACCACGGCAATTAAAGGACTGGAAATGCCATTATCTGCTGGCGATTACAGCAAAGTTAACCTCGAACAAAGTGTGGACAATATTGTGAAGATTCTGTGCTATGGAGTGATGAAAAGGTAGACAGGAAAAAGGAAAATAAAAAGATAGGAACCGGCGTAACAGCTGGTTTTTTTTATTTTGTGTATTACTTATCCTTGACGCGATTATTTTCTATCGGTTATCTGCTTTCTCCGGATACAAATCGTGGTTCATCATTCGGTTTTCGGCCATTTGTTCGTATATGCATTTGATTTCCAGTAAATATAAAGTATAGAAAATCAGAATTCTTCACAAAAGGAATATGCTCTGTAAAGAAAATTAGGAAATCTTTACAAAAGGATGTTTATTTGTAAAGGAAATCGATAAATCTTTACATTATGAGGCTGAATGAAAACTGGAAATTGAAAGATTTACCTCTCTCATTTGATGTAGAAACCAGATCAGTATTGAAGAGTTTGCCTTCTGCTCATGCGGCATTGGCTGAACTAAAAGGAATTGTATCAACAATTCCGGATCAAAACATTCTTATAAATACCCTTGGGTTACAAGAAGCAAAAGATAGCTCAGCCATTGAGAATATTATTACCACCCATGATGATTTATATAAATCAGAATTAAACCTCGCTTCGTTTAAGCCACTTGATTCAAAAGAGGTTCAAAACTACATTTCAGCACTTAAACGAGGATTTGAATTGATTTCAAAAAACGCGCTAATTACAACCCGCACCATTTTGGAGATTCAAGGGACTTTAGAAGCAAACAACGCTGGGATTAGAAAATTTCCGGGAACAGAACTTAAAAATGCAGCAACTGGAGAAACTATATATATTCCGCCACAAGATATTAGCGACATTACCCGATTAATGACCAACCTCGAAAAGTTTATTAACGACCCAACTATTTGTGACTTTGATCCTCTGGTAAAAATGGCCATTATCCATTTTCAGTTTGAGAGTATTCATCCTTTTTATGATGGGAATGGTAGGACAGGCCGAATAATCAATATCTTATATTTGATTATTGAAAAATTACAAGTATTGCCAATTTTGTATTTAAGTAGTTATATTATCCGAAATAAATCAGATTATTACAGATTGCTACAGGATGTAAGAGAGAAGAATAATTGGGAAGAATGGCTTCTTTTCATGATCAGGGGAGTTGAGCAAACCTCCAAAGAAACAATTGAGTTAATCGTTCAGATTCGTGAATTGATGCTGGACTATAAGCATAAACTGCGGAATAATTATAAGTTTTACAGCCAGGAACTACTGAATAACTTATTTAAACACCCGTATACAAAAATTGAGTTTATTGCCAACGATCTAAATGTTTCAAGAATTACTGCCGCTAATTATTTAAACAAACTGGCAGAAGACGGAATGCTGAAAAAAGAGAAAATCGGAACTGCCAACTATTACATTAATCAGCCTTTGTTTGATGTACTGTCGAAACGGTAGTAATCTATCGGTTATCTACTTTCTCCGGATATAAATCGTGATTCATCATTCGGTATTCGGCCATTTGCTCGTATTTGGTGCCCGGTTTTCCATGGTTGCAATACGGATCGATGCTCAAGCCTCCGCGTGGCAGAAATTTTCCCCACACTTCAATATATTTCGGATCCATCAGAGCGATCATGTCTTTCATGATGATGTTCATGCAATCTTCGTGAAACGCGCCGTGGTTGCGGAAACTAAACAGATACAATTTTAAACTTTTGCTTTCAACCAGCTTCTGATCGGGAATATAGCTCAGGTAAATGGTCGCAAAATCGGGCTGGCCGGTGATGGGACACAAACTAGTAAATTCAGGACAATTGAATTTCACCATCGTATCATTCTCCGGATGTTTGTTGTCGAAGCTTTCGAGCATTTCCGAAGAGTATTCAAACAGGTATTTGCTTTCGTTTCCGAGGTTTTTTAAGGTATCCATAAGGCAGTTTAAAGATTTAAGTTTAAAGTTCAAAGTAAAATGCCACGAAGGCACTAAGACACAAATTGATAGCTTTTTGAAGTCCCCCTTGGGGGATTTAGGGGGCTAAATACGCTTTCAAACCATTCTTACGCAGCTGACATGATGGACAATGACCGCAGCCATCGCCTTTGATGCCGTTGTAACAGGTGACCGTTTGGGTGCGCACCAAATCAAAAACTCCGAGTTCGTCGGATAAAGCCCAGATGTCTTGTTTCGTTTTCCACATTAACGGAGTGTGGATGGTAAATTGGTAATCCATTGACAAGTTAAGAGTTAGGTTGAGTGACCGGATAAATTCGTCGCGGCAATCTGGATAACCACTGTAATCAGCTTGCCCCACGCCAGTTACCAAATTTGGAATATCTTTTCCTTTGGCGAAGATCGCGGCAAAAGTCAAGAACAACATGTTGCGCCCTTCAACCAGTGTATTGGGTGGGCTGTTTTCAGGTTTTCTCTCTTCAACTTCCATCGCCTGATCGGTCAGCGAATTGTGGGTGATTTGTTTCAGCAGATCCAGATTCAGCAAAGTAAAAGGAACCCCTGCATTTTCGGCAATGGTACGAGCAGCTTCCAGTTCAATACTGTGCCTTTGCCCGTAGTCAAAACACAGGGTTTCCACCTCGTCAAATTCTTTCAAGGCCCAGAAAAGACAGGTGGTTGAGTCCTGTCCTCCGGAAAATACGACTAATGCTTTGTTATTCATGGATTCCTTATTTCTTATTCGATGTTCTTATTTTCTTTAGCGAATTCTATTCCGTCCGAAATCACCTTTTTGCAATGAATAACATTTTCGCGCGGACGGTTTTTCGCTTTTTGCTTCAACCCGGGGTTTCGCCCCGGGCTATTTATATATTGCCCCTTCAGGGCAAAGAAGAATGAGAATCAGTTCCCAAAGCTTTCCCCCAACGGGGGAACGGGAAGGGGGCTGCTTTTCTATATCTCATTTACTTTGAATAAATTGTACGACAGGCTTGTGTCGAAGGTGTCAACTCCTTCAGCGCGTTTCACAAATTCAACTACCCAAATTGTTACCGGCAGAATCAGGACTTCGTAAACGGTTTTTAATACGGCTT
>Ga0136636_10000324_pt1 | contig 23416 bp, 19 predicted proteins | sample AntDrymUQ8522106_2_FD_104653 | JGI IMG/M metagenome (GOLD analysis project Ga0136636, IMG submission 104653) | Polar desert sand microbial communities from Dry Valleys, Antarctica - metaG UQ852 (21.06) | ecosystem: Environmental > Terrestrial > Soil > Desert | place: Antarctica: Dry Valley... | reverse complement strand
CGGGCTTCTCAGTTTTTAGGTTCTATTTTAAGAAAATATTTGCCAGAGGAATGTGTTTTGGGTCCGGAAAAATCACCCATCGGAAAGTTGAATTTAATGTATCAATATCAAATACTTTTAAAACTACCGAAAGGCAGCAAATATGTTGAATTTAAAAAGTTGGTCTTGCGAAGTTTCGAAGAATTTGAAGAAATTACTGCTTACCAAAGTGTTAAAAAACTGATTTTTGTCGATTTTTAACAATCTTTAACAAAATTTAAAAGGGTGAAAACACGGTAGTTCAACAATAATCTCTATTTTTGAGCGTTCGAAAAAGGTATTTGTTCATAAACATTTAATCTTTAAGGGCATAAATAATCAAATAAATAAAAAATTAAATGATTAAACTTAAAAATATTTTTCTTTCCGGCACACTTGCAATTACGGCTTTTGCCTTCGGACAGGGAAATTTCGCAAATAACAGTCTTCCACAGTCTTACGATAATCAAACTTCCCATTCTACTATTTCTTCAGAAAAATTAATGAGCGCCAAGGAATTGGTAGATATTAATTTGAATACAATGGTAAATGATCCTGTGCTGAAAAATGCGCAGTGGGGTTTTGTAATTTTCGATCCGAAGACAAAGAAGGTGATCAGTTCTTATAATGAAAACAGTTCTCTTGTTCCAGCTTCTACCACAAAATTATTGACTACGGAAACCGCCTTGAATCTATTGGGAGAAAAATTCCGCTGGATCACGCAGTTAGAATACTCCGGAGAAATTGATGAGAGCGGTATTTTGCAGGGAAATTTATATATCGTAGGAAGTGGCGATCCCTCTATGGGAAGCAATAAAGCAGGCGCAACTTCTTATAGAGACATTATTGCTGATTTTTCTTCTGCTATTTCAACAAAAGGAATTAAGAAAGTAAATGGCAATATCATTATTCAGACTGCTGTTTTCAAAGCTAATAAATCTCAAAAATTGCCAGAAAACATCGTGTGGTTAGAAAACGGAAATTATTACCTACCTGCAGGAAGCACTTTAAATATTAATCCAGAAAATGAAAAACTAATCGCCAAGCAAGCCAATCCATTTTCGGAAAATAAAAATTTTTATTATATTTCTCCTTATATAAAGAAGATGGTTTATGCAGATAAATTTAACGGTCTCGCTTTAACCACAAAATTACCAGATGCACCTGCATATTTAGCAAACAATTTGAGAGCAACCCTCTTAAAAAGCGGATTGCCAGTAACGGGTAAAGTAATTACGAAAACGATAGATCTTTCTCCAGAAAAAAGAGAAGTTATAGCAGCTTATCAATCACCAACTTTAGCAGAAATTATTTTTTATACCAACCAACATAGTGATAATGCCTTAGCTGAAGCGACCTTGCGAATGGTAGGATTTCAAAAAAATGGCGATCAGACCTTGGAGTCGGGTAGAAATGTGGTGGTGCAGCATTTAGCCGCTACTCAATTTGAAACTTCTGGGCTAAATTATATGGATGGAAGCGGACTTTCCCGAAGCAATTTGGTGACTCCAATTTCTCAGGTTAAATTTCTTACTGATTTAATGGATGAATCATATTTTAAGACCTATTTTGATTCTTTACCCATTGCGGGACAAACCGGAACTTTGAAAAGGACTTTTTATGGAGAAGGAAACGGACAAATATTTGCTAAAACAGGAACTTTAAATAAAGTAAAGACTTTGGCAGGTTACCTGAAGACAAATTCTGGAAAAACTTTAGTATTCTCTTTACTTATCAATAATTATGCTGGATCTGTAGATCAGGTAAAAAGTAGAATGGAGCAAATTTTGCAGCCTGCACTTCAACTTTAAAAATATCGACACAAACTATCAACCTCTCAATACATATTGAAAGGTTTTTTTATCTTTAACAACAAATAATATAGAAAATGAAAAAACTTTACGGTCTTATATTCGCTTTGATTTGTATCCAAATCAGTGCGCAAGTAAATGAGGAAGCAGAACGCAAAAGTATGATCAAGAGCGAACTTCAGCGCTATGCGAAAATGATCAGTTATAATGTGAATCCAAACACCCTCAACTACGATTTAAAATACCAGCGTTTGGATTTGGAATTGGATCCTGCTCAGCAATTTGTAAGTGGAACAGTAACCAGTCATTTCGTACCCAACCAAAGCATATCCAGCATTTATTTTGATCTGTCTAATGTTCTCTCTGTTTCCGAAGTGAAATTTCATGGGAATAATTTAACTTTCACGCAATTGGGAACGAAAGAAATTAAAATTGATTTCCCTACAAATCTTCCGGCGGCAACTTTGGATTCTTTGTCCATTAAATATTCCGGTGCACCGGATACATCGGGTAGTGCAGGAGACGCATTTACCGTTTCTACACAGAGCGGAACTCCCGTTTTATATACTTTATCTGAACCTTACGGCGCTCAGGAATGGTTTCCGACCAAACAAAGTTTGAATGATAAAATTGAGAAAGTAGATATTAAAATTACCACACCGCCTCAATACAATGTTGCTTCAAACGGGAAATTATTCTCCGAAACTATTTTAGGAAATGGAAAAAAATTGAGTTTTTGGCAAACGAATTACCCTATTCCAGCTTACTTAATAGCGCTTGGAATTACCAATTACACTAAGTTTAATGATACCATGGGAAATCCACCATTTCCTTTTGTCAATTATCTTTATCCCTCTTTGACGAGCAATGCCACCGTAATGGGGAACATTGAATGGACAAAAACGGTGATGAACACTTTCGAGCAATATTTCGGGCCGTATCCTTACCGAAATGAAAAATATGGACACATGCAATTTGGATGGGGCGGTGGAATGGAACACGCAACCATGTCTTCTATGGGATCCTGGAGCAGATCGATCATTGCTCACGAATTGGCGCACCAATGGTTTGGCGATAAATTAACAACAGGAGCCTGGAATGACATTTGGCTGAATGAAGGTTTTGCAACTTTTGGCGCCAATCTCGCAAATGAAAAATTATTAATGACTGCAGCGCAGTTTCAAACTTTCTTAGGGAACGAGTTGAGTACTATTACGAGTAGTCCAGATGGAAGCGTTTACGTTGCAGATTCAAACTTATCTAATGTTGGGATTATTTTTAGTGGAAGATTATCTTATTCAAAAGGCGCTTATGTTTTAAGAATGATGAAATGGATTTTGGGAGATGATGTATTTTATGCTGCTTTGAGAGATTATGCTTCCAGACCAAATCTTGCTTATAATTATGTGAGAACTTCAGATTTGAAAAATTCCTTATTACAATCGACCGGAAAAGATTTTACAGAGTTTTTTAATGACTGGATCTATGGACAAGGTTACCCAACCTACCAAATCCGTTGGAACCAAACTTCAAGTGATGTTATTAGATTTAAGGTGACGCAAACGCAAAGTAACTCCTCTGTAAGTTTTTATGAAATGCCTTTGCCTATCAAGGTAACAGGAACAGGCGGTCAAGTTGCCTATTTGGTTTTAGACAATACCACAAACAGCCAAGGTTTTGCAAAAGCTGTAACCTTTCCCGTCGCTTCAGTGCAGTTTAATTATGAAAACCAAATAATTCAGCGAAACTCTACTGTGACAAAAGATACCTCGATTCTTGCTGTAGATCAAGCCGAAAAAAGTGCCATTAAAATTTATCCAAATCCCGTGAAAGATCAACTGTCAATAAGTGGAATTGCAAAAGAACAAGCCTACGAAATTCACAGTATGGATGGAAAACTATTGGAGAAAGGAAATTACACTTCCGGTAAAACGATTAATACAGGCAAGATTCCAAAAGGAGTTTATCTCTTAAAAATCGAAAATCAAAATCTTAAATTTATTAAAGAATAAAACGAAAAGCCCCCAGAAATGAGGGCTTTTTTCTTAAATTAGCATTTCTAAAAATTTCAATTATGATCTCAAAAAAATATCTGGAAACACTACAGGGAGAACTTCAAAATATCAAAGCGGAAGGTCTTTTTAAAACCGAAAGAATTATAACTTCTCAGCAAGCTGCGGAAATTGAAGCCAATGGTAAAAAAGTGCTGAATTTTTGTGCGAATAATTATTTAGGACTTTCCAATAATAAAGAAGTCATGAAAGCTTCTCAGGATATGACGGAAAGTCACGGTTATGGACTATCATCGGTTCGATTTATTTGTGGAACTCAGGATATTCATAAAGAATTGGAAAGCAAGATCTCAAAATTCTTAGGATTAGAAGATACCATTCTTTATGCTGCGTGTTTCGATGCGAATGGTGGAGTTTTCGAGCCTTTATTTACAGAGGAAGATGCCATTATTTCTGATTCTTTAAATCATGCTTCTATTATTGATGGGGTTCGTTTGTGCAAAGCTGCACGATATCGCTATCAAAATAATAACATGCAGGATTTGGAAGAGCAACTAAAAGCTGCTGCCGAAAAAAATCACCGGTTCCGTATTATTGTAACGGATGGCGTTTTTTCTATGGACGGAATTGTAGCCAATTTAAAAGGAATTTGTGACTTAGCCGATAAATATGACTGTATGGTCATGGTCGATGATTGTCACGCCACTGGATTTATAGGAAAAACAGGTCGTGGAACGCATGAAGCGAATGATGTGATGGGCAGAGTAGATCTCATTACTTCAACTTTAGGAAAAGCTTTAGGTGGCGCTTTGGGTGGATTTACGTCCGGTAAAAAAGAAATTATCGATCTACTGAGACAGCGTTCCCGTCCCTATTTATTTTCAAATTCTTTGCCGCCCGGAATTGTAGGAGCAGCTTTGAAGGTTTTAGAAATGATTTCAGATGATACTTCGCTGCGGGACAAAGTGATGGCGAATGCAGAATATTTCCGGAAAGAGATGAAAGCCAAAGGTTTTGACTGTCCGGATGGTGATGCTGCTATTGTTCCCGTAATGCTTTATGATGCGCCTTTAGCTCAGAAAATGGCAGAAAAACTCATGGATGAAGGAATTTACGTTATCGGATTTTTCTTCCCCGTTGTGCCAAAAGGAAAAGCCAGAATCCGGGTGCAACTTTCTGCGGCACACACGCAGGAGCACTTGGATAAAGCGATTGCAGCTTTTACAAAAGTTGGGAAGGACTTGGGTGTAATTTCTTAAAATAAATAATTTTATAGAAGCCTCATCAATTTTTTTGGTGAGGTTTTTAACATCCAACATCCAACATCCCACATCCCACAATAAAATCACCTCTTTATAAATGTTTTCAAAAGAAGAAGCCGCCAATCTCAAAAAAGAATTTTGGACATCATTCGGAAAAAGTTTTCCGCGAAAGTGGCTTTTGTACGATACTAAAATTAAAGATTTCTCCTTTAAATTCAATGCAGATCCGAAAAAAGCCGAGGTTTCTTTAGAGCTCGAAATGAGCGATGAACTTTTCCGGAATGCTTACTACGAGAAGATTTGGTCTTTGGAAAATATGCTTCAAGAGGAAATTGGCGATTTTCAAAAAGACGAATTTTATACTTTAGAAAACGGAAAAATCATTTCCCGGATTTGGTTCACGAAAGAAAATGTGTCCATCTACGATAAAAATACGTGGCGGGAAATCTTCGAATTCTTTGTAGAAAAAATGGAGGGATTCGAAAGGTTTTTTTATGAGTACGAAGATTATATTAAAGATGTATAAAATAATAATACTTTAACCTCAGTTTACTATCCGAACTTTTTAATAGCTCGTAATGCCTCCATATCAAGTATTTTTATGGATCCTTCCGTGTATTCAATATACCCTTCTGCGGTAAATTCATTCATACACTTGCAGACATTCTCTCTAGAATAGCCCAAAACTTCACTGATTTCTTTCTGCTTTAAAAAATTTAAACAATCTTTTTCGTGGTAATGTATCAAAAAATCAGCTAGAGAGCCATTTATTTTATGCAGTTTATAACTGATAAGATTTCTGGACAGTGCGCTTACATTTACACTAGACATGTTATAAAGATCTACCAGAAATTTTGAATTAGTAGATGCAAATTTTTTGAAAACGTTCTTTTCGAACTGTATTATTTGCGCACCTTTTACGCCGTATGCCGAGAAATAGACAGGTATTTCATTAAACAGATACCGTAATCCGATAAAATCTTTTTTTCCATACAAATCACAAAGTCTGTTTTTCTGGTCTTTAATTTTTACCTGCCCTTTGTATATATAAAAAACAGAAAATAGTAAACTTTCGTTTTTAATAAACATTTCCTCCTGATCAAATGTCATTATTGAAGCATTGGCATTAAGAACAGACCTTTCCCGATCGCTTAAATGATAAAAAAAGGGATCGTCTAAATAATCTTCAGGTACAGTCATTAGATTTATTTTCCGGCAAGTTACTATATATAAATTCATAACTGAAAATGACTTTGGCTATAATATATCATTTGCTTTAAAATTCACAAGGCTGTGTGAATAATTTAACACCTCGTAGCAAAATACTGTATATCAAAATATTAGAAAAAACTTTAATTCCTGTCGACCTTTACACTATAAAATTTGACTCATGGAATACGCAGTATATTTAGAACTCTTAGTTGTTTTGGCCGCAATCTTTATTGGCGCGAAAGTAGGCGGTATCGGATTAGGAATTTTTGGGATGTTAGGAATGTCTATTTTGGTATTTGTATTTAAATTGCCTCCCGGAAATGCACCAATAGAGGTAATGTTAATGATTGTTGCGGTAATTACTGCAGCTTCTTCCTTACAGGCAGCCGGTGGATTGGAATATCTGGTAAAAGTGGCTGAAAAAATTCTCAGAAAAAACCCTAATTCAATTACTTTTCTTGCACCTATCGTATGTTATATTTTTACCTTCTTGGCAGGAACCGGACATATTGCTTACTCCTTATTACCCATCATTGCAGAAATTGCAACAGAGAGCAAAGTTCGTCCAGAACGCCCACTCAGTGTGTCTGTTATTGCTTCTCAACAGGCAATTACGGCAAGTCCGATTTCTGCAGCAACTGCTGCTTTATTGAGTACAAGTCTTTTAGGAGGTCAGGGAATAGAAATGATCGATATTTTGATGGTCAGTGTTCCAGCCACAATCATTGGTGTTTTGGCGGCAGCATTCGTCGGTAATTTTGTAGGCGTCGATTTAGAAAAAGATCCTATTTATTTAAAAAGACTTCAAGAAGGTTTAATAACGCACAATGAGAGAACGGTTGCCTCTACTGAAAAAGGGAATTACGGACCTCGAATCGCTGTTGTTTTGTTTCTAATGGGTGTTTTCTCTGTAGTTCTTTTTGGTTCTATACCTTCTTTACGACCTTCATTCTTGGTTGATGGCGCAATAGTGAATGTTACGATGGCCCAAATCATACAAATTATTATGATGTCGACCGCTGGTTTAATTCTCATTTTTGCTAAAGCAGATGTTACAAAAGCGGTAAGCGGAAGTATTTTTATTGCGGGCATGCAAGCGGTAATTGCAATATTTGGAATTGCCTGGATGGGAGATACTTTCTTCAACGGAAACCTTGCTTTTTTCAAAGATAATATTCAAACCTTAGTAACCGCTTATCCTTTCTTATTTGCCCTTGCTTTATTTGTAATGTCCATCTTACTGTTTAGTCAAGCAGCTACAGTACGAACGCTTTATCCACTAGGTTTAGCACTGGGAATTCCTCCGATGGCTTTAGTGGCAATGTTTCCGGCAGTTAACGGTTATTTCTTTCTGCCAAATTACCCAACAGTGGTCGCTGCGATTAACTTCGACCGAACAGGAACCACTAGAATTGGAAAATACGTCATCAATCACTCCTTTCAAATACCGGGTTTTGTTTCCACCATCGTGGCGATTGGAATAGGGTATCTCATTATCAGTTTTATGTAATTAAAAATAAAAACAATTTATAAATTTTTAAAATTCATTCTTATGAAAACAATGACAAACTTAATTTTCGCAGTCTTAGTGACTATTTCTGCGACTATTTCCGCTCAAAATGCGAAGATCAGAATTATTGCTACAGGCGGCACAATCGCTGGCGTTAGCAAATCTACAACCGAATCTAATTACAAAGCCGGTGAATTAGGCATCTATCAACTATTACAGGCAGTTCCTGAAGTAAAAACGGTGGCTAATGTTAGTGGAGAACAACTCGTGAAAATAGGTTCTCAAGACATGAATGACGACGTTTGGTTGAAACTCGCAAAACGAATTAATGTATTACTGAATGAAGAAGGTTATGACGGTGTTGTGATCACTCATGGTACCGATACTATGGAAGAAACTGCTTACTTTTTAAACCTAACTGTTCATAGCCAAAAACCTGTTGTATTAGTTGGTTCAATGCGTCCTGCAACTGCGATGAGCGCAGATGGACCTTTGAATTTGTATAATGCAGTAGTAGTTGCCGCAAGTCCTGAAGCGAAAGGCAGAGGAGTAATGGTTGCTATGAATGAGATCGTATTAGACGCTAGAGATGTAGTGAAAACAAATACGCTGGAAGTAGGAACTTTTAAAGGAGGAAATTCTGGTCCGCTTGCTTATATTCACAACGGTAAAGTTTTCTTCAACAGAACGCCCGGAAATAAACATACGTACCAGTCTGTATTTAACGTAGATAAATTGAACGAATTACCAAAAGTTGGAATTGTATACAGCTACTCAAATGTTTCTGACTTACCAATGAAAGCTTTCATGAATGCGAAGTTTGATGGAATTGTACATGCAGGAGTTGGTAATGGAAATTTCTACCACACTATTTTGGATTTAGCTATTGAAGCCCAGAAAAACGGAATTCAGATCGTTCGTTCATCCAGAGTTCCTACAGGTGCCACAACTCTTGATGCTGAGATTGATGATGCAAAATATAATTTCGTTGCCTCCCAAACGCTTAATCCACAAAAAGCTCGAATTCTATTGATGCTTTCTTTAACAAAAACTAAAAATTGGAAACAAATTCAACAGTATTTCAATGAGTATTAATGAAAACGATTCTTAGTTAAACAAAATCTATTAGTAATGAAAAAATATATCACAACCTTAGCTGCCTGCGTTTTCTCTTTAGGGATCTATGCGCAACAAAATCCGACCACAACTCCTGCTGAAGCTAAGATCTCCAACTTGGAGAAACATAATGAACAACTTAATATCTACTTTAATTTTCAATCAAGTTTTGATGCAGTATCTACAACAGGTGAAGACACAGAACTAGCATTTAAAGCAAGACAGTTGCGTCTTGAAATTAAGGGTGATCTTACCGATAAAATATTCTATCGTTTCCGTCATCGGTTGAACAAAGCAACCAATGCACAGTCTTTAGATAATCTGGCAAAAGCTACAGATATTATGTATGTAGGGTACAAAGCCACAGATAAATTTACCATCGTAGCTGGTAAACAATGTCAGGCTTGGGGTGGTTTTGAATTTGATATTAATCCAATGAACATTTATGAATATTCAGATTTCATAGAAAATATGGATAACTTCATGTTAGGAGCCAACTTTATTTATCAGGCTACCAAAGATCAGGAATTACAATTACAGATTACCGACAGCCGAAACTCAAAATTAGAAGATATTTATGGTGATTTATCTTCACAGGGAATCGAGGCTTCCAGCAGTCCGTTGACGTATATTTTTAACTGGAATGGTAGTTTCTTGAGCAACAGGTTCCAAACTAGATGGGCTTATGGCGTGCAAACTCAAGCAAAAAATAAATATTCTAAAATGATCACACTGGGAAATAAAGTCAACCTCAATCAGTTTCAACTGGCTTTCGATTACATGAGAGCAGATGAAGATATTGACCGATTAGGTTATGCCACTTCAGATGGCGCAGATTACTTGGCTTTGCATGGACAGAAAATTTTTGAAGATGTGACTTCTAATACTTTCATCTTAAAAGCGGATTATCAACCAGTACCAAAGTGGAATATTTTTGCAAAAGGATTGTACGAAACAACTTCTGTGAAAAATGTACCGAATTATAATGACAATTTTAGAAAGGCTTATGGTTATTTTGGAGGCGTAGAATATATGCCGTTCAAAGATCAGGATCTAAAAATTTTCTTAGCCTATATCGGAAGAAAGTATGAGTTTTCAAATTCCGTTCCTTCTCTAAAGGATTACAATACCAACCGGGTTAGTCTTGGATTAATGTACAGAATAAAAGCGTATTAACCTTAATGAACATTTAGAAAGCGGGAAAGAATGACTTTAAATTCTTTCCGCTTTTTAAAAATTCTCTAAAATATATTACAATGAAAAATTATAGAATAGAATCCGATTTACTCGGAGAACTGAAAGTCCCTATCGAGGCTTATTATGGGGTCCAAACACAACGTGCTGTAGATAATTTCTACATTACAGGAAATAAAATGGGCGATTACCCAGAATTTGTAAAAGCCATCGCTTTTGTAAAACTTGCAGCAACAAAAACCAACCATGAAATGGGTCTTTTAGAAGATAAGATGGCAGAAGCAATTTATCAGGCGTGTCAAGAAATTATTGACGGTAAATTCCACGATCAGTTTCCGGTTGATATGATTCAGGGAGGCGCCGGAACTTCGGTTAATATGAATGCGAATGAAGTATTAGCAAACCGTGCTTTAGAAATAATGGGGTTCGAAAAAGGCGATTACCAACATTGTTATCCCAATGACCATTTAAATCTTTCGCAATCAACGAACGATGTATATCCTACCACCGTAAGACTCACCATTATCATGATGAATCATATTTTGGTAGATCATTTAGCGGACCTTAATGATGCTTTTCGAAAAAAAGGAAAAGAATTTAGTGACGTTATTAAAATGGGTAGAACTCAATTGCAAGATGCGGTACCAATGACTTTAGGTCAAGAATTTGAAGCTTTCGCGGCTACTTTAGATGAAGAAATTATCTTGTTGAATAATATTTCCAACTTATTTTTAGAAATAAATATGGGCGGTACTGCCATTGGAACCGGAATCAATGCGCCACAAGGTTATCCTAAGCTTTGTGCAGAAACATTGGCGAAACTTACCGGCGAGGCATTCATTTCTGCGCCGAATCTTGTAGAAGCTACACCAGATACTGGTTCTTACGTTATTTATTCTTCGGCACTTAAACGTTTGGCTGTTAAACTTTCCAAAATCTGTAATGATTTAAGATTGTTATCTTCCGGACCAAGAGCGGGCCTTAACGAGATCAATTTACCGAAAATGCAACCAGGATCTTCAATCATGCCGGGTAAAGTAAATCCTGTTATTCCAGAAGTGGTTAACCAAGTTTGTTATAAAGTAATTGGCAATGATTTAACCGTGACGTTCGCAGCAGAAGCGGGCCAATTGCAGTTAAACGTAATGGAACCGGTACTTTGTGCGTCTATTGTTGAGTCAATGATTTATTTGCAAAGAGCAATGGATACTTTGCGAAGTAAATGTATTGAAGGAATTACTGCAAATCGGGAAGTTTGCAGAAATTTAGTGATGAACAGTATTGGTATTGTAACTGCACTTAACCCGTACATTGGGTATAAAGCAAGTACAAAAATCGCTCAAGAAGCTATGGAAACGGGAAAAACCGTCTATGATCTAGTTTTGGAACAAAACATTCTGACCAAAGAAAAGTTAGATGAAATCCTGGATCCGAAAAACATGTTGAGTTCACATGACCTTATCAATTAAATTTTCAGAATTAATAATGGAGTTTTGGATGTAATTAGCACTTGTTTTTAGATTTTTTAAATTTTAAGTGCTTTTTTTTCCTATTAAAATCCTGAGCTCCATTATTTTTTTGATCTGCTGTAAGAATTCTCAGTAAATTTATTTTACTGAAATTTTCTTTTTCTTAGCCAATAAAAAATTACGCCCAAAATTGCAATAATTCCCAAAGGTAAAAGCAAATTTAGCCATTGCCACTCCCTTTTTTCTTCATCAATCCTTTGTCGATCCAGTAATCGGGCTTCAATATTGCGATTTCTTAATTCCATTAAATTAGAATCATCCAGTAAAAAATCTAAGGAATTCCGGAGAAACTGTTCGTTTCCATACGTTTGTTTCGTCAATAAATCTTCACCCAAAGGAAGGGCTTTTCCTTTAAAAATCTGATTTCTACCCACATCGCCATCTGCAATCACGATCATTTTATTGTTCACACTTTGTGATTTAAAGTTGGGAAAAGAATTTTTTTCACTTCTTGCAGAATACGCAGAGGTAAATTTTCCTTCTAAACTCACCGCAAATATTTTCGGTTCCGAAGGTTGATCAAAATCACTCAAAGAATCTGCACTCACAATTTCAGATAAGGCAACATAATTGGGAACTTGCTTCACAGTCGTTCTTTCGCTGGATTCAAAAAGCACTTTCGTGGTGATATTTTTTCGTCCTAAAGTATCGATGGAAGTCGGAAATTCAAATTTTACGGGATTGATATTTTTGGTGATCGGATTTTTATTATCAGAAATTCCTACGGCGAAATAAGGCCAGAGAAAACTGCTGTATTGCGGATTTCCGGCCACTTCTCCCGATACAATTCGGATGAGGGCAGATTTTTTGAGGTCTTTTACCAAGCCTGGATTGATCCGAAGTCCATAATTGAAAAAGAAATCCGTGAGGTTAGTTTCCATGGGAAAAGCCATGATTTTTTTAGCCTGAAAAAGCGTGTCCATTTCCGCATTCACGGCATCGATCATCCACAAAGTCTTTCCGCCGTTCATAATGTACTGATCCAAAATCACTTTTTCCTGCTCCGTAAAAGCTTTTCGAGGTTTTGCAATCACCAAAGCATCCATATTTTTCAGTTTTGGAATATCTGCTAATGACAATTCTTTTTGATTAGCGGGAATAATTGGACCTGCATTGAAATTTTCCAGCGCCATATCCATGAAACCCTGAAATTGTGCGGGACCCAATTCATCTTGATTAATTAAAATTCCGACGTTTTTCTTCCGATTCTGGGTGATGAGTTTAATGTTCGAAACAAAATTATATTCCAAATTTTCCATGGATTTTGTAAGCTGCTCAGAGGCGTCAATTCCACTTTGATTGATGATTAAAGGGATAGAAAATCTTTCAGTTTTATATTTTAAAGCCGCGTAAGGAAACATGACAATTTCCGAAATTTTACCTTCTTTCATGTCCGGAAGAATCGAAGGCTGCATTCCCATTGCGGCCAATGTATCTTTGGACATTTTCGTTTTCAGCGGATCAATAAATTTAAAATCAATTTTTGGATTAACTTTTCGGAACTCTTCCAGAATAAAACGGGTTTCATTTTGAAGCTGTTTAAAACTTGCGGGAAAATCACCTTCCAAATAAACATCAACGGTTAAAGGATTTTTAACCGATTCTAAAACTTTGATCGTAGAAGGAGAAAGGGTGTATCTTTTTTCTTGGGTAAGATCAAATCGGTGGGAAAAAATTCCGAACGCGCCTAATAATAAGACGATTACAAGAAGGAGAAAGATTATATTTTGTTTTTTCATTTTTAAAAATTTCAGAGCAACCATCTTACTTTTTCTTTTCTACAAAAATAGTCGCTAAAAATAGGGAAAGTGCAATCACGAAAAGAAAATAGAAGACATCCGTTGTGTCGATTAAACCTCTTGTAAAAGCGATAAAATGCTGATAAAATCCCAAGTTTCCCAAAATATAATCTGCACCACCCAATAATTTATAACTCGCCAATTGTTCTAACCCAAAATATAAAATAAAACACATAAAAACTCCGAGCAAGTAAGCCATAATTTGATTTGGAGAAAGTGAGGAAGCTAATATTCCGACGGCGGAAAAAGCCGCAATTAAAATCATTAAGCCAAAGTAACTTCCAAAGGTTGCGCCCAGATCAATATTTCCTTCCGGAACTCCTAAAACATAGACCGTGTAGAGATAAATGAAAGAGGGAACCAAACATAAGATCCCAACTACCCAAACAGAGAGGAATTTTCCTAAAATAATTTCAGAAATTTTTATGGGTTGCGAAAAAAGCCAAAAAAGCGTTCCAGACTGTTCTTCTTCCGCCAGAGTTTTCATAGAAACGGCAGGAATAATAAACATCAGCAACCACGGCGCAAGAACGAAATAACTTTGCAAACTGGCGGTTCCAATATCAAAAATATTAGAATCATTTTCGAAAAAAAATAAAAATAAGGATCCAATTAAACTGAAAGCCGCAATGATCAACCAAGCGCTCCAGTTACCGAAAAAACTCCAAAGTTCTTTTTTAAATAGTGCAATCATAAATTATTTTCGAGATTCTAATGTTCTTGTTTTTAGGTTTTACAGGTTGAAAATTCTTGATAGAATTAATCGTTTTTACTTCGAGATTTCTCCAGTTTTCTTTTTGTTAACCAATTTTACGGTCGCCATAATGAGTGCTACCAAAACGATAAATCCTGCAATTAATTGCCACCAGTATTCGATGACCAAAGATTTTAAAATCACGGTGAAAACCACGAGAAATAAGATAAAAGTTGCAATTTCATTAGCCTGTCTCAATAGCAAGTTTTTTAGAGCAAAACTATCACCCTGGAGATTTTTAATTTGCACCAGTATTTTCCAGCACCAAAAATGATAAAATCCAAGTCCTACTAAAAAGGTTAATTTCAGGTGAAACCAAGGCGTTTTCATGAGACCGAAATTAAGAATAATCATTACGATCCCACTAACTAGCATAATTATTCCAGCTGGAACGGTGATGATGTTCCAAAGTCGCCGCGCCATAAAAACATATTGTTCCCGCAGGATAATTTTCTTATTTTCTTCAAATTCGTCTGTGTCTTTATAATAAACAAATAATCTGACGAGGTAGAAAATCCCGGCGAAATAACTGACCATAAAAATGATATGAACAGCTTTAAGAATGATATATAACATCCGAAAAATTTAGCCACAAAGATAAAAAAAATTAGAGCGGAAAAGGCAGATGAATTTTCCCTAAAATGAAAGTATGGAAATCGTTCGCATTTTCATTTTTTTTTAGTTATTTTGCAAAATAAAACAAAAATAAGTATAAAAATGAAAAAATTTCTCCAGATGTGTCTAAGCTTGATCGTATTTTCGACCGGCTTTGCACAAAATTTAAAACCAATTGCGGAAAAAGTGGCTCAAGCGCAATCTGCCAATAAGAGTTTTGTAAAATATAATTTGTTTACGGTAGATGCATCTCCGCAAAAAATAGCAGTTTATGAAAAAGCTGCGGCTGGAATTACCGTTATGCAACTTAATAAGTCGGAAATAGCGCGTATCAATACAGACCGTCCCGATGCTTTGGAAATGAACTTTCCTTTTGAGGGAAAAAATATTACCCTGGAATTAGTGAAAAACGATTTTTTCACCCATGATTTTAAAGTAAATACAGACAAAGGTTTTGCAAATTATGCTCCTGGAGTTTATTATCAAGGAATTGTAAAAGGTGACCAAAATTCTATTGTTGCGATCAGTTTCTTTGCCGATGATGTAGTGGGCGTAACGTCTATCCCAGAGGTTGGAAATATTGTGATCGGTAAAACCAAAGATTCTGAAAATTTTGTTTCTTATAATGATGCAAAATTAAAAGCTGCTAATCCTTTTTCCTGTGCAGCAGACCAACTTCTGGAAAATCAAAAGATGAGTATTCCGTCTTATGATCCAAAAACAATGACGGCGAAAAAAACCGATAATTGCGTACGAATCTATTATGAAGCTGGATATGGACCTTATACCCAAAATGGCTCGAATGTTACCACTACTACAAACTGGGTTACTGCAATGCACAATAATGTTTCTACTTTGTACAGCAATGATGGCATTACCGTGGCATTAAGTCAAGTTTTTGTTTGGACTACAGTAGATCCTTTCACAGGTACCCCTTCTGAAATTCTAAATAAGTTCCGTACAACCAGAACCACGTTTAATGGTGATGTTGCGCAGTTGCTTAGAAATCCCGCGACTACAAGTATTGCTTTTGTCAATGCATTGTGCACCACTTACAAATATTCTTATTCTGGGGTTAATTTTGCGTACAGCAATGTCCCAACTTATTCCTGGAATATTGAGGCAATGACTCACGAAATTGGTCATAATTTAGGTTCGCCACATACTCATGCATGTAAATGGAACGGGAATGATACCGCGATTGACGGTTGTGGTCCAGCTTCTGGAAATAATGAAGGTTGTGATGCTGCTTTACCAAGTGGGGGCGGAACAATCATGAGTTACTGTCACCTTGTTAATGGGGTAGGAATTAATTTTACAAAAGGTTTTGGTGTGCAACCCGGAGCTTTAATTAGAAACACCGTAAATTCAAAAGGTTGTTTAGGAACGGATTGTATCGCTTCCTGTGCAACTACAGTTACAGGTTTAAGTGTAACCAATATTACCCAAAATTCTGCTACTGCTACCATTGTAGATAACACAGGTTCTAGCTGGAAATACAAAATTGCAAAGATGGATGGAACCATAATTTCATCTGGTGTCACTACTAATAAGACGTTAAATTTTGGAGGATTAAGCAATGCATCTTATTATAATATTTCCATTGGAACAGATTGTTCCGGACCGCAAGCTTATGCTTTTTCGCAACTTATTTTAACAGATGCAAACTGGTGTTCTGGTATTCAGTTTACTGATCCAGGTGGTGCAACTGCTAATTATAATGATGGACAGACTATTATTAAAACCTTTTATCCCGCAAATGCTGGAGATAAACTAAAACTGACTTTTACTGAATTCAGTACGGAAGCAGGTTTTGATTACATGAATGTTTATGATGGAACTTCTACAGGTTCTCCGCGTTTTGCAGGTGGTACCCAATTAAGTGGCGCTACAATTCCAGGACCTTTCTTGGCTACCAATGCAGCAGGTGCAATTACAGTGAGATTTATTTCTGATGCAGGTGCGGTAGATTCTGGATGGATTTCTACATTTGAATGTGTAAAATTAGCAACTGGAGAAATTAATTTGGTAGATGCGATTTCCATTTCTCAGACTTCTACAAAGGGAATTTTTGTCATCACGTCCAAAGAGAAAATTCTTTCTTACAAAGTATACGATGCTTCTGGAAAAATGATTAAAACTTCTGCAAAAGTGGTTGGAGAAGAAGAGCGTTTAGATTTATCATCTTATCCAAGAGGAAGTTATGTGGTAAGTTTAACCACAGCAACATCTACTGTTAACAAAAAAGTAATTAAATAAGGACTTATTTTAAAATAGAATAGCCGGCTTCAATTGAGGCCGGCTATTTTTTTTAGAAATTTTAATTTTTTACAGAAATTCTACATAGATTGATTCACCTACTTTTAAACCAAACAAAGTCTTCGCGCCGTTCAGACTATTTCCTTTGTAAATGGTTAGTTCCAGCAAACCTTCATCATTAAAAATAGCGGCAGATTTGCCGTGATACTCGTGCTCTTTGCTCCAGTCATGTACAAAATCGGTGTAGCGGTTGTAGATTTTTGTGAGCGCCAAATTTCGGAATTTCACTAAAAAACCTTCGTAATCCACACTGTTCTTTTCGAAAAAATTCCTAGTAATATTAGAGATAACATTTCCAAAATTATCAATGTACATAATTTCGCCCATGATCATTTTTTCATTTTCATTAAAAACGGGTCTTGGAAAAGAAAGCTGTTTCGGTGATTTAAATTTTCTGCCAATAACTTCTGGCAGTCCGCCATTATGTAGATGTACTGCAACCGGTGCAAAAATATCGGTAGAAGTAAAGCTTACTTCATCATCAAACCTATTGTTTAAGGTAATTTCATACACCGATTCTGGTTTAATATCGAAAAAAATTAAACTTAAAAGTCCATTATCCGCAGCGATGAAAAAATGTCCGTTCGCTTTGTAGAGAATCGCTTTTCTGTCTTTTGTAAAAAAACTATCCACAGAAATAATATGAACCGTTCCTTTTGGAAAAAAAGAATAAGAGTTTCTTACGATATAGGCGGTTTGCAGAAGATTGTAAGCTTGAATTTGATGAGAAATGTCTATGATGTTGATCTCTTCATTTAAACTCAAGATTTTTCCTTTCACAGAGGCAACTCTATGATCAACCAAGCCATAATCTGAGGTAAACGTAATAATTGCCATGTTTGTATTTTCAGGAAGAGCAAATTTAGGGCAAAAATAAATAGTTTTTGCCTTATTGTGGAAAAGTAAAAAAGGTAAAATTGAAATAATTTTGATATTTTTAGAAAATATTAATACTCAAAAAAATATAAATGTTTGAATTAAATTATGACTTAAATGGAATAGATATTAAAACTTTTTATGGCGTTAATAATCAATATTTCAACTTACTAAAATCCAGTTTTCCCACACTCAAAATTACAGGTCGTGATCATTTTGTATTTGCGATTGGGAATCAGGAAACACTGGATCTTTTAAAAGGAAAACTGGATGATATTGTTCAATTTATTTCAAAAAATAATTCGATCACGCTGAAAGATGTAGGTAATATTTTAAATATCACAGACGAATCAGAGAAAAAATTGATTTTTGATCAGGATATTATTGTTAAAGGGGTCAATGGAAAAATCATTAAAGCCAAAACTACCAATCTTAAAAAACTTGTTCTTGCCTGTGACACGAAAGATATGGTATTTGCAATTGGGCCCGCTGGAACAGGGAAAACCTATACCAGTGTTGCTTTGGCGGTAAGAGCATTGCGGGATAAAGAGGTGAAAAGAATTGTTTTAACACGTCCTGCTGTAGAAGCGGGAGAAAGTTTAGGATTTTTGCCAGGAGATTTAAAAGAGAAATTAGATCCGTATTTACAGCCACTTTACGATGCACTTCGGGATATGATCCCGCATGAAAAATTAGAAGGTTTTATGGAAAAAAAGGTGATAGAAGTTGCGCCACTTGCTTTTATGAGAGGGAGAACTTTGGATGAGGCTTTCGTGATCTTAGATGAAGCGCAAAATACCACACATGCGCAGATGAAAATGTTTCTCACCAGAATGGGAATGAACGCGAAGTTTATTATCACGGGAGATCCCAGTCAGGTTGATTTACCTTTAAGACAAAAATCCGGTTTGCAGGAAGCCATGAGAATTCTGAAAGACGTGAACGAAATCGGCTTTGTGCATTTAACAGAAGAAGATGTGGTTCGACATCCAATAGTTCGAAAAATCATCCAATCCTATAATAAAGAGGAGCAGAGAATCCGCGAGGAATAAAAAGCCACTGAACGCAATTATAGTTGGTCTTTAGATTAGTGATTGTGGAGAAATAGATCAATATCGTCCCGATTAATTGTTAAAAATTTGTTAATATAGAAGTATTAATGTAGTTTTGCATTCTAAATTTTTTAAAATAAAACTATGAAAAAATTATTATTGGTAGGTGCAGTAGCACTGTTCGCTGTTATGAATGCACAAGATAATGAAACAGTGGGCTTTAATAAAGGCAACACTTTTATTACTGGAGCGATTGGTTATGCTACTCAAACGCAGGGAGAATTTAAAAATTCAAATTTCACAATTGCACCAAGCGTAGGATATTTTGCGACCCCAAATATCGCTCTTGGGACCAGAATCGGATTTTCTAACACGACAGAATCTGTTAAAATTGCTAATTTAAAATTAGAGGATAAATCGAACTTGTTTACCGCGGGATTATTTGGAAGATATTATTGGATGCCTGCCTCAAGATTTTCTATTTTCGCTGAATTAAATGCAAATTATGCTACGCAAAAATTCACAGAAGATAATGCATCACTGCCTGATACAGAATATAAGTTAAACGGTTTTAGTGTTGGTTTCGCCCCAGGAATTAGTTATTTTATTTCTAATCATTTTGCTTTAGAGGCGAGTGTTGGTGTGTTTAATTATATGAATCTGAAAGAAGATGAAGATGGTGCGGAATCCGTGGAAGATTCTAACATTGGCATCAATTTGAACGACATTTCTTTCGGATTGATCTATAAATTCTAATCTACAAATATTTTATAAAAACCTGCGATTGCAGGTTTTTTTTATGACTTATGTAATTACGGATTTCTAAATTAAATTGCCTTTTTACTCCCTATGGCATTAATTATGTTGAACATTTTTAAAATTTACTATTATGAAAAAATTATTGATAGCCGGAGTATTTTCACTTTTCGCATACATGGCAAATGCCCAATTGCAAAGGGGAAATATAATGATCGGGGGAGAATTAGCAGCGGCAAACTTTGGATTAAATGAAGGAAGTGGATATAATTTTCAAGTAACACCACAAGCAGCGTTTTTTGTCAGAGATAATTTTGCAGTAGGACCTTATATAAACTTAGGATTCGCGGGAGCAAAAGATTCTCCCACAACTTTCCAATACGGAGTAGGAGTTTTATCGAGATATTATTTGTCTCCAGGTAAACAAGGGATCGACAGTTTACTAAAACACGGTAGATTTTTCCTGGAAGGAAATGCCGGAATTGGTGGGACTACAATTTCTGAAGGTGGACCTTCTGCAAATGGTTTAGATTTAGGAGTAGGACCAGGTTACACGTATTTTATTTCAGAAAATATTGGACTTGATGCATCCCTAAAAATAAATGGAAATTTAGGATTCGGAAACAGAGGAACCACTTCTACAGTTGATTTCAGATTAGGTTTGAATATATTTTTACCCATGAAAAATAGGATGAACAATATGAAATCTGAATAAGTAAATTCTATTTTTAAAAATTTTAGACTGTATTTCATTTTTGGAGAGCAGTCTTTTTTATTTTTAGAAGAGGGAAAAATGATTTTTCTCATATTTTTTAATCGGAAATAGGCTTGCTATTGCGGCTTACATTTTTAAGAATATGAAGAAATTATTATTAACGAGTGCTATTGCACTTTTCGGTTTTACAAATGCTCAAAAAACAAATTTTGGAGCCAATGCAGGAATGCTTACGGGCTTTGCAAAAGTAAAAACACCTCTTGGAGACGACTCTAACACCAGTACGGGATTCTACGCAGGTTTTTTCGCAGAAATTGCTGCTGGAAATAAATTTAAAATCCAACCAGCCGTAAACTACGCAAATATCGAAAACGCAAGTGCTTTGCAAGTTCCGGTAATGGTGAAATATTATGTAGACCCAAAATTCAATTTGCAGTTTGGTCCGCAGTTTACTTTTGATTTAGAAGAAAATCCATTTCCAAATGATTATAATTCTACCAATTTTGGATTGGCTTTAGGAACAGCTTTTGAATTTACCCAAAAATTATTTGCAGAGGCAAGATATTCTTTTCAGTTGAATAACCATTTGAAAAACGCACCAAGTGGCGTTTCAGTGAAAGCAAATTATTTAAATTTAGGACTAGGATATAAATTCTAAGCTTTTATTTTCCATAAAAAAGCCGTTTCAATTGAATTGAAACGGCTTTATATTTTTAAAATATATTTATTTTCCGAATAAATTTCCGCCGGGCATTCCTGTTCCTTTTGGCATTCCTTTGCTCATCATTTCCATCATTTGTTTTCCCTGTGGTCCCTGCATCATTTTCATCATTTTGCCCATTTGTTCAAATTGTTTCATCAAGGCGTTCAAATCTTCAATTTTTCTTCCGGCGCCTTTTGCAATTCTATTTTTTCTCTGCGTATTAATTAAAGAAGGTCTTCTTCGTTCTTCTGGAGTCATCGAATGGATCATGGCTTCGATATGTTTAAAGGCGTCGTCTTGAATATCCACATCTTTCATCGCTTTCCCAACTCCCGGAATCATGCCCATCAAATCTTTCATATTCCCCATTTTTTTGATCTGACTGATCTGTTTTAAGAAATCATCAAAACCAAATTCATTCTTGGCAATTTTTTTATGAAGTTTTTTCGCTTCTTCTTCATCAAACTGTTCCTGCGCTCTTTCTACCAAAGAAACAACATCTCCCATTCCCAGGATTCTGTCTGCCATTCTTTCTGGGTAGAAAACATCTAAAGCTTCCATTTTTTCACCCGTAGAAATAAACTTGATGGGTTTCTCTACGACAGAACGAATCGTTAAAGCTGCTCCACCACGAGTATCACCATCTAATTTGGTAAGAACCACACCATCAAAATTCAAAGCTTCGTTAAAGGCTTTTGCAGTATTCACCGCATCTTGTCCGGTCATGGAATCTACCACGAAAAGCGTTTCATTCGGTTTAATGAAATAATGAATGGATTTAATTTCGTTCATCATGGCTTCATCAATCGCCAAACGTCCTGCTGTATCCACGATGACCACATCGTGTCCATTTTCTTTTGCAAATTTTATCGCATTTTCTGCAATAGAGGAAGGATTTACAGCGCCTTCTTCAAAATATACGGGAATTCCGGTTTGGCCTCCAAGAACTTTTAACTGTTCTACAGCAGCTGGTCTGTAAACATCACACGCAACCAAAAGCGGTTTTTTGCTGCGTTTTTGTTTCAAATAATTTGCTAGTTTCCCGGAAAAAGTAGTTTTACCCGAACCTTGCAGTCCAGCAATTAAAATAACGCTTGGTTTCCCAGAAAGATCAATTCCTTCTTGTGTTCCGCCCATTAGATCAACCAATTCATCATGAACAATTTTGGTCATCAACTGACCTGGACTTAAACTGGTCAAAACATTTTGTCCTAATGCTTTGTCTTGAACGCGTTTCGTTAAATCTTTCGCCACTTTATAATTAACGTCGGCATCTACCAAAGCACGTCGGATTTCTTTAACCGTTTCGGCCACATTAATTTCCGTGATTTTTCCGCGTCCTTTTATATTATGAAGGGCTTTATCTAATTTTTCCTGTAAACTGTTGAACATTTTTTATAATTTAAGAATTGCAAAAATAGGAAATATTTGGGGATTTGAAATTAAGTAGGAAAGTCTAAACCAGTAGGAAAGTCAACTTTAACAGAATTCTTTGAGAATGAAGGATTTTCTACAAAAAACATAAATCATCTGGTGTGTATTTACACCACTTTAAAATATATAATAATGGCAATATAGATCATAACTTTAGCAAAACAAAATGATGAATGGTTAAAAAACCAGATCGTTGCAGAAGAATTCAACAGTAAAAGTGAGGCGGTAAATTATTTAATAAAGCAAGCAAGAGAAAGGGAAGCTTATGATGATTATGTTTTGATGAAATTGAATAGGGGCGAAAAAAGTGGCTTTGCGAAAAAACAAAGCAGAGAAGAACTGTTAGCAGAATTCAAAAATAGGTTGTCCGATGTATAATTACTTCTTAAGTGTAGAATCTAAAGAAGATTTATAGAGAATTTATGCTTACGGAGTAACTACATTTGGAATTCCACAAGCTGATAAATATTTCAACATGCTGCACGATTGTTTTGATAAAATCGCCGCTAATCCTTGGATGTTTCCGGTCGCAGGACAGAATTTCTCATACCGATTTTGTGTTTATGGTGTCGATACCATTTATTAGAAGATTGGAAGTGAAGAAATAGAGATGATCACCATTATTGGGCGACAAAATTATTAACAAGATCAGCTTTATAAAACCCTTTCAGCCTTCCAAAGGCTGAAAGGGTTGACAAAATTTCCCTACTTTTGCAAAAAAAAATAATG
>Ga0136636_10000322_pt1 | contig 23514 bp, 17 predicted proteins | sample AntDrymUQ8522106_2_FD_104653 | JGI IMG/M metagenome (GOLD analysis project Ga0136636, IMG submission 104653) | Polar desert sand microbial communities from Dry Valleys, Antarctica - metaG UQ852 (21.06) | ecosystem: Environmental > Terrestrial > Soil > Desert | place: Antarctica: Dry Valley... | reverse complement strand
TGAATATAGTAAAATAAATTTAAAATACAATATGTCTTTTTTAAAACAATTTGGTGGCAGTCTCTCGCCTACATTAAAACAAAACTACAGTCAATCAAAAAACTGGCAGAATGGCAAATTTCTTAATTTACAAGAAACCAAAATGGATATCAGTTTGCGGACGATTCCCGGTTTGCTGAAAAAACAATTTATCAATCGAAAAGAAAGATCACCGGAAAAAAATATTCCCATACAACGCATTGCATTACAAGACTTTTTGGTTGGTTCGGATTCTGCAAAAATCATTTGGTATGGTCACTCCGCCCTATTGCTTCGCATACAAGGCAAAACCATTTTTATAGATCCAATGCTGGGATCAAATGCCGCCCCTATTGCTCCCTTTGCGGTAAAAAGATTTTCAGCCAATAGCCTGCAAATCCTGCATGACCTACCGGAAATTGATTTAATGCTAATCAGTCACGATCATTACGATCATCTCGACTATGAAAGTATTCAAATACTCCGTAGCAAAACCAGGCAATACTATGTTGCATTGGGTGTTGCAAGGCATTTACAGAGCTGGGGTATTGATAGCCATAAGATTGAAGAATTTGATTGGTGGAAGCATCGTTTTTTCGAGGACATTAATATTACTTTTACCCCTACCCGGCACTTTTCAGGACGAGGGTTTACCGACAGGGCTACATCACTTTGGGGCGGCTGGGCCATCCATGGACAAAAAGAAAATCTCTATTTTAGCGGAGATAGTGGCTATGGAGTACACTTCAAAGAGGTTGGGAAACGATTAGGCCCCTTTGGTTTGGGCTTTATGGAATGCGGACAATACAATAAGCATTGGCATCAGATACACATGTACCCTGAAGAAACTGTGCAAGCAGCATTAGACGCCGGTGTACAAAAAAGCCTTCCGGTACATTGGGGTGCATTTGCCCTCTCGCTTCATTCCTGGAAAAATCCTATAGAGCGGTTTGTAGCAGAAGCACTCAAATTAAATCATTCCTTTATAAGCCCTCAAATTGGCGAACTTATCCATAGCAATCAAGCACCAGAAAATTCTTATTGGTGGCAGCTTATTGAGTAATAAAAATGGGTAGCCAATTAACAAATTAAATAAATCCACTATGCCTATTTGTATATTCCTTTAAAATGTTTTAAATTCAGGAATTATTTTTCTGTATAAAAACACAACCGAATATGCATTTCTCCTGGCTTTTCCTTTTAATATCAATATGTCTCTGCCCTATTTTTATTAAGGCACAAAAAGTGCCCTGTCGTGCACTGGAAGGAACCTGGAAAATTGAAAATAAAGATGTTTATGAAGAATGGGAAACAGTGACCGCTCATTTACTTGCAGGAAAAGGATATAAAAAAAAAGGTGATCAGATCATAATTACCGAATACCTGACCTTGCAATCCAAGGATGGTGAGGTCGTTTATTCGGCCACCGTACCGGATCAGAATAATGGGGCCACCATTAATTTCATTATGTCAAACCCGGATTCTAAAACCTGGGTTTTTGAAAACCCAAAACATGATTTTCCACAAAAAATAATTTATCAACATGTACTCGATAATAAAATACATGTACAGGTGAGCGGAGCTGGAAAGAAAGGATTTGAATACAATATGTACCGCATTGATAAAAAAATCCCTGAGTGGTATCAAAAAGAAATAGAGCAATCTATTGGAACATGGATAGCAGATAATAAAGCGTACCAATCATCTGCAGAACCTTTTGATCATTACATGCTGGAATGGAAAAAAGGAAAAAATGAACAAGAAATAACAGGTAAAATGTATGGAAAGAGCAAAGACATCATATCGGAGCCCATTTGGGAATTTAGACAGTACTGGGATATGGATTTGCATGAAGCAAGGGTCTCTCAGAAAACCGATAACGGTATAACCGGAGGTGGAACCCTTATTAAAGATTCGGATTCTTCAACCTTGCTAATGTTAGAAATTAAGGTCCCTGGAGGAAGTGGATTCTCAGAAAAAAATATCTTTTTAATACAGAAACTTGAAAGAATAAACCAATCCTTTAGGTTAGATACCACTGGAAAGTGGATACCCAACCGATCTTACAAATGGATTAGAAAAGAACAACCTTAATCTAAAACTTTAGACTAAAATCACTTTTATATCGAAAGCAAATACTAAGCCGGAATTTGCTCCTCGTTGAAACTCTTCTCCACCTCATAAATAGCCTTAACAGTTTTCAAATACGAGTCCGGAGTTACCGAAATGGAGTCTATACCTTTTCGTACAAGAAACTGCGCAAAATCAGGATAATCAGATGGCCCCTGTCCACATATTCCTACTTTTACCTGATTCCTTTTAGCTGTATCTATCAATTGGGCAATCATCAACAGCACTGCAGGATTTCTTTCATCATATAATGAGGCTACCAGGGAAGAATCCCGGTCAAGCCCCAATACCAGTTGTGTCAGATCATTAGAACCAATAGAAAACCCATCTATATGTTTCGCAAACTCATCGGCAAGAATCACATTCGAAGGAACCTCCGCCATCAGGTAAACTTCAAGACCATCTTTTCCCCTTTCCAGCCCGTAAGTTTTCATAATATCATATACTTTATGCAACTCATCAACCGTACGGCAAAAAGGAATCATTACCACCACATTGTTCAGACCCATATTTTTCCGAACAACAGAAATGGCTTTACACTCCATTTCGAAAGCGGGTTTAAACTTTTCAGAATAATAGCGGGAAGCACCCCGCCATCCAATCATAGGATTCTCTTCAACAGGTTCAAAATGGTTGCCTCCCAAAAGATTAAAATATTCGTTACTCTTAAAATCGCTAAACCTCAGAATCACCTTATTTGGATAAAAAGCACTCGCAATTTTAGCAATGCCAAAGGAAAGCTTTCTGATAAAATAATCTTCTTCCGAATCAAATCCTGCAATCAGCTTTTCAATTTGTTTACTAAGATCAGCATCACCCAATGTATTATGATTCAGTAAGGCTAATGGATGCACCTTGATGTAGTTGTTGATAATAAACTCTTCACGGGCCAAACCAACTCCCTTTGCTGGCAAAGCAGCAAACTTAAAGGCAAGGTCTGGCGAAGCTACATTGAGCATCACATTAGTTTTCACTTCGGGAATATCACTTTTATTGAATTCGGATTTTTCAAATTCAACCAATCCTTCATATACAAAACCTTGTTCACCTTCTGCGCAAGATGCGGTAACCAAAGTCCCTTCCAACAAAACTTCTGTTGCATTCATACAACCTACAATAGCAGGTACCCCAAGTTCCCTCGCAACAATAGCCGCATGACAAGTACGTCCGCCTTTGTTGGTAATAATAGCAGACGCCCTTTTCATAATAGGCTCCCAATCCGGATCCGTAATATCCGTCACGAGTACATCACCATCCTGAAATTCATGACCATCTAAAACCCGCTTATCAAGTGAAAAAAGGATATTCACTTTTCCGCCGCCAATTTTATCTCCGACAGCAATTCCTTTTACAAGCAATTTATCCATACGATGCTCATCCTTGATGGTATAAGCAGTCAGCCTGTCCATAGAATCTTGCGAATGGATGGTTTCAGGACGGGCCTGCACAATATAAAGTTCCTTATTGAGGCCATCCACTGCCCATTCAATATCCATAGGAGTCCATTTGCCACGCAAGTCAGAGTAATATTTTTCAATGGTACAAACCCATTTTGAAAGCTTAAGTATCACATCATCTGTTATACAAAACCTATTTTGAAATCCTTTTTCAGTTGGAATAATTTTGACCCTTTCATCTGGCTTATCACTATACACCATCATCTTGTCCTTGACGCCGAGTTTCTTTTCTATGATAGCCTCAAACCCTTTGTTTATTAATGGCTTATAGGCAATAAATTCATCGGGCGAAATAGCACCCTGCACAATCATTTCCCCAAGTCCAAAAGATCCGTTTATTACGACCACATCCTTAAAGCCACTCTCCGTATCGAGGCTAAATGCAACCCCTGCGGCACCCAAATCACTGCGAACCATTTTTTGTACACAAATGCTGAGTCCTACACTAAAATGATCATACTTAAACGTGTGCCGGTAACTAATAGCACGATCCGTAAACAGCGAGGCGAAACAGTTTCTAACCGCATCCATAATGGCCGAAGGACCATTTACATTTAAATAAGTTTCTTGTTGCCCGGCAAAAGAGGCATCCGGTAAATCTTCTGCGGTAGCCGACGATCGCACTGCGACATCAGTAAAAGTCTGTTGGTATTTGGAAGAAAGCTGACTATAAGCATCAATAATTACTTCGCTCATATCCTTGGGTAAACGACCATTGCGTATTAGCAGCCTAACCTGTTGCCCACCTCTTCTCAGCGATTCTATATTATCAAAATCAATAGCATTTACAATGTGCTCAATCACTTTGTCAAGCGCATTATATTCAATAAAATATCGGTAAGCAGCTACGGTAATAACAAACCCATCCGGTATCTGAATACCTAGTGTGTGCAGGTTTTGAAGCATTTCACCCAACGAAGCGTTTTTCCCACCTACCCTGTCTATATCATTAATACAAACAGCATTCAATGGTAAAATATAGTCCTGATTCATATATAGCAACTTAATATTTAAAAACTTTTACAGGAACGATATATACCAGATTTTTTCAACCTGAAACACTTTCATTTAAACATAAATGCGTGTTATTAATAAGCAATAATTATAATTATACATTCATTGTAAATAATGACTGTAGAAAGCAAATGGCAAAATCGTTGATTATTAAACGGCTATAATCAGGTTTGGTTTAGAATAAAAAAATTAAATATTAATATATTCAAAAAACAAAAGGTTCATTGAAGGATTATTAATTCTTCAATGAACCTTCCCGATAAAATACTCCCGTAAATTAAATCCGAATGATTTTCACAACCTGAATCCCCTGCCTTGCCCGATAAAAAATATAGAATTGGCAACCATTAGTTTTCCATTTTGCCAGAAAGAACGGAACAAAACATCATCAGCAAAAAACACAACGCTACCTCTGCCTGCCGGCAACTGACCAAATACCACCCCATCTTTCATTTGCTCAAGTGCTTTGGATCCGGTAAACCCCGCAATCTGCGCATCCTTTTTCATCACCCCTACATTCCAGCCTTTTTTTACAAAATCATATACCCGGGTATCCCCTTTCAGCGTAAAATACTGGCTAGGATATCCGAAAGCAAGTGGGTGAGTATTGTCCATTTCCAGTTTGTAGATACTGCCCGGATTGTACTGCGACAAAGCTTCTCTTTCGCGTTGTCCATAAGTTTTTACAAGGTCATAAGTTCCGGATTTAGGATCTGCTGGCTCCCGTTCTTTCAATCCCATATCGGCATCTGCCACTGCTCCTACTGCCCCTTCAAAAGCAATCAGGTGTCCTCCTTGGTTTACCCAATCTCGCAGCGCGCCATCTTTTCCAAGCAACCTGCCGTAACCACGTCCGTCTGGCAATATTACAACGTCAAACCGACGCCAGTCAATGCTACCTGCCTCATCCAGATTAAACAGGCTGATGGGGTACATCAGTTCCTTATCGAAGAAATGCCATATCTGTCCAGCATTTAAACTGCTTGTTCCTTCTCCCGTAAGCATGGCAACTTTTACAGGACGGATGGTTTGTACATCACCGCTTCCAAAATCGGCTCCTTTATCCATAAATCCAGTACTGACAGCCTCAAGTGAAACCTGATATTTTTCAGCTAATAGCAATAATGTCTTATTGAAATCGGGAATAGACTGATTAGAGGTTTTTAGAAAAATCAAAGTACCTCTATCATATTTTTTGCCCATGCTTTCAAACGGTAAATCTGAATACCGGGGCTTAATTCCCTTTTGCAGGCAAGCAGAAAGAAAACGCACGTCTTCCATATTGTTCCATTTTGCTACATACCCATAGCTATCGGCAGCAGGCTTAGGCATAGCAGTTGCAACAGCAGTGGTGGTACCTGCCATTTTTTCGGTAACTGCATAAGCATTCAACCCATAAGCATAAGGAATACTCCAGGCGGTTATATCATAAGTAATACTATCTTCCAATGTACTCTGAGGCTCAAACAACACTCTCGCCAAAACCCCTTTAGGCTGAAAGGTATTAACCAATATATCGCCCTTTGCCAGGTTAAATTTTTCTGACTTACCTGTAATATAGCTAAACCCGGAGACACTGCCTTCGTTTGCAAAACTATATTGGATTCCATTTCTATCAAGCAGTGCCTGCAAAGAACTAAGATTAGCACTATTCTCCTTTTTTACTACAAAGGTTTTATAAGTTCCGCTACCATTTGCTATGGTATTGGCAAAAAACTGCTTAAAGTTATTCAGTAGCTCTTTGGCATTTTTTGAAGCCATTTCTACAGTACTTATGCCCGTGGTAAAATGATGTTGTGTTCTGTCAGTTAGGGTAAGCGTATCACCATCTTCATTTATTACTCCCAAACCGGCACCTATCCCCCCCTGCTCATACGTCATACCAATACTGCCGTTGTAGGTAGGCCAGGTATCGCCATAACTAGGATAAAAAAGATCGAATCGTTCTCTGGTAAAATACAACCAGTTGTTTTCATCAAAATACCGGGCATGGTTTCTGCCTATTTTTGTTTGAAAATCGCGCTGCCAGGGAGTAATCACTTCATGGAAAGGTGCTGCTGCAGGTGCAAAATAGTATGGTTCGTTGTACCCTTGCTCATGATAATCTACGTGTATTTGCGGCAACCATAGATTGTATTTTATTATTCTTGCCTGCGTTTCTACCTGTGTTTGCCAGGCCCAGTCACGATTCAGATCAAAATTATAATGATTACTTCTTCCCCCCGGCCATGGCTCCCGATGCTCCCGGCTTTGCGGATCTGGATTCATAGAAGATCCTGCCATAGTATGGTACCAATTGGAATACCTTGAATACCCATCGGGATTGATACATGGATCAATGATAACGACCGTATTTTTCAACCAGGCTTCTGCCTTGGTGAGAAGGAAATGTGCCATCAGCAGAACCGCCTGACTGCTACTTGCTTCGTTACCATGCACATTGTAACTTAACCAAACAATGGCCGGCTGATCTGCCATAGAGGTACCTGCCATACCTGCCAAGGCCAGGTTACTTTGGCGAATTTGTTCCAGCTTGGCTATATTTTCAGGCGAAGAAATATAGGCAAGCATTAAGGGTCGGTTTTCATTGGTGGTACCGTAGCGTTCTACCATTATTTGCGCAGGAGCGGCATTGGCAAGTGCCTGCATATAACCCACTATCTCATGATGCTGTGCAAAACGTTCACCCGGTTGATAACCCAGATACTCCTTTGGTGTTGGAATGGTTTGAGCAGCAGAAGCCAAAACCAATAAGAAGCTAATTATGGAAAAAATAAATTGTTTCATGCTACAAATATGCGAAAATTTAGTGGCCTATCCTTGCAAAGAAACTTTGACAATTAATTCTGACAGATATATTTATTTTTCATTCGTAATAGAAGCACCGGATCCATGTACATTTGACCGATGGTGATATATAGCATTCAGCCTGAGTGAAGCCACAAAAAAGTAACTTGTATTATGAAAATTTCCTTCCGTTTTATTTATTGCGTCCTCTTTTTTTGGATTATCCTATTTATTTCAGGATTTCAGATCAATGATGCTAAAGGACAATCGTCCCATGGTCTTACACCTTTTCAATATGGTTCGGTAAAACAACTGCATGCCAGCAAAGCCGCTGTGGTATCTGCACATCCGCTTGCCAGTCAGGCAGGCGCTATTATGCTGAAAAAAGGAGGAAACGCCTTTGATGCCGCTATTGCAACCCAATGGGCTTTGGCAGTGGTTTTACCCGAAGCAGGTAATATTGGAGGAGGAGGATTTTTGGTAGCTACAATGGCCAATGGCGATAAATATGCACTCGATTACCGGGAGAAAGCACCCGGTAAGGCTACTGAAAATATGTATATAGATAAGGAAGGCAAAGCCAATACGCACAAATCTCAAAACGGTCATCTTGCTTCGGGCATTCCGGGTACTGTAGCCGGACTTTTTGAAACCCACCGGTACGCAATCCTGCCCATGGCAACCCTTTTGGAACCTGCCATACAGTTGGCACAGGAAGGTTTTGCCATTACTGCAAATGAAGCAAGTGGACTTAACAGAACAAAAAAAGCATTTGTAGCATACAATACAGAAATTCCTGTATTTGTAAAGGATAGCTTATGGAAACAGGGAGATACACTGGTACAGAAGGATCTCGCAAAGACGCTTCGGAATATTCAATCTTTGGGAGCAAAAGGGTTTTATGAGGGAGAAACGGCAGCCTTGCTGGTAGCGGAAATGACAAGAGGAGCCGGTATTATTACCATGGAAGACCTGAAAAATTATAAAGCTGTCTGGAGAAAACCAGTTGTATTCGATTATAAAGGCCATGAAATAATCAGCATGCCACCTCCAAGTAGTGGTGGTATCATGTTGCATCAAATGTTGGCTATGCTAAGCCGGTTCCCGCTTGATAAAATGGGTTTTCATACCGCTGAGAGTGTACAATTGATTACAGAAGTGGAAAGGCTCGCCTATGCAGATCGTGCTGAATTTCTGGGTGATCCTGATTTTTACAAAGTTCCCGCAGAAACTATTGTGTCCGAAACATATATTTCCCAAAGGCTTTCCAATTATAAAAAAGACACGGCGGGTGTAAGTAAAAATGTATCACATGGAATGCTGCCCGAGAGTGAAGAAACCACCCACCTGAGTGTTATGGATAGCTATGGCAATGCAGTATCAGTAACCACCACGCTCAATGGAGGCTACGGCAGCAAGACGGTTGTGGCCGGGGCTGGCTTTTTACTAAATAACGAAATGGATGATTTTAGTGTACAACCCGGGGTAGCCAATATGTATGGTGCCATAGGCGGAAAAGCCAACGCCATTGCTCCTCACAAAAGAATGCTCAGTAGTATGACCCCTACCATTGTAATGAAGAGCAATAAACCTTTTATGGTAGTGGGTACACCCGGCGGTACTACCATCATTACTTCGGTTTTGCAAAGCATTGTAAATGTTATAGACTTCAACCTGAGTGCATACGAAGCTGTTAACGAACCAAAGTTTCATCACCAATGGCTGCCCGATGAATTGTACCTGGAAACTACTTTTCCAATAGCCACAATGGAAAAACTGAAAAAGATGGGGTATATCATAAAAGGAAGGGGATCAATTGGCAGAACTGATATGATTTTGGTAAACAAAGACGGAACCCTCGATGCTGTGGGAGATAACCGGGGCGATGACAGTGCTGCAGGCTGGTAAGCTCAATAATCCTGGCAGAGAATATTGAATATTCTTTCTGGATTTTTTATTCAAACAATAAAAAAAGGTTCAGGCGGGGTAACTTCGCATTGTGATTACTCAGGAAACCATACAAAAAATAATCAGCCGCATTGATATCATAGAAGTAGTAGGCGAATTTGTGAAACTCAGAAAAAGGGGATCTAATTATATTGGACTTTGCCCGTTTCATAACGAAAAATCACCCTCTTTTTCTGTTTCGCCTTCCAAGGAATTGTATAAATGCTTTGGGTGTGGTAAAAGCGGAAACTCGATTTCTTTTTTAATGGAGCACGAAAAGCATTCCTACACCGAGGCGCTTCGATGGCTGGGCAAACGCTACAATGTAGAAATTGAGGAGACACAAACCGATCCTGAATACAGGGAACTACAGCAAACTGCTGACAGCCTTGCTATAATCAATCAATTTGCCCGTGATTATTTTTCCACCCAAATGCATGATACCGAAGAAGGTAGGGCCATTGCATTGACATACCTTACGGATCGCGGATTTACGGAAGAAACCATCAGACTATTTCAATTGGGATATTGCCCAGATACACGGGACAGCTTTGCCAAAGAGGCACTTAACCGGAAATATTCACAAGACTACCTGTTGCGAAGCGGGTTGGTGGCAGAACGCAATGAGGCGCTAGTGGATAACTACCGCGACCGCATCATTTTTCCAATACACAATCCCACCGGTAAAATAATTGGTTTTGGAGCGAGATTGATTAAGAAAAATGATAAGGCGCCCAAATACATTAATACACCGGAAAACGAACTCTATGTAAAAGGGAAGCTACTGTACGGACTATATTTTGCCAGACAAACTATTGACAAGCAAGATGAATGCCTGTTGGTAGAAGGCTATACCGATGTGATTAGTTTGCATCAGGCGGGGGTTACCAATGTGGTAGCTAGCGGAGGTACAGCACTTACCCCAGATCAGTTAAGATTGGTAAAAAAATATACCAATAACCTTACCATTATTTATGATGGTGATGCCGCTGGAATAAAAGCTGCACTTCGTGGGCTTGATCTTGCTCTCGAAGAGGGGCTACAAGTGCAATTGGTTCTTATACCCGACGGAGAAGATCCCGATAGCTATGTACGTAAAATAGGAAAAGAAGCATTTGCTGAGTTTGTAAAAGCGAATAAAAAGGACTTTATTCTTTTTCAGGTTGAAGTGGGGCTGAAAGATGCCGTTGATGACAGCCGGAAAAAAAATGAGCTCATACAAAAAGTGGCAGAAAGCATAAGCAAGATTAACAAAACAGAGCATTTCAGCCTTCAGCAGGATTATATACGCCAAACCTCGCAGATTTTACAAATTGAAGAAGCTGGTTTGGTAGCACTTGTAAATAAGCTAATAGGGGATAAAATTCAAAGGGAAGAACGTAAAAGAAAACAAGAAGATAACAAACCAGCACCCAACGAAAAATCAAATGAAGCCCTTTCAGAAGAGGAATTAATTCAAAAGGAAGAGCAAATTTTCAACTTGCTTATCCATCATGAAATGCAGGAAAGGGCGGTAATAAAATGTCTTTTGCAATTAGGACTTACCGAAATAAAAGAAGGACAAAAAGTAGCTGATTTCATTTTTGAAGAACTAAACGATTTTCCATTTAGTAATACCACTCTTGACAAAATATTTACCACTTATCACCAATGGTATATAGCGGGCATGGAACCCACTGAAAAAACCTTCCTTTATTACCCCGACGAAACCATGAGTACCATGATTGTTTCGTTGCTTGAGTTTCCATACGAACTGAGCCCGGGTTGGGACGGAATGCAGGATAGCAAAAAAATAAACAAAGAGGAGACTAACAAAAATGATGTAAAGCGTTCTGTACAGTTTTACAAATTAAGAAAATTGAAAGAAATGCTTACTGAAAACCAAAAGGATCTTCAACAGGAAAAGGATATCCAGCAAATCAGAGCTTTGATGGAATTGCACCTCGAACTCAAAAAATTTGAGATGGATATTACCAAAGAATTGGGAACTGTAATTATACACTAATCTAACCAAATATCCGTTATAGCACTTGATGAGAGTGTGGTGGTTGATGATGATTGGCGTTGGTTTTATTTGTCTGAATGGGTTTACTCAATTACCCCAAGAAGATAGGTTAACAGATTGGAGCGTAGCGGGACTATCCGCATCCCTGCCGTTATATACCCAATTAACTTTTCCAGGAAATGCTGATGGCATTACAAATTACTCTCCGTTGTTACAAAGTATTCTCGACTCATTGAGCAAACCAACTATCCTTTTATTTGGGGAGGGTATATTCCTTTTTAAAAAAGGTATTAGGTTGCCTTCAAACGTAGTAATAAGAGGACTTGGAAGTGAAAAAACGCATTTTATTTTTGACCAGGGAAATCGTCACGAAGCCTCTTTTTTAGCAAAGGGAAATGAACCTACGCGAACATTTCCCATTGAAAAATCAATAGCCAAAGGTGACAAATATTTTGATATCATAGAAGCTTCGGGTGCCGCCTTGCAACCAGGAGATATGATACGACTCATTCAAAATGATTCTGCTTTGGTTAATAATAGTTGGGCATTAGGCTCCATAGGGCAGATCCTAAATATTATAAAAATTAGTATGCCAAATGTGGAGACCCGGTCGCCCTTTAGACTAGCTTTTAAGAAGACCGGACAGCTTGGTTTCAGAAAGATTATACCCATAGAATATACTGGTATAGAATACCTGAAAATAACGAGAAATGACTATACCAATACCGGTGGGGGTTCTTCCAATATTGTATTCCGATATGCGAGAAATTGTTGGGTAAAAGCAATAGAAAGCGAGCAATGTAATTTTGCACACATAGAAGTAAATAACAGCACCAATTTACTCATAGAAAAAAGCTACTTCCACCATGCGCTAAATTATGGCGGCAATGGAAGAGCATACGGCGTTATGTTGCAATACACTACCGGCGAAATATTGGTACAAAATAATATATTCAGCAACCTAAGGCATTCCATGATTCTTCAGGCAGGAGCGAATGGAAATGTATTTTCATACAATTACTCTTTTGATGGAAAAAAGGAGATTTTTCCCGGATTTTTTGTCGCAGGAGAGGACATGGTATTACATGGTAATTATCCCTTCTCCAACCTTTTTGAATCCAACATAGCGCAGTTTGCCAGCATTGATAATTCACATGGAAAAAATGGTCCTTTCAATACCTATTTCCGGAATATGGTAACTCTTGTTGGTTTTTCCATCAGCAATCCTTCTTCGGATGCGCAAAATATAATTGCAAATCATCGTGTAAGCGGTTTCATTTCCATTATGGCAATTGACCACCGCATTACGGACAACTCCTGGCAAGAACCAAGTAACCTGTCACAAAATTCATTAATTTATAAAGAGATTCCAGCATTTTTATCCGGCAACCAATTTGGAAAAATAGGTCCCCCTTTATTTGATACATCAAAGTCCATTCCGGCAAAAACAAGAGTGCTAACACTAAGATATACTGACATAGGGGATGTAATACAATGGAAAGGAAACAAATGGGGTGATATTTTGGAACCCTCTAAACACACCAATAATTACACGCTGGAAGTTTTTCCAGGCAAACAAGTAATACTAAATGATGGTGTACAGCTTAAAGCTATTCAAATGAAACCAGGCTCAGAAGCCAGAATAATACCCAATGGGCGTATTATTATAGGTATGGTAAAAGGCCAAAACTAACAATGGGCTGTTGCAAAAGCAACAACCCATTGTTTACAAAATTTCTAAAATTATTCTGCACTTTTTTCTTTCTCACCAGAAGGCGTTTCGTCTTCGGCAGGAGAAACCTCTGCAGGATTGGTATCTGCTATTTCTTCTGCTTCATCAGCGGCAACTACAGCTACAGGAGCAGGAGCAGCAATAAGAGTATCTCCATCAGCTTTTTTACGACCTCTACGTGTACGCTTTGCCGGCTCGGCTGATTCATCTGCTGATTTACCATATACTTCGTTGAAATCTACCAACTCAATCATAGCCAATTCAGCATTATCACCTACCCGCTTACCAAGTTTTATAATCCGGGTATATCCACCAGGACGGGAAGCAATTTTAGGTGCTACAACTGTAAATAGCTCTTTTACAGCAATTTTATCGTTCAAATAACTAAAAACAATACGATGCTGATGCATTATCTGCGCTTCAGACTCGTTGTATTTAGTTTTTGTGATAAGTGGTTCCACATAAGTGCGCAAAGCTTTTGCCTTGGCTTGGGTAGTTATGATCCGCTTGTGCATGATCAATTCGCTAGCGAGATTTCGCAGCAAGGCCTCCCTATGGGATTTGGTACGGCCTAAATTATTTTGTTTGTCTCCGTGACGCATGACTTAAAATTTTTAAATGCTGCACCGTGTCAAGGAAATGCAACATGTTACGTAAAAAGATGTTATAAACACCTAAAAAAAAATCCGAAAATCTATGGACTGATTTCCACAAATTTCCGGAACAAATAAACTTAATCTTCTACATCAAGACCCATCTTAGCAAGGTCCATTCCAAAAGAAAGACCGCGATCAATTAAAACCTGCTCTATTTCACTAAGACTCTTTTGACCGAAATTGCGGAACTTCATAAGATCTTCCTGCTCATACTGAACCAACTCGCTCAAACTATTTATTTTAGCAGCCTTAAGACAGTTAAAAGCACGAACACTCAGGTCAAGGTCTTCCAAAGGTGTTTTAAGTACTTTCCTTAACTGTAAAGTAGTTTCATCCACAAGGTCTTCTTTCTTTTCCTCTTTCGTATCAAAAGTGATGTTTTCATCGGTAATGATCATCAAATGTTGAATAAGAATACGAGAAGCCTGCTTAACAGCTTCTTCAGGATGAATGGTACCGTCAGTAACCACGTCCATTAAAAGTTTTTCGTAGTCAGTACGCTGTTCAACCCGGGTGTATTCTACAGTATATTTTACATTTTTTATAGGTGTATAGATAGAATCTACAGGAATGTATCCAATTGGAGCATCTTTAATACGATTTTCTTCGGAAGGAACATATCCACGACCTTTTCCTATATATATCTCAATATCAAGCTTTGAAGAAGGATCCATAGTACAAATATGCAATTCAGGATTCATCACCTGAAAGCTTTGCAATGCATCGCCAATATTAGCCGCAGTAAACTCAGTACGATTCTTAAGACTCAGGCTTATTTTTTCCTGCAGAACTTCCCCTTCTACCAGTTTTTTAAAACGAACCTGCTTCAGGTTCAGAATCATTTCTGTCACATCTTCCGCGATACCCTTGATGGTAGCAAATTCATGATCTGCCCCTTCAATTTTAATTGCAGTAATTGCATGTCCTTCCAAAGAACTCAACAAAACCCTGCGAAGGGCATTTCCGATGGTAAGACCGTATCCTGGTTCGAGTGGACGGAATTCGAACTGTGCTTCAAAATCAGTTGCTTTCTGCAATACAATTTTGTCAGGCTTTTGGAAACTTAAAATGGCCATTTTATTTTCGGTTTATTTCAAATTGAAAAAATGAAGCAGTAAATTCAGAGAAAACTTTCGGCTTAAAAACAGCCGTGTTCTCATTTATTATTACTTACTATACAATTCCACTATTAATTGCTCCTTAATATTTTCAGGAACTGAAACACGTTCAGGATAAGCAATGAAAGTTCCTTTTTGTTCTGTTTCATTCCAATCGAGCCAATTAAACTTATTGTTTTTACCAGTTATAACGCTAGTAATTGATTGGTTTGCAGAACTCTTCTCCTTAAGACCGATTACATCACCGGGTTTCACTTCGTAAGAAGGAATATTCAACACATCGCCATTTACAGTAATGTGTTTGTGGCTTACCAATTGACGTGCTGCGGGACGACTTGGGGCTATACCCAAACGAAATACGGTATTATCAAGTCTTGCTTCAAGTAACTTAATAAGGTTTTCACCCGTTACTCCTTTACGGCGGGCGGCTTCCACGAATGTTTTGTAGAACTGCCGCTCTAATACACCATAAGTATATTTCGCTTTTTGCTTTTCTTTCAACTGGAGGGCGTATTCGCCTAATTGTTTGCGTTTGCGGTTTGCGCCATGCTGTCCCGGTGGATTACTGTTTTTACCGAGATACTTGCCATTACCCAAAATGGGTTCACCGAAAATCCGGCTGATTTTGGTCTTTGGACCAGTGTAACGTGCCATATAATTGTTTTCATTTCGATCTTTTTTGATATCGGTGAAACGATCAGTAAAAGATCGTAAAAAATAAATCGTTCACCCTTTGTTAAAATGAAACCTGATAGGCTCAGAAATATTTAAATACCTAAACGCCTGTGGGGACGGAGGTTTTATACTCTTCTTTTCTTAGGAGGACGACAACCGTTGTGTGGCAAAGGCGTTACATCTTTAATAGAGGTTACTTCAATACCGCTTTGAGCAATGGAACGGATAGCACCTTCGCGTCCACTTCCAGGACCCTTAACATATACATCGGCACGCTTTAAACCAGCATCCAATGCTACTCTTGCCGCATCAGCCGAAGCCATTTGTGCAGCATACGGCGTATTTTTCTTACTACCGCGAAATCCCATTTTACCAGCTGAAGACCAGGAAATAACCTGTCCTGATTTGTTGGTAATACTGATAATAATGTTGTTGAAGGTTGCATTTACATGCACATCGCCTGATGTTTCTACCTTCACGACGCGCTTTTTGGCGGCAGCCTTAGCGCTAACTTGTTGTTGTTTTGCCATTTTTTTGTTCTGTTGGAGGTAATCAATTATAACAATAATCCCAATATTACCGCTTTCATACGTTATCAGGAACCTACTACATTCTCCTTCAAGTCGAAACCTGATATCCAAATACAGCCGGATTTGATATATAAAAACAGTAGCAGAATCTAGTAAAAGAAACTGCTACCATTCTGATATTACTTCTTAGGTGCCTTCTTTTTACCGGCAACTGTTTTACGTTTTCCTTTTCTTGTACGGCTATTGGTACGAGTGCGCTGACCCCGAACTGGCAACCCTTTACGATGGCGAAGACCACGATAACAAGCAATGTCTAACAATCGCTTGATGTTCATGGATACCTCACTTCTTAAGGCACCTTCTACTTTAATCTCCTCAGTAATGATAGAACGAATAGCATTCAATTCTTCATCATTCCACTGATTCACTTTTTTATTTACGTCAATTCCTGCTTTTTCAAGGATTGATTTTGCGGTACTTGGCCCAATACCATAAATGTAGGTAAGGCCAATTTCTCCGCGCTTATTTTTTGGAAGGTCAATGCCGGCAATACGAGCCATAATCTATTGTAGATTTGAAATTTAAAATAGGAAATTATCCCTGACGCTGCTTATAACGGGGATTCTTTTTGTTAATGATGTACAGCCTGCCTTTACGACGTACAATTTTGCAATCGACGCTGCGCTTTTTTACTGATGCTCGAACTCTCATGATAGAAAACATTTTTTTTACCAGACCCGGTTTGCCGGTTACCGGTAAGTGGTAATATAATTTTTTTACTTATACCTGAAAATAATCCTTCCTCTCGTTAAATCATAAGGACTCATCTCCACCCCTACCTTATCACCTGGCAAAATCCGGATGTAGTGCATCCTCATTTTACCGGAAATGGTAGCCAATATTTCGTGCCCATTTTCAAGCCGCACTCTGAACATAGCGTTGGAAAGTGCATCAACGATTACTCCGTCTTGTTTGATTAAATTTTGCTTCGACATACTGTTTTTGGGAGCGCAAAGATAGTGGTATCCTCTCGATTTGAGATTATAAACAGAAAATAATTACTAAAATTCTCTATAAAATGTGGAAAACTATCTAATTTCTGCATAAAAAAAGGTATTCCCTCTTCAAATAACTCATTTCAGAAGATCTCCGGCCTTCATTATCGGCCAAAGAGATTTACTGGCAATACAATCTCAAACAACCCTGTTCTGCCTGGGCTACGTAAATCGGTATTGAGCAAATGACTGTATCGTAAACCCACCGATAGCAGTTGTACATTCCAAAACTTCATATCGAAAAATAATTCCGTACCCAATGTGGCAAATGGGGTAATAATTCCTGTACGAAGACTTTTTCCCCAGGTGTGATCAAAAAATACATTGCTCCGTATGCGTTGGAAATAAACCATGTTACCAAAACCCCAGTCGGGATATGCTAAAGGCATGTGATAATTAACTCCAAAACGCCACATCCGGGGAAAATTTAAACTATTGTAGCCCCTTGCAAAAGGGAAAGAGTTATTAAAAAGATATTGAAGGGAAGTATCTCTGGCCTGATAGGCTGCGGTGAAAACCAGATTATGATTTTTGTGCAGCCCCGGCATAAACAGGGCTCCTGAAAGAAGTAACTGATTTGCATTTTGATTAGAAACGATGGTACGGTAATCTGCAATCAGCGTTTGACCAAAACGCGGGTAAATCTGCTGAACTGCCCGCTGCGTTTGAGCTACATAAACCAGCCTGTTATTGCTGGAAATAAACTCCCGATTTACCAAAAGCGACTTAGCAAGACCTTGCCAAAATTGCTTTTCTACGTTTATGGAAGAAGACAAGGTTAGGTTCCGTCTGTATTTGCCGCCGGTAAGATTGAGAGGTAGTAACAGTCCTACTCCTAATTCGCCTTCATTTAAATTTAGCGTAGTGTCCTTGTTTAAATTAATGCTTCTGCCAAAAGTGGCATTTGCATTTATAAAAGGCATCAGGTAGGTATCCCCAAATAATAATCGCAGCCCCGCCTGATGGCTGGTTTCATTTACATTGTAATTATAACTCAGTTCTGAACTTAATGTAGCCAATACGTTTTCTCCATAAAAGGTTAGCGTATAGTCGGGCTCATTGAGTGAGGGTATCCAGCTATGAAAATTCAGGATTCGGTTACTTTTTTTAAACTTTTCAACCGGCAAAGAATCTACTACAATGCTGGAAAGATCTACAGAACGGGAGAGCGTTTTGGGTACATACAGATCTGGTAATGCTTTGGCCGGGAGGTCATTCTGCAAATTTTTGTTTGAAATAGGCCAAAATCCGAGCCTAAATCCACCGGAAGTAAAAACAGAGCCTTCAAAACCACCCCTGTTTAAAAACCCCTGATAAATACCCGTTCCATAATCCTCGGCAGCAACCAAATCACCATTGCTTATTAGCAAAGCCCTCAATCCATCTTTACCGTTGGCAGAGTGCGAAAAGGTGAGTGTATCGCCTTGTACAACCGGAAAGCCTATAAGGCGTGGTGCTGGGCTAAGCAACCATTGTGTACTCCCTGTAGTGGTATTCCAAAGTAACCAGCCCATATTACCCGATGGCTCCCGGGCCGCTACCACCACCTGTTGCCCATCAGGCAACCACTTGGGATGGCTGAAAAAACGATTCGAATCGGGCAGTAGTTCTGCTAATAATTTACCCGCGGTATCCAGTACATGCAAGACTGATGGTTTACCGGGTAGCACTTCCACAGCCACTATCATATCACTCTGTTGCGAAATATCCGGGGAAAAATAACGTGATTGGGTAGAGATGGTTCTTTGTTTTTTTGTATCAATATCCAGAATCCGGATAACATTGTATTCCCTATTTGCCCACCGGGGGTCAGGCTGATAGGCGGCATACACAATTTTTTGATTGTTGTAACTAAAATAGTCATCAATGCTGATATCCTTCACCGAAATTTTAGTTTCCTCACCCTCATTATTGCGTATTACAAAAGCCGGAATATCTCTAAAGCTCGTTTTAAGTGCCACTGTCCCTCCCCTTTCATAAGGATAGGGATAACTATAATCTACCACATTGCGCTGCTGAATGTCCGTAATCCACTGTGGTTCCCGGTATTGCTGTTGTTGCCACTGGGTTTCAAAGTGTGCAAAAGCCTCTTTTACAAACTGTCCGTAATCTGTTCCTGTATTTCGCTTTACGGCTTTTTGCATCGGGTAAAATAAATTCCGGAAACTTGCAGCATCTTGCGTAATATTTCGCCAGATAGTATCTCCATATTTCTCCCTGCCATGAGCTACCAATAAATAACCGAGGTCATAATGGTTGGGCACATAATCTTTAAATGAACCATTGCGAAGCTTCATCCATGAATATTTTTTTTCTTCCTTATCCAAACTCCGATAGCCATTAAAAAAATAAGGTAACCTGCCCCGACCCTGCCGAGAGTGAATGGTTTCGTTCCAAATAGCATCTCCTTCCCAAAACCAATCGGGAATGGCCAGATTGTTGGCAATGGCGCGGCCATATTGGCCTCCAAGTAAAGTTCCTACCTTGCTGAGACCTACATTGAAATTACTGAATTGTTGCACGTGTCGGAACTCATGGATGGTTAACAGATCTGCCCAACCGTTGGCTCCTAAGAAAAATGGATTCTGTGGAGGAGTCATATACAATTCACTCCGGTAAGGCCCCAAACCTACATAGGCATTGGAAACGGTATTCTCGCTTTGGATGATGATATCTATTTTTTGCAAATTTGAACCGATAGTTGACCGATGATTTTTAGCCAAGGCATCGGCAATGGTAGCCACCCGCTGCGCAAGGCTGTCTTGCCCATTGGGAAATATGATCCGTGCAGCAGTATTATTGATTTGCTGCCACTTAATGGAACCTCTGTTTACGCCAATATTCTGTGCATAAAGCAAATGATTACTAATACAAAATAGGAATAAAAAACTAACAAAAAATTTTCTCATAACACTGATTCTCTTACTGGCATAAATAAAACAAAATTCGTTTGTTGGTTTATAAATTTTATTTATTTGAAAAAAATTAAGCAAACCATGTAAAAATCAGGTGACAAATGTACCTTATTTACCCATGTATAGCAATTGATTATACCTTACCATTATTCCAATAAATAACGCAGCTCTATCCGTTTCATTATCAAATGTCAGCCTTTAACGGGTAAATTATATAATTAGTTACATAAAGGTTTTATCAGATTATAAAAGAGCGTAAAGAGCATATCTTCTTCTTAAAAAAATTTACGGGGAAAATCGGATTTACTTTGGTAAAAGGTTAAACATTATCTTCAGGCAATCCCTGAAAAATTAAAGTTTCAATATATACCCACAAAACGGATTGATTATCCTGCAATGTATGCTTATCATGACGAATACTTCATGACGGTTTATTGGGTATTATTATGTTTGTTTTGTGTAACCCTAAGGTGGTATATCATTGTATTTGGGGAAGTAAGATCATGTAAGAAACAATAACAAGATAATGAACCGTAGAGATTTTGTAAAGAATACCAGTTTGCTTTCGGCAGGGAGCTTATTAGCAACCCCACTAGCGAACTATTCCATGCCCCTTTTTGCCAAAAAAAGACTTGCTATGATTGGCACCGGAATGAGAGGTAGTAGCTTTTGGGGTGAGACCATACATAAAAACTATAGTGACTTTGTAGAGTTTGTCGGGCTGTGCGACATCAACCCCGGTAGAGTAGCTTATGCCAAAAAAAAAATGGGGGTCAATTGTAAAGTATATGCTGACCTTGAAACCATGATTGCAGAAACCAAACCCGATATTGTGATTGTAACTACCCGCGACGATCAGCATGATTTGCATATAGTGAAGGCTTTAGAGTCAGGTTGTGAAGTAATTACCGAAAAGCCCATGACGACAGACGAGGTAAAATGTCAACGCATTCTCGAAACAGAAAAACGAGTTGGTAAAAAGGTTATCGTAGGTTTTAACTACAGGTATATGCCCCATACTACAAAGCTCAAAGAATTGCTGATGGCCAACAGGATTGGCGATATTACTTCTGTAGATTTCCATTGGTATTTGAACACCTATCATGGAGCAGATTATTTCAGACGCTGGCATGCTTATAACCGATTTGGGGGCTCATTATGGGTGCATAAAGCCTCACACCACTTCGATTTGCTCAATTGGTGGCTTAATAGTGATCCGGTAGAAGTAATGGCTTATGGCAGCCTGGAAAACTATGGAAAAAATGGAAATTTCAGGGGCAAAAACTGTCGTAATTGCGCTCATACCAAAGACTGTAAATTTTATTGGGATATAACCAAAAGTCAACAGTTAATGGATCTTTATGCAGCCAATGAACAATATGATGGCTATTTCAGGGACGGTTGTGTGTTTAGAGATGATATTGATATATGGGACAAAATGTCGGCACAAATAAAATATGCCAATGGCGTTATTGTCAACTACAGCCTTACTACCTATTCACCATACGAAGGCTGGCGCATAGCATTTAATGGAAAAAATGGCAGAATTGATACCTGGCAAGACATTCCCTTTCAGGAGGGAAGCCTGGAGAAAATTAGTCAGGCTGAAAGGCATACCATGGAGATGTCGCAAAACAAAGAGGAACCAACAGGATTTGAAGAAATCATTATTTCTGATAATTTTAAACCTTCCTTTGAATCTGTAAAACTACCTAAATACAAAGGTGGGCATGGCGGAGGGGACAAACGTATGCAAGATTATATTTTTAATAATCAGGGGCTTTCTGACCCTATGTCGCATCAGGCGGGTACACGAGATGGTGCTTTTAGCATTTTAATTGGGATTGCAGCGCGCAAAAGTATCGAACAAAGAAGACCCGTTCAAATAAGTGAACTAACTGATTTGGTTTCGCTAGCTGTAAGACCTGGAAAGATTTAGAAAATGGAAAAAGGACAATGACGGAGTTAAAAAAAGATAATGGGTTTAAAAAACCAACTCTCTTTTTCTATTCTGCCCAACTCATCACATATCCCTCATTTTCAATTTCAAGCGCTTGCTGAGTAAGTTGCAGGGGGTGAAAAGTATCCACCATCACCGCTAGTTCTTTGGTTTCGCGAAGCCCTATAGATTTTTCAACGGCACCTGGATGTGGTCCATGTGGAATACCTGCAGGATGAAGTGTTATCATTCCCCGTGTTACATTCTTACGACTCATAAAATCACCATCTACGTAATACAACACCTCATCGCTATCAATATTGCTATGATTGTAGGGCGCTGGTATAGCTTGAGGATGATAATCATACAATCGTGGAACAAAGGAACATATTACAAAATTATGAGCATCAAAAGTTTGGTGTACAGGCGGAGGCTGATGCACCCTGCCGGTAATGGGTTCAAAGTCGTGAATGCTAAGCGCATACGGATAGCAGCATCCATCCCACCCTACCACATCAAATGGATGATGGCCGTAATGCAACCCATACAGCACCGATTTCTTTTTAACTTTTAGTAAAAAGTCACCCTTTTCATCAAAGGTTTCCAAATCAAGAGGTGGCCTGATATCACGTTCACAGTAAGGACTGTTTTCAAGCAATTGCCCATATTTGCTCAGGTATCTTTTAGGGGGAACAACCGGGCTGAATGATTCTATTATCAACATCCTGTTTTGGGGTGTTTCAAAAGATAGCTGGTAAATAGTGCCTCGTGGAATAACTACGTAATCACCATACTCAAAGGGTATTTTGCCGTATTGGGTTTTAAGTATTCCTTTTCCTTCATGGATAAATATAACCTCATCAGCATCCGCATTCTTAAAAAAATATTGGGTCATACTTTGTTGCGGGGCTGCAAGGCTCAAATGTACATCACTGTTTACCAAAACAGGCACCCGGCTTTCAAGATAGTCGGCTGCTGGTTTTACCTTAAAACCTTCAAAAGAACGATGTTTCAGCATTCGTTCTTCTGCAACCTTAGGGGCAATATCTACCGGTGCATCGGTACTAATTATCATTGTTGGGGGATGGCAATGGTACAGCAAAGAAGAATCGTTGCTGAATCCTTCGGTGGAAAATAATTGCTCGGAATAAAGCGTACCGTCTGGTTTGCGAAATTGGGTATGTCGTTTGTGGGGAACCTGTCCCAGCTTATAATAGTACATAGCAATGCAATTAGAATAGTTTTCAACAATACAATAATACAGCCTGTTCCTTTGTATAATGTAAAAATTACAAGTAAAACACAGGAAGGCGATACCCTAAAGGTAACTTAAATAAAGAGGGTAATCACCATCTTACATTGGGTGGATCAATCGGTAGTCCATTTTTACCTTTCCCTTTGAAATATCGAGCAGCTTTCCCTTCAACAATCTTTTTTTAAGTGGATTGAGGTAGTCAATAAAAAGTTTCCCTTCCAGATGATCGTATTCATGTTGTATAACCCTTGCAGTAATGCCCTGAAAAGTAGCCTTCTGAG
>Ga0136636_10000321_pt1 | contig 23517 bp, 17 predicted proteins | sample AntDrymUQ8522106_2_FD_104653 | JGI IMG/M metagenome (GOLD analysis project Ga0136636, IMG submission 104653) | Polar desert sand microbial communities from Dry Valleys, Antarctica - metaG UQ852 (21.06) | ecosystem: Environmental > Terrestrial > Soil > Desert | place: Antarctica: Dry Valley... | reverse complement strand
TGCATATGTCGAAACTTTCGTATAATTTCGGTTTTGGTTTTTACATCAGCGGTAAAATGGCTCCCACTAACTCATACTTTAAACTGGGATTGCAATACCAGATAACTCACGGCCTGTTTGCAAATCTCACACTTCGTACACACTTCGGACAAGCTGATTTTGTTGGGATTGGATTGGGATACAAAATTCCATGGGTTTATTACGGGAGACAAAAAAGATGACAAAACCGGTTAACATTGCTCTGAGAATGATTCGCCATAAAAGCATTTCAGTTTTTATGCTGCTACTTATTGCTGTGCTTTTGTCATCCTGTGAGAAAGATCATTTCTGGGATTTTGCTAAAAGCACCGGTGATATTGTTACAGTTACCAGGCCTGTAAACGAAAATTTTACAAAAATTCACCTGAACGACGATGTAAACCTTGTAATTACACAGGGTAACACCTACAGCATCCGTGTTGAAGGAGGCGAGAACATACTTTCAGGAATCGAAACCTCTATCAGCGATAGCCTGCTGACAATCCGAAATAACAATAAATTTAACTGGGTGCGGTCGTACGACAAAAAATTTACCGCTTATGTTACCATGCCACATATTTTTGATCTGAAATACGAAGCTACAGGAACTGTTACGAATACTGATACGATCCGCGAGGATTCTCTCACTGTTTCAGCCGTGGGTGGTTCGGGATATATTGATTTGATTATTAAAACCGGCACCAGTAAACTCAGTATCATTTATGGTTCGGCTGACATGAAAATAAGCGGCCAAACCGGCGTAAACTTTATCTATTCAGCCAGTTACGGGCCTTTTCATTGCCTCAATCTGGAATCAGGTTTTATTTTTATGCGTAATGCAAGCACCAACGATTGTTATGTAAATGTGAAACAACATTTCGAATATGAAATTACCAGTCTGGGAAATATTTATTACAAAGGAAATCCGGAGGAAATATCAGGCTCAGTTTCAGGAAGTGGTAAACTTTTAAAATACGAGTAAGCAATAACGTTATCCTTAGTTTTTTTATTAAATTCAGTTAAACATATCTTTGTAATGCGCATCAACGCTTCACTGTTAAAGATTAAATTTCATGTCCAACTTTAAATTCTCCAGGTTTAAATCACTTTCGTGGACGTCTGTAGTTCCGTGGCTCATTTCATTAGTTGTACTATGGACATTTGTAAACACCTCATTTAAAAAAGATTATAAAACCGGAGTTATTGAATCGGATGCTAAAGGATATTATGCGTATCTGCCCGCTGTTTTTATTTATCACGACCTCAATTTTAGATTTTATAACAAAATAGAACGCGAAACTTATCATAATTCTAACCTGGATTTCCAATATCTGCGAACACACAACAACCAGACTATCAACAAGTACTATGTAGGAACAGCAATCTGCCTGTTACCATTTTTTCTGGTTGGCCACGCAATTACGCTTAATACCGAACTTCCGGCTGATGGCTACAGTTACTATTACACGCTGATGGTTCATATCGGAGCGATGTTTTACCTTTTGCTGGCGCTGTTCGGATTGCGAAAACTGCTGCGAACCTTTACAATTGATGAGAAAACAACCGCATGGGTACTTATTGCAATTGTTTTTGGCACTAACTTATTTTACTATGTGGTTACGGAATTTGCCATGTCGCACGTTTATTCATTTGCAGCCATAACATGGTTTAGCTTTACAATAAGAAAATATTTTATGAGTATGGAGCACAAATACGTGCTTTACAGCGCATTGCTTCTTGGAATTATCACGCTGATACGACCTGTAAATATTATCATCGTTTTATCGCTGCCCTTTCTAGCCGATGGTCAGGGTCAGTTGATTTCCGCTATTAAAAATATTTTCACAAAAAAATGGGTTGTCATCTTAGCCGCAAGCTTTTTCATTCTCATAGTTTCCATTCAGTTGATCATTTATAAACTTTCAACCGGGCAATTTATAGTTTATTCTTATAAAGAAGAAGGATTCAATTTTTTAAATCCACATATCGGTGATTTCATATTCAGTTACAAAAAAGGCATGTTTGTATATACACCGCTTTTATTACTTAGCCTTGCTGGTTTTATTTATTTTTTCAGGATGAACAGGTATCGGTTTTTTGCTTTGGCGGGTTTTCTGTTTATTCTTATTTATATTTTTTCATCGTGGCATATGTGGTATTACGGCGGAAGTTTCTCGCAGCGGGTAATGGTTGAATTTTATGCGTTTTTCGCCATTTTGCTTGCTACTGCCTTGCAACAACTCAAATCTATCAATGCCAAACGCTTATTCCTTGGTTTAATAATTCTGCTGATTGTTTTTTGCCAGTTACAAACCTATCAATACCGGCGAATGCAGATACACTGGTCGGATATGAATAAGGAAAAGTACTGGGAAGTATTTATGAGGGTTGATAAGCTGATGTAAAGTCTGCTGAAAAACAAAATCAAATGTCTCAGTGTTTTCCCGTAGAGAATCCACACAAATAGGATTACGATTAAAAAATTCAACATTGTCCGTAGGACATTAACGGTCAATGTTTTATGTTAATCCCCTAACGGGGAATCTGGTTTGTTCTTGTATTTTTTTATTAATATTTATCCCCTAACGGGGAAAAGGATATAGTGTTTTCCATTTCCTTTTCTTTTTATAATCTTCCATTAACGCCAAAGCCCCGCCGAAGCAGGGCTTTGAAAAAAATAATACTGGTTGTGAAACTGTATTTTAGTACATTCCACCCATTCCGCCCATACCAGGATTTGGCATAGCAGGTGCAGTGTCGTCTTTTATTTCAGCAATAACACATTCTGTTGTGAGCAACATTCCGGCTATGGAAGCTGCATTTTCGAGAGCTACGCGGGCAACTTTTGTAGGATCGATAACACCGCTTTTGTACAGGTGTTCGTAAACTTCGGTACGTGCATTGAAACCGAAATCATCTTTACCGTCTTTTACTTTCTGAACGATAATTGAACCTTCGAGACCTGCATTGGCAACAATCTGGCGAAGTGGTTCTTCGAGAGCGCGTTTCACAATCTTGATACCCAGTTCTTCGTCTTCGTTTTCTGTCTTAACGTCTTCGAGAGCAGCAATAGCACGGATGTAAGCAACGCCTCCACCAGGAATAGTTCCTTCTTCGATGGCTGCGCGGGTAGCGTGAAGTGCATCGTCGAAACGGTCTTTCTTCTCTTTCATCTCAATTTCGCTGGCTGCACCTACATATATTACAGCTACTCCACCACTTAATTTTGCAAGACGTTCCTGTAGTTTTTCGCGATCATAATCGGAAGTTGTGGTTTCAATTTGAGCTTTAATCTGGCTAACGCGGGCAACAATACCTTCTTTAGCACCTTTACCGCTTACAATGGTCGTATTGTCTTTGTCAATATTGATTTTTTCAGCCTGTCCGAGGTAACTCAGATCGGTATCTTCCAAACGGTATCCTTGTTCTTCCGAAACAACTGTCCCACCAGTAAGGATAGCGATATCCTGGAGCATTTCCTTGCGGCGATCGCCAAAACCAGGAGCTTTTACAGCAGCAATTTTGAGTGAGCCACGGATTTTATTAACTACCAGTGTAGCAAGAGCTTCACCATCAACGTCTTCGGCAATAATAAGCAAAGGACGACCGGTTTGAACTACTTTTTCCAATACAGGAAGGAAATCCTTCATGCTGCTGATTTTTTTATCATGGATGAGGATATACGGATTTTCGTAAACCACTTCCATTTTCTCGCCATCAGTAACAAAATACGGTGAAATATAACCACGGTCGAACTGCATGCCTTCAACAACTTTTACAGTTGTTTCAATACCTTTAGCTTCTTCGATGGTGATAACTCCTTCTTTGGAAACTTTTTCCATGGCTTCAGCCAGTAGTTTTCCAATGGTTTGATCGTTATTAGCTGAAACGGTGGCAACCTGCTGAATTTTTTCGATGCTGTTACCAACTTCTTTCGATTGTTTTTTGAGATCAGCTACAACAATTGCCACAGCTTTTTCAATACCACGTTTCAAATCCATTGGATTTGCTCCGGCAGTAACGTTCTTTAATCCAGTTGTAATGATCGACTGAGCCAGAACTGTTGCGGTGGTTGTACCATCACCGGCTACATCAGCAGTTTTCGAAGCTACTTCTTTCACCATCTGAGCTCCCATGTTTTCCACGGAGTCCTTCATTTCTATTTCTTTTGCTACAGTAACACCATCCTTGGTAATTTGAGGTGCACCATAGGTTTTTTCGATAATGACGTTACGTCCTTTTGGGCCGAGAGTTACTTTAACAGCATTTGCCAAAGCGTCAACGCCTTTTTTCATGCGATCACGTGCTTCACTTTCGAAAATTATTTCTTTTCCTTTCATATCAGAATTTTTTTTGAAGTTATTAGTTAAATCACAGCCAGAATATCGCTTTCGCGCATAATCAGATAATCCTTGCCTTCGATGTTGATTTCGGTTCCTGAGTATTTACCATACAATACCTGATCGCCTACTTTTACAGTAAGTGGTTCATCTTTTTTACCAGTGCCAATGGCTACTACTGTGCCTTTTTGTGGTTTTTCTTTTGCAGTGTCGGGGATGATGATGCCACCTGCTGTTTTTTGTTCGGCTGCTGCCGGCTCAACCAATACGCGGTCGGCCAAAGGTTTTACATTTACCTGTGCCATGTTTTCGAATTAATTTTTATGTTAAACAATTTGATAATTTTTCTTTTGAATGATTTGCTATACTCATATTCCGTGCCAAAACCTTAATTGTCATTATAGAACGAAACTTAAGCAGACTATATATCTAATTGATTATATGATATTTAGCAACAGGCAAGTAGCAGTTGCAAGCCCTGATTAAAAAGTAAAATACCTTACAAAAAAAAAGAATGTCAGAATGCACGTGACATTCTGACATTCGAAAAAAATTTTAAAATGCTTTTAGTTCTCTTCTTTCGGAGGAGTCTGGAAATCCTGAACAGGTTGAGCATTTTCGTCAATATTCTGACGAAGTTCGGTATCAGCTGCGCCCTTACTTACTGTTCCACGAGGAATAACAACTATTGACATCAGGCTGAGAACCAGCAAGGCTACAGCTAATCCCCAGGTAAATTTTTCGAGAAAATCAGCAGTTTTGCGTACACCCATATACTGGTTTGACGACGAAAAATTAGAGGCTAACCCACCACCTTTCGAATTCTGCACCAAAACTACAAGTATCATGAGCACACAAGCGATCAGGATTAAAACTGAAACAAAAATAAAAGCATTCATACTCCTTTGATTTTATGTATTTATAAATGTGTTACTTACGATTTTTGGTAATTTCTTTAATTCGGCCTGCAAAGTAACTACTTTTTTCGGGAATAAGCAACATGAGTTTTTCATAAATTTTTATTGCAAGATTATAATATCCCTGTTGCTCATAAATCCAGGCCAATGTTTCGGTTACAAAATCCTCAGGCAAGGTTGCACTTTGCTTTGCTATATCTTCGGCATTGTAAAATTCGCGCTTGGGTGCACTTATCCGTGGCTCTTCCCTGATAAACTTTTCGACAAGTTCGTTATGACCCGACAAATTCTCATTTATTACCGTATGTATTTCTGTTACTACCACAGCAGGCTCAATATCTGCCATTTCCTCTTCATTTATCGGCACAGCACTTAACCTTGAAAAAATTGTGTCGATAAGTGCAGTATGTATAGTCTTAATCTTATCAAATTCCTTTATTACTGCAGCCACTTCAATTAGTTCACTTTCAGGCGGTACTGGTATTGAGATGGGATCATTTAAGGCAATCAATTCGTTATTAGCAATCTGCTCTATATTGATTTCGGAAGATCGGGGTGTTTCTTCCGGATGCACAATCCCGGCTTCCATAAGAAGAAGTTCGTCTGCATCCTTATTTTGTAAATCCTTATCGGATATGAATTCAGAACTTGCTTCAGAAAAAACTTCTGACATTTCAGTTTCGTCAATCAGGAAAGCAGGCTCTGCAATACTATCCATGAATGGCACTTCAGGAGCAATAACAGGAATTCCTTCAACCAGCGCTTTAAGTTTACCCCTGTCGCCGGCATACGCGGCAGCTAGTCGCAACGAAAGCGGATAGGCTTCGTGTCCGGTATTGTATAAATTGCGTGCCAGCAACATGCGGGCAACCTGAAAATAGGGATAGTCTTTAACAAGCATCCACAACTCCTCCACGGTATGGTTATCCATCAGTGAAGGGTCTTTCAGATACCGGTTAAATGTTTCAGGTGTCATTATTCAGGTTGCAGGTTTATTGTCAGTTTAAAAAATAGCAGCAGCTTTAAGGGGTATAAGTCATTGTGTGTATGGAAGTTCTACCAGTTAACAACCGCTTTATTAAAAATATCCTGAGCAAGTTCTTCGTTAATAATATCCATTAATGATTCCTCAACTTCCGAAAGTCGCCTGGTAGCATCATAATCCTGATACCGGGAAAAAGTTGTTTCAAAATCCTGTTTCGAATCCTGCGTATTGGTAAAGCGAATAACAATTGTAATTTTAAGTCGTTGCAAAGCCCCTTGTTGTTCGCTCGTAATAGCAACAGGTTCAGTTGAATATCCCGTGATTTCACCTTCAACTGTCAAATCTCCGTTCGAACTTATAAGTGAAAGACCTGATTGGCTGGTAAACTTATCGCGGATAGCTTCTGTGAGCTTACGGCTTAAGGCAGGCTGCACGAGCGGAGCGTTATTAGGCAGGTAATTAACCGAAATACTTTTTACTGTTGGCGAAATACTTGCTCCTGTAAAAGAGTAGCTACAACCAGGCAACAAGCTTATTGAAGCTAAAACTACAGCTAAGATGAACACAACAGAAATTCCTGCGGAATAAGGTCGTATCACTTTTGAAAAATTATCCAATGATTCCATATTCCCGTATTTTACGATATAAAGTGCGTTCGGAAATGCCTAGTTCTTTAGCTGCATTCCGGCGCCGGCCTTCGTGTTTATCCAAAGCACGCCTGATCAGATCAAGTTCACGTTCCTGAAGGGAAAGAGATTCTTCCATTATTTCGCCGTGTACAAAAGGTTCGTCATCAACAGGTTGATTGCGATCATGAACCACAACCCTATTTACATCAGTCCGTTGCGAATCATTTATATAATGATCGGGAGCATGAGTTGCCTGGCTGTTGAAATGACTGGCAACTTCATCGTGACCAATTATTTCGCCTACCAATTTTTTAAGATCTGTAATATCGCGGCGCATATCAAAAAGCACTTTGTATAGCAAATCTCTTTCTGATAATTCGTTGCCTTTGTGAGCATCTTTGAAAAGCACAGGCAAATCCCGACGGGTGGTTTCGGGTAGGTAAGTCTGTAAAGTGCCAGCCGAAATATTACGGTTACGCTCAATAATGGAGATTTGCTCGGTGAAATTTTTAAGTTGCCGGATATTGCCGGGCCAACGGTAATTCATGAGTATCTGCCGGGCTTCCTCATCAAGTTCCAAAGCAGGCATACGATATTTTTCAGCAAAATCCGAAGCAAACTTACGGAAAAGCAGCACGATATCCTCTTTCCGTTCGCGAAGAGCCGGCACGGCAATAGGCACGGAATTAAGTCTGTAAAACAAATCCTGCCTGAATTTCCCATGATCAATTGCGCCCTGAACATCTACATTAGTGGCAGCTACTACGCGCACATCTGTTTTCTGGCTTTTCGATGAGCCAACTTTAAAAAACTCACCCGATTCGAGTACTCTGAGTAACCGGACCTGCGTTGATAAAGGTAACTCCGCAACTTCATCAAGAAAAATAGTTCCTCCGTTTGCAACTTCAAAATATCCTTTCCTTGCTTCATGGGCACCGGTAAAAGATCCCTTTTCGTGACCGAAAAGCTCTGAATCAATTGTACCTTCAGGAATTGCACCACAATTTACTGCAATATACGCCCCATGTTTACGTGCACTCATGTGATGTATTATCTGCGGAAATATTTCCTTTCCAACACCACTTTCGCCGGTTATCAATACACTCAGATCAGTGGGAGCTACCTGCCGTGCAATATCAATAGCCCGGTCGAGCAAAGAAGAATTACCAATTATACCAAAACGTTGTTTTACCGAAATTATATCCATCTTTTATGCTTGCCTTTGCGGCTTTAAAGTGCAAAGTTAACACTATTATTACGAAATATCCGGTTGCATTAACGATTTTTGGCAGTATTGCTGACAAAATGGCAAAACCGTGAAATAAAGGTTTATACTATTAACATACAACACTTTTAAGAGAAACTTACAGATTAACTTCCTCAAAACTTATGAAGAGCTGAGCTTAGTTTTTTTTACAGCTTTTTTATGTTAATGCCCTACGGGCAATGTTCCCGATACAGATTTTCTTTTATTGATATTGAAGCCCTACGGACTATAGCAGATAGCCAGGTGCTCCAACTATGTTGAACAGCCACTGTTATTCCTACCTCATTAACAATTGGGGAAGGTATTTTGAAAGTTTCACTAAAAGAAAAACCCGGCACTTAGTCCGGATTTTTCATTCCAATAACTTTTCGTTTTACTTTCTTATAACTGCGCCCAGTTCTTTCTCAATTACTTCGGAAAGTCGTTTCATGAATTTTTCAATATCATTATCATTCAGCGTTTTATGATCATCCTGAAGTATAAAACTTACTGCATATGATTTTTTTCCGGATTCAATTTTTTCTCCCTCATATACATCAAAGAGATTTACAGAGCGGAGCATACCTTTACTGTTTTTATAAGCCAGCGTTTCGATATCTATAAATTTAACACTTTTATCGAGCAACAGAGCAAGGTCGCGGCGCACTTCAGGAAAACGGCTTATCTCACTGAATTTCACACTATCAGGTTTTACTTCGCGGAGTAAAGTATTCCAATCAACCTCTGCATAAAATACGTCCTGCTTAATATCAAATTGTTTAAGTGTAGCTGCGTTAAGTTTCCCTATACTCAATAAGTGTTTATTGCTGATACTGAACGATTCGCCTTCAGCAAAAACAGTTGTATCTACTTCTGTGGCAACAAGTTTATTTAATGCAATCCCTGTTTTACGAAGCACTGAGAACAGCAGCGATTTCAAAAAATGATGGTCGGCTCCTCGTTCAGGCATGTACCAACTCTCAGCCTGCTGACTTCCGGTAACATAAACTGACAATTTTTTATTCTCAATATATTTCCGGGTTACATCCTTGCTTTCGGCCTGGGCGGAATTGTATTGATACACATTGCCAAATTCGTAAAACTTAAGATCCGACTTGCGCCGGTTAAGGTTATGCGAAATGCTTTCGAGGCCGCTGTATAGCAGAGTCTGACGCATTACGCCTAACTCGCTGCTGAGCGGATTCAATATTTTTACGCATTTTTCATAACTGAATGCTTCGGACTTTTCGTAGTAAGCTGAACTGGTAAGCGAATTGGTAAGTATTTCGTTAAACCCATTATTACTGAGGAAATCGGCCAGTTTTTGCTGAAGTTTTTCAGGATCGGGCTTGCGGCTGTATGAAAGCGATGACTTTAACGAATCGCTGAAATCGATATTATTATACCCATAAATACGCAGAATTTCTTCCACTATATCAGCTTCGCGGGTTACATCCACTTTAAAAGGCGGCACTGAAAGCAACAATACTTCATCCGTTTGGGACAGTATGCCAATTTCGAGTGATGTTAAAATATTTTTTATAGTTTGTTGTTCTATATGCTTACCTATCAGCGTGTTAATACGATTATACGAAACTTCAATTTCATTATTTTTAATCACTTCAGGGTAAACATCTACAATTTCGGAGGAAATAATTCCGCCAGCCAAACCCTGAATGAGCAACGCAGCACGTTTCAAAGCATAAATTGTCATATTGGGATCAGCGCCACGTTCGAAACGGAACGAAGCATCCGTTTTCAGCCCATGTAACTTGGATGTTTTCCGAACATGAGTTCCATCGAAATAAGCACTTTCGAGAAATATCGCCTTTGTGTTATCAGTTACACCTGTTTTTGCTCCGCCAAAAACACCTGCAATACACATGGGTTCTTCGCTATTGCAGATCATAAGATCGTCGGCACCCAGGCTGCGTTCGATGTTATCGAGAGTTATAAATTTTGTTCCGGCCGGCATTTTCTTAACAATCACCTGGTTTCCGGTAACATAAGCAGCGTCGAAAGCATGAAGTGGCTGCCCGGTTTCCATCAGCACATAATTTGTACTATCTACGATATTATTTATCGGACGTAAACCAACCGCTTTCAGCCTGTTCTGAAGCCATTCAGGAGATTCTTTAACCTCAATACCGCTTATAGTTAATCCCGAATACCTTGGGCAAGCTTCCGGATTTGCAATGTTAACAGATATAAAATGAGATGTATTTCCAACTTCAAAATCATCAACAGATGGACGCGAAAGGATTACGCTTTCGTGCTGAGTTTCGCGGTTATTGATTGCAGCAAGCAGGTCGCGGGCAACGCCAATATGTGAAGTTGCATCGGCACGGTTAGGAGTAATAGCAACTTCAAATATAGTATCCGATTCCAAATTAAAGTACTCAGCAGCAGCTGATCCAACTTTAGCATTTTCGTTGAGTACCATGATACCTGCATGGGAATTTCCTAATCCCAGTTCATCTTCGGCGCATATCATTCCATTGCTCGGCTCGCCACGCAATTTCCCTGCTTTAATAGTGAAAGATTCCTCACCATTATACAGCACAGTTCCAATAGTAGCAACAGGAACACGCTGACCGACAGCAACATTGGGTGCGCCACATACTATATCGAGCACTTTACCTTCGCCTATATCCACTTTACAACACGTAAGTTTATCAGCATTCGGATGCTGTTGAGTCGAAAGGACGTGTCCTATTATTATTCCTTTAAGTCCACCTTTTATGGATTCGAATTCTTCTATAGCTTCAACTTCAAGGCCACAGTCAGTAAGTATGCGGGCAACTTCAACAGGAGGAAGGCTGATGTTTATATACTCTTTCAGCCATTTGTACGAAATTTTCATTGTAAAATTATTACGGAGGCGCAAATTTAAGGATTATTTGTTTTGATGGTTGAAAATTCCTTAGCCGGAGTTGTGGGATGTGGTAATGTTCAATTTCATATGTAGTATGTTATAAGATTATTGTATTAATGGCTGATCAGGGTTACCCTAAATAACAAATTAGTGCAATCAATTAATCAAATTCACTGTTAATTATATTCAGATATCGTAAACTGGCTGTTTCGAATTTAAACTGAATTCCCATTGATTGAATTTGCGGTATCAGTATCAATCGAGCTGTTGTCACACAATTCTTTCGAAAGCAATTATTATGAAACGTGAAACCTGATACACAAAAAACTTCCGATATCGCAATTGATAAATGCGTATTTTTGCTCAGTAAAATCCATCCTAAAAATTAGTTTCCTTGAAAAAACATATCTACTCGTCAATTCTACTACTCTCATTGTCAATGATCCTGATAAGCTGGGGAGGAACAGGTCATCAAAAAATAAGTGAATCTTCATCACTTTCGTTCAATCAGGAAATGCAGGGTTTTCTTGCCTGGGTAAGTTTTATATCCGATCATGCTTCGGACGCTGATTACCGCAAAAGCTCTGATCCTACCGAAGGTCCGAAACATTATATTGATATTGATAACTATAATTCTTTTGTGAATACCGGAAGAATCCCTCAAACTTACGATTCGGCAGTTTCTCTTTATGGAGCTACGTTTGTTATGGATAATGGAATTTTACCCTGGGCCACAAAGCTTAGTTTCGATTCGCTGCGCAACTGCCTGCAAAGGCTTGATTTTGCAAAAGCACAAATTTTTGCTGCTGATCTGGGACATTATGTGGCCGACGGACATATGCCTATGCACATCACCAGGAATTATAACGGACAATTCACAGGAAATACAGGAATTCACTCCCGTTATGAATCTACGATGATAAATGCGCACATTTCGGAAATTGATTATACCGGGTATGATGCTCAATTGGTGAGCAATGTGACTGATTACATTTTTAATTACCTGTATCAAAACTATCCGTATGTTGATTCAGTATTGGATGCTGATAATTATGCCAAAACATTTTCGACCAGCACTTCATCGTCTGCTTATAAAAATGCTTTATGGGATAAAAGTAAAAGTTTTACCACACCACTCTTTAAAAATGCATCGCATGCACTTGCCGATTTGATTTATACAGCATGGGTGCAGGCTGGCAGCCCATCCTTAAATTCAGCTGCAGGAGTTAACCCCGAATCAATCAGCAATGCAATATTGCATCAAAACATGCCAAATCCGTTTTCAACATCAACTCATATCAGTTATACTTTAAAGGAAAATACAACAGTGCTGATTGAAGTTCGGAACCAAAGCGGACAAGTAATAGTTACATTGGTTAAAGATTCATTATTGGCCGGCGATCATTCGTGTGAATGGGTTCCTGCTGATGAGGCTGCCGGAATGTATTACCTGGTGCTGAATACCGGCGATTTTATTCAGATAAAGAAAATGGTATATTCAGGTAAGAATTAGTTTTTAAAAACATCTTCCCGGAATTCAATTTCAAATAATGTTATTGGTTCACAACCAGTCACATCGCAACTTATCGCAGCGGTCTGATGAGGCACAGCCAATAATTTACCACTTAAAATAGTCACAACCGATAACGCACTTTTATCAACTAATTTTTGACCATTCCGATTTTTTACTGCTCAAATGTTCAAGGTAACGCACAATCCGTTGATTTTCTTGTTTTTCCAGATGTGGATCATCGTCGAGTAATTTCTGAGCAATAGTCCTTGCTACACGCAGCATTTGCTCATCGCGAACAATATCAGCCAGTTTAAGATCAAGAATTCCGCTTTGCTTTGTTCCTTCAAGATCGCCGGGGCCGCGAAGTTTCAGGTCAACATCCGAAATTTCAAATCCATCCGTTGTCCGCACCATAGTATCAATACGGATGCGGCCGTCGGAGGTGAGGTTAAAGCCAGTCATGAGTATGCAATGCGATTGATCGGCTCCCCGCCCTACTCTTCCCCTCAACTGGTGAAGCTGCGACAGTCCGAACCTCTCGGCATTTTCGATTACCATTACCGACGCGTTAGGAACATCCACACCAACTTCTATTACTGTTGTAGCAACCAGAATTTGCGTTTCGCCGTTTTTGAACTTCATCATTTCGGCATCTTTTTCATCTGCTTTCATACGGCCATGCACCATACTCATATTATACTGAGGTGACTTAAAAACCTGTTTTAACTGATCAAAACCATCGATGAGGCTTTTCAGATCGAGCATTTCGGATTCCTCAATGAGCGGATACACGATATAAACCTGCCGGCCTGTAGCTATTTGCTGCCCAAGAAAATTATAAACCTTCTCGCGGCCTGATTCATAAAAGTGGTACGTTTTAATGGCTTTGCGTCCCGGAGGCAATTCGTCAATAACCGAAAGGTCGAGATCGCCGTAAACTGTCATAGCCAGAGTACGCGGAATTGGTGTTGCCGTCATAACCAACACATGAGGAGGGACTATACTTTTACTCCACATTTTTGCACGCTGCGCTACGCCAAAGCGGTGTTGCTCATCTACTACAACGAGTCCGAGGTTACTAAACTGAACTGTATCCTCAATAAGTGCATGAGTTCCGATAATGATATGAAGTTCACCCGATTGCAGCATTGGATGAATTTCCTTACGGCGAGCTTTTTTAGTACTTCCCGTCAACAGGTCAACTTTAACATCCATTCCTGAGAGGAACTTTTTTATAGTTACATAATGTTGGTTTGCAAGTATTTCAGTTGGTGCCATTAAACAGGCCTGATAGCCATTATCAAGAGCAATAAGCATACACATTAATGCAACCAGTGTTTTGCCGCTACCTACATCGCCTTGCAAAAGCCGGTTCATCTGCCGACCCGAACCCATATCGAAACGTATCTCGCGGATAACTTTCTTCTGGGCATTGGTTAATTCAAAAGGCAGACATTCCTTATAAAATCCATTAAAATGATCCCCTATCCGTGCAAACACATTTCCTCTTATTTTTTCGGAACGGTAGATTTTATATTTTAAAAGACGGAGTTGAATGAAAAATAATTCATCGAATTTAAGTCGCGCCCTGGCATTCTCCAGCTTTTCACTATCCGGAGGGAAATGAATATTTATAAGAGCTTCTTCCCGCTTCATGAGTTTCAACTCACTGATTATTTCATTGTTTAAAGTCTCTGGTATAACTCCCTGTAACTGCAAAATAAGTGTGCGGGTAATTTTCGAAAGAGCGCGGGTACTCAACCCGTTAAGTTTCATTTTATCGGACGAACTGTAAATCGGATGCAACGGATCAGCAGGCTGTGTAACAAATTCAGCAATCGATTCCATTTCAGGATGTGTAATGTTGTAGCGACCATTGAAAAGCGTTGGTTTCCCAAATACTACCCATTCGCTGCCGGGAGTAAACTTGTCTTTCACCCAACTTATTCCCTGAAACCAAATCAGTTCAATAGAACCAGAAGTATCGCGAAGTGTAACCACGAGCCGCGAAGCCCTTGCCTGACCAACAAGTTGAACATCGGTAACTTTTCCCCTGATCTGAAGATAAATATTTTCTGAATTTATCTCCCCTATTGGCAAAAACCGACTCCGATCCACATGCCTGAAAGGGTAATAAGTAAGCATATCGTAATATGTGCTTACACCAGCATCTTTACGAAGCAGTTCACCTCTTTTAGGGCCAACACCTTTAAGGTATTCTATAGGTGTTTGAAGCAGATCATTCGCCATTATAAATGCAGATCAATAGATTTTAGAAATTCTCTCCCATTCCTGATATCACAAAAGTATAAAAACAAAAGCAACTCTCCATGTTTGAAGAGTTGCCTGAAGTATTTATGTTATTAAAGGTATGAAAACTGATGACGGCAGTTTAATACTCCCAGAGTTGCTGCTCAAAATTAAACAGATCCTCTTTAATTCGTTCCGATTCAAGAATTGCATCAATTCCGGTTGCATATTCCATAATCTTCCGATCGTATTGGTTGTCAACTTTATAAATATAACTACTGAACATCCTTTTCCAGAAGAAATCGTCGTATGTAAGTCTGGCAGCACCATTAAACCTGTTGAAAACCTCTGATTTCGCCATGATCGGCCTGGCTTCGGGAAAATAAATCCAGAACAAGGGCTTTTGTCCGCGATAGGTTCCATCATCATTAAACACATCAACAACCGGGCAGATTCCAATAATCCGTACTTCGAGCATGGAGCGCTGTTTATCAAAAAACCAGTCTTCCTTTATCCTGATTTTCTTTATATCTGTAGTATTGAGTCTTTTTACAATAACAGTATCATAAAAATCATAGGGCGGATACGGGCGTTGCAACTGCATAGAATCAGCTTTTTCCACATTTGACATCAGTTCCTTGAACGACATAGGGGAAATAAACTCATCAGTAGGCGAAGTTGCGTCATACGCAGTAAGGCTACCTTCCTTAATAGCGTCCATCATGATGGTCATAAAGCTACGCCAGTTGTTATGAGGAGTTTCGGGATAGTACATGGGCTGATTCATTTTTTCACGCATGTCGATCACCCGCCACAAACGTTTCTCCCATACATAATCAGCTTGCCTGATCCAGGGATACGTAATAGGCTTTTTATCCATCCTTTCGCCTTTATCAACCACACCATCGCGGGGAGGTGTATTTAATATTTGCTGAGCACTACCCGAAACGGTAATGAAGAGCAACAGAACAACTATGATTAAAATATTCTTTTTCATACGTTTGAATTTATTTTTAAGGGTCGTATGGATTACGCCAGTCTGAATATAATAGCAACACTGTAGTTGAATTTTACAAGCTAAGCTATTTCTTCACAGCTAACAATCGTTAGATTTATTGAAGCGTAATGACAATCGAATTCAATTTGCGGCTTTTCCCGTCAGGGCCTCTGGCAAAAATATCTTCAAGAATAACTTTATCGCCACGCCTGGCTTGGCGGATAAAATCTTTCATAGGTCCGGTGAGGCTGTTTCCGTTGCCGGGAAGATCAAACACATCACCTTTTCTGTTTCCTGAAAATTTGAAAGATGTAACAATAAAGGTTAGGTCGAATTCAAAGTCAGAAGGCATACGTGGAATAATAGCAGCAGAAGCAAGTACATAATCCTTTGATACTGCTCCACCATCGGTATTAGCAATAAACGCGGTTGGCGAAGGTACATTCTTGACACGATATTCAACAGCGCCCATACTTTTCATACGATCGCCAAGTTTAGCACTAACCGAAACAGAAGCTTTGCCCGGAGTAGCCGGACGAACCACCCAACCGCCACCGCTGCGCGTAATTGTACCGTTAGTAATTGTTGTGTTAATCTGATCGGGGGAAACACCACCGGCAGAGATTGAAACCGGGTTATCCACACCAATATAAAACACGTTCATTTTAGTTGCTGATACTGATAATGAAGGCGGTGCAACTATGTATTCGAATTTTACATCGTAAGGTTTTATTTCACCACTGGGCGATTTGTACATTACCTGACCGGTAACAACTTTAGGCCCTGGTGAGGTTGCAGGAAGAGTAACTTTTATTACGCCGTTCTCGCTGGTTCGTGTACCACCTATATTGGCAGTAAACTCCTGCTTTGAGTCCATGGCAGTTACAAAAACTTCAGCTTCATAATTTTCGCCCATGAAAACATATTGGCTTTTAGGAACAACAGTTGCACCCACCTGGTCAATTTTAAAGTCGGCAGCGCCAATTTTGCTTCTCAAATGTGTAACTACATCCAATTCAGCATTCTGAACTTCAGCAACCAATTTATTCAGGATGGTAACATCAGCTGCCAGAATGGTATGGTAAAAATTATGCATTGCCCAATTCTGTTTTTTATGGTCAGCATCATAGAATGGACCTTCGAGGTCAAGTCCTATTTTAATGTTGGTGCGTTCATCAGCTTCAATAAGGTTAAGCAAATCCTGTTTATATTTTGCAATTTTCGTTTGCATTTCACCAGCTTTACCTTTTGATCCATCTATTGAATTCCCTATGAAATAGTTAGTGGTTTCATCGTATTTATCCTTGGATCCAACCAGATAAAGAGGCCGAACTTTGGCCGAATCAATAGGTATTTTTTCCGACAAAGCAATTGCTTCATATTTTACATTAGTGAGATATGTTTTCAATTCCTCGGAAAGTTTGCGTGCCTGCTGGGCTTTAATCCAATATGGTTCTACCTTCTCAGGCTCATTTTTGTAAGCATCTTCGAACCGTGCATAATAATCATCTATTTTGCTGCTGAAAGTTCTGTTGGTAGTTTCCATACTTTCGTTAACTACCAGAAAGGCATTCAGAATTTCAACAGACACATTGAGTGCCAGTAAGGCTGTAAGTACCAGGTACATCATCCCGATCATTTTTTGCCTTGGCGTCTCTTTATATCCAGCCATAATTAAGCGTTTTCAGTGTTGTATAATTGATAATTTGTTGAGTACAGGTTATTTGTTCATGTTCACATTCATGGCGGTAAGCATATTGCCATAAACTTGGTTGAGTGCACTAACACGCTTGGTAAGCTGGTCTATTTCCTGCTGGTATTTGGTCATGTTGCTCGACGACTCATTCATACTGTTAAGGAATGTCCCTACAGTTGACCTGAGTTGGTTGGTGGTTTCTATCTGCTCGTTTGAGCTCTTTAACTGAACTTCATAAATGGTGTTGAGAGCTGCAAGGTTACCTGATATTTTTTGTAACTGATCGTTATAGGATTTGCTGTCGATAGCACTGAAATTAAGCATCTCGGCTGATTTGCTAAGCATTTCGGCGGATACATTGTACTTTTCGGCAAGCCTGTTAGCTGAATCGGTAGCTGTTGATAAACTGTTGGAGAATGATTCGGTAGCTGTCATTTCTTTTTTGATGGCAACTGAAACATCGTTATATACTGTAGCCAGAGTTCCTGCGGATGCGGCAGCGGATTTTATACTGTTCGAAAATTCACCAACGGTTGATGCATCCTGCTGAAGAACATCACTAACTTTTTTGTATGAAGATGATAGTTCACCTGCTGACTTACCGGCATCTTTTACATTTTTAACAAAATCATCCGTTGCTACAGCAGTGCTGGTTACATCTGACATTCTGCTGACATTTTCGCTCATTTTGCGCATTCCGTCGCCAAGGCTTTCAATTAATTCAGGACCTATTTTTGCTTTCGAGAGCATTTCATCGAGTTCCTGGGTAACACTTTTACCTCCTGGCATTCTTTTCACTGATCCGGGTGATCCTGGACCTTCGTGGTACATGCCTGCAAGTTCAGGATAAACAAGACTCCAGTCGGGCTCAACGTGAGGTGGTTCAAAGGCAGAAAAGAAGAAGATTAAAGCTTCTGTCATCAATCCGACGAAAAGCATTTCATTTGCTCCTTGTATGTGTACGATTTTAAAGAGAGCCCCAACAATTACTACTGATGCTCCAATACCATACATCTTAGACATAAAGTTTTTGTAACCCTTACTACTGACAAAACTTGCAAATCCCATGACTTGATTTAATTTTTATGTGATGATTAATGAATTTGATTTAATATTTATCTCCTTACACCGGAAATGTAACTACCGGAATTTGAAAAAAACTAATTATAAATTCTGGATGCACGTGAAGGGTCATCATCTTTCTGGCGTCCCATGAAATCCTGAACGCAGCGGAATCCAATGTAGCATTTGGAAGAATCCTGATATTCATATGCTTTTGTAGAAACTTGCAGGTAATATGCAATATCTTTCCATGAACCTCCGCGAACCAGTTTACGTTTCATCAAAGGAGGATCATCCTCTTTTGCATTGTACATATAGGTTGGGTTCATATCCCAAGTGAACTGACTTGCTGATTCGTCGTAAGCATCGGCGCACCATTCCGAAACATTTCCTGACATATCGTAAAGACCGAAATCATTAGCCGGATAGTGAGCTACTATAACTGTGCGTGCTCCTCCGTCGTCGATATAATTTCCACGCAATGGTTTAAAGTTAGCCAGAAAACAGCCTTTGTCGTTACGTGTGTAAGGACCGCCCCATGGATATGGGCTAAAAGTATTGCCACCACGGGCAGCCCATTCCCATTCAGCTTCGGTAGGGAGTCTGAATTCATTTGGAACAGCTGTTTTCTTACGCGACAAGTATGACTCAAGGAAACGTGTACGCCATACACAAAATGCGGAAGCTTGTTTCCAGTTTACACCTACTACAGGATAATTATCGTAAGCCGGGTGCCAGAAATAGCGTTGTGCAACAGGATCGTTGTAACTGTATGCATAATCGTGAAGCCATGCAAGAGTATCGGGGTAAACATTGATTACTTCTTTACGAACATATACTGACCGGTCTTTCATCCCTTGCGGACGGTTAGCAAAATTTGCATTTTTCGATTCACCAGGTTGTGTAAAGTCTTTCTTTGATGCTGCCAGAAGGTCAACAAAATAGTATTCGTAGAATAATTTTCGCGAATCAATTTCTTTTTTCCGGAAGTACCTTTCGTTTTCGGGAAGGAACATTGGTTCCAGTGCATCCCGGTTTTCTTCGGTATCCCACTTCATATCAGTTTCCCAGTTAAGATAAGGAGGATCATAAACTTCTCCTGTTTTCTTATTTTCAGAGATAAGGAATTCTTCAGCATTGATTTCGCCAAGCATACGACGGGCAATAGAGTCTTTAACCCAATATACGAACTGACGGTATTCGTTGTTCGTAATTTCAGTTTCGTCCATATAAAAAGCCGTAACGGTGATGGTACGCGGATTATTGAGGTGTGCATAAGGCACATCCTGATCACCCGATCCCATTGTATAACTACCCATTGGCACATATGCCATCCCGAAAGGGTCGGGCTGATAGAACTTCTCTCTGTTTTGAACCCCTATAAGTTCTCCGTTACCGCTATTACGGCAGCTGGCAAAAAGTAATGCGATCAGAGAAATGCAAAGCAGTTTTTTCATTGCTGTGTTGTTTGGTTTGAGTCTAGTTCTGCCTGTCCTATTGTTAGTTACAATATCCTAATGGATTTTATTTTATTTAAAGTATGACTTCAAACTTATAATTAACAAGCCTCCCGGCACTTACTGACGTCATTTCAGTATGCAATTAACGACAAGTAAGGTTCTTTATTATCCAAGTTCATAAATAATTTCATTAAGAACCTCGTTTATTAGTCAAATTTTAAAGGAAACGGGTATTCCGATATCCTGTGCGTGTTTTATCTCTTTCAATTTTAAATCTGTAACGAGCCATTATTTCGTGCGATCCGGTGGCTGCTATCTGGCTGGTAGGTATATCGTACGAATATCCAAACTCCAGATCTTTGTAGGCTATCCCGACCATCAGCGATATAGCATCGTTTATACGATATGATAACCCACCCCAGACTTTATTATTGTATTTGGCCATTAAATTAATATCGGCCTGTATTGTATTCATATCCGATTTCAGAAATACCGATGGTGTAAAAACGTATCCCTGAAAAGCCGGAAGTACAATATCGTGCCCACCAGTAAGGTAATAATGCCTGCGGTTTTTAAAGAATGTTACTCCCTCGGAATCGGCTGCGGTCTTTTTTGTTTCAAGTATCTGTGTAGACGAAAATGCTATATAATACCGCGGTTTCTGAAAAAACGCGCCTACTGCCATATCCGTTATCATAATTCCATCGCTTGAAAGTGCCATAAGAACTGGATCGCTTTCATCTACCGGTTTGAGGTTTTCCTTATCAATTGATTTACTATTCAAATTTGCATTTAAACCAATGCCAAGTTTGGCATTACCGAGGTTCAAATGATAGGCATATCCCAGTTTGACAAGCATATTCTTTATCTGAGCTTCTTTATCCTGCGCAATACCAATACCAATGCCTCCACGCAGAAATCGTACAGGTGCATCACCAGTTATCAATAAGGTTTGAGGTGCAACTTTAACATTCTTGTCATCCTTAAAACCAAGCCATTGCTCCCGGAATATCCCGGTAACAGTAATTCCATCACTTAATCCGTACGAACCCGGATTTACAAAAGCATGATTGAACATATTATGCGTAAATTGAGGATCCTGCTGCGCCTCTACTCTTGCGGAGAAAGCCGACAACACCAATACCAGAAGTATTACACGCATTAGATTTATGTTCATAAGTGCTATTGAAAAAACGTGCTAAAGTAACAAAAAATAGGTTTAGCTATTAATTATCCTTTAAATTGCTTCAAATTGTTGTTAACAAAATGCTTGTTAACATTAAGTTTGTTTAAGGTATAACGGTGTCATTAAAATATTATTGCAGCAGTTTTGGTATGAATTTTATCCTGTTCATTATTTGTCTCTTTATCACAGCAATAAGGTTAAAAGAAGATTCTCTTCGAGGGTTCTTCACCAATCATAACAAAGGTTCTGTTTATCAAATCAAGGAAAAACTTTAATTTACAACATGAAAGTTCTGCCTACCATTGCCGGGTATTTATGCTGATGAAATAGAAATGTGCCCCGTATTGGCGGAGAGCACCTATAAATTATAAGCAATGAGCGGATAACTTAGCGTAGCGATCACACTGCCTGTCCCGCCGCCGCGGGAAATACCTTTAAAATGAGCAATGCATGAGTAATCCCATCCCAAAAGTAATTATCTTTAAAAAACACCTGCAATGCAAACAAGAATAGCTTTGAAAATAAGCAATGAATAAATACATTGATAACAGATGAATTTAAATAGTTTTCCCCAAGCAAATCATCACTCCAATTGGAAAACAATAATCGTATCACGCATCATAACAAATAGTTACAAGGCAATTTCATCGTTATACAAATTTAGAATGTTTCTTTACAGGAATAATAGTGGTATCTCGAAATATCTAACGAAATTTGCACCCTCTTAAAAAAACTGACTTTAAAAGTTATAATACTGATTTTATGGACTTTCGACCGGAAAAGATTTTTTCAAAAAAATGGTTTATCAGTTACAGCCTGATTGTTATAGGTTCTATTATATTGGCAGCAGGATTTGTATTCTTTATTTCGCCATACAAAATTGTTCCCGGTGGCGTTTATGGTATTGCTATTGTTATCCATTACCTAACCGAAGGAGTTTTTTCATGGGCTCCATCAGGATTACCTATCGGACTGATGGGTTTGATCATGAATATACCGCTTACAATTATCGGAATAAAGATTCTTGGACCACGATTCGGAGTTAAAACCGTAGTTGGTTTTGTGCTTACATCAGTATTTATGGATCTCATCACTTTCCTTTATGGCGAAGCTCCACTGGTAGCTGATGATGCTTTGCTTTCGTCCATTTTCGGTGGAGTACTTATAGGACTAGGGCTTGGACTTATTTTTAAATCAAAAGCTACATCAGGCGGATCGGATATTGTAGCCATGATTATTGCCAAATATACAAAACTTCCTCTCGGACAGCTGATGATATATGTGGATTCGGCAATTGTGCTGATCGGATTACTGGTATTTGCCGACTGGAAAATTCCTTTGTATTCGTGGATAGTAATTTATATCACCGGTAAAACCATTGATATTGTGTTGCAAGGCATGAGCGTTGACAAAACATTGTTTATCATTTCGGATAAATTTGAAGAAATACGCAATCGTATTATCAACGACCTCAACCGCGGCGGAACCTATATCCCTGGTAAAGGAATGTATAACGGATCAGATAAAACTATTATTTTTACGGTAGTTAACCGCCGGGAAATGGCTTTACTCGAAGAGTATATTCACGAAATTGATCCGACGGCCTTCCTTACTGTGCTTGAAGCCAATGAGATATTGGGTGAAGGTTTTAAATCGCTTAAAGAGAAACTTCAGGATTAGAGGTTTGTTATCTGTTGATAAAGTTAACGTTGAGTTCAAATCTATGTTAGTAAGTTCTGTTTTTCAGAAAGAGAAGCTTTTTTCATTAAAATGGTTTAAATCATATGCCTTGATTGTAGTCGGGACTTTCCTGGTTGCAGTAGGTTATGTGCTGTTTATCAGTCCGAATAAAATTGTGCCCGGTGGGATATATGGTATTTCCATTATGCTGCATCACTTGCTTGGCACACCTATCGGCTTAACCGCGCTGGCATTTAATATACCACTCACATTAATCGGCACTAAACTGCTTGGGCCTCGTTTCGGGGCAAAAACAGTAGTTGCATTTATTCTCACATCGGTTTACGTTGATTTGCTTTCCTATTTTTATGGTTCGTTACCACTCGTACCTGATGAAACGTTGGTTTCGTGCATTTTCGGCGGATTGTTAATTGGAATAGGAGTTGCTTTTACATTTAAAGCAAAAGCAACCAGCGGTGGCAGCGATGTAATTGCTATGATATTGCAGAAATACACACGACTTCCGGTCGGGCAGTTGATGATGATAGTTGATTCCACAATTGTTATACTCAGTTTTGTAGCTTTTGGCGACTGGCGGATACCTCTTTTCAGCTGGATTACAATTTTTGTACTTGGAAGGGTTGTGGATACAGCCATGCATGG
>Ga0136636_10000320_pt1 | contig 23568 bp, 22 predicted proteins | sample AntDrymUQ8522106_2_FD_104653 | JGI IMG/M metagenome (GOLD analysis project Ga0136636, IMG submission 104653) | Polar desert sand microbial communities from Dry Valleys, Antarctica - metaG UQ852 (21.06) | ecosystem: Environmental > Terrestrial > Soil > Desert | place: Antarctica: Dry Valley... | reverse complement strand
TTAATAGTTGTGTTATTGAGTCAGACAGCGGATAAAATTAATCTATTTAGGTTGAAATATAAAATTCCTTTTTTTATGATAAAACCTTATAAATGAAGTTGAAAATTTTTCATAAAAAAAGCCACATCGTTTTAAAGATGTAGCTTAAATAATTTGTAGAAATCAAATTCTTAATTTTTCTTCCTTCGAATACGTTCCTGTTCCAGCAATGCCAGCTCACGGCCGGTTTGACCGGCAATAGAAGTATTTTCCTCAGCACGGCGTATGAGATAAGGCAAAATATTGCGTACCGGCCCGTACGGAATGTATTTGGTAACATTATAACCTTCGTCGGCCAGGTTAAAACTGATATGATCGCTCATGCCATAAAGCTGCGAAAACCATATTTTTGGTTCATTTCTAGCCAAACCATGTTTATCGATAAGTTCAGTCAGCAGCCGATTGCTATTTTCATTATGCGAACCGTTAAAAACTGAAATCCTGTCGAGGTGATCAAGCGTAAAAGCCAGGCCGGCATCATAGTTTTTATCAGTAGCATCTTTATCCGGCTGAATAGGCGAAGCGTACCCTTTTTCGGAAGCACGCAAACGTTCTTTCTCCATATACGCTCCCCTTACAAATTTAATACCCAGGAAATAATTTCCTTCTTCGGCTTTGCGAAGTGAGTCTTTTAAAAAATCAAGCCTGTCAGTCCGGTACATTTGTAAGGTGTTATAGACAATGGCTTTCTCCTTATTGTATTTCTCCATCATTACGGTAACTACCTCGTCAACAAATGGTTGGTACCATGAATCTTCAGCGTCAATCATAATAGGGATATCATTTTCGAAAGCTGTACGGCTTAGTTTTTCAACACAGTCTTTAAAAAACTGTATGGCATTAGCTGTTTCGGCAGTCATCTCTCCGTTTTCCGAAGCCAGGGTCAGAACTTCCTGCGATGCAAACGCAGTTGGTTTAAATACCGAAAATGGAATTTCCGGATGCCTGGCCGCATTAATCACCGATTTTATGGTTTCTTCCATTGTGCGTTGCATGGATTCCTGGTCTTTTCCGCCTTCAACCGAATAGTCGAGTATTGATTTCACCTTGTAATTACTCAGTAGCATTACTGTTTTCTCGCATTCAGCTAAGGTTTCGCCTCCGACAAAATGCTTGTAAAGTGTTGGCTTAATTGCCCAGGCTATGGGCAAATGCATTTTTAATGCAAAGTATGTCAATGTTTTACCGACCGTAACAAGCCCTGGACTGGCAATGGCGCTGAAAAGCATACGGGCACGCGACAGATCGCCATTGCTTTTGTAGCGGAAGGCAATCTCAGTATTCTCAAATGAAAGCATAAGGTGTTTTTAGAATGATGCAAATTTAAAACCTTTTTGCAGGTATGAACGATAATGCCAGACCTGATGTTAAATTATTTTTAGTATCGGATTTTGGAGGCATCTGTAATCCGGATAAACTGGGGTGTGCGGCTTTTGGCATGGTTACAAAGGAAATAGATGTCGTATTGAAAATTCAGAAGCTAAAGGATAATGAACAATACCTGGAGAAGCCGGTAGGGATTATTGGGATTACCAGGATTAAATTAGCATTACTTTAGGCAAGTGTTAAAAATAAGAGCGGGATTAATCAAATGTGGGTGTTCAATTATATTCTTAAATAACCACTCCCTTGAGTGAAAAAAATGTAATTTTGTTAATTGAGTTGATAATCTGTATCCATGTTTTCAGGGCAACAATTTAATTTTGATTCTGTTTTTTGGGTAGATATAGGCTTGTATTTCATTGTTACACTCTTAAAATAAATAATGCTAATAACATAATATTATGCCATCTAACCAAGCAAATTATTATAACCAGTCAGTATTCGAGAATATTAGTATTGACAATAAGAAGATTAAGGTCAGAATATATTTAAAGGAATATATTTTTATCCTTGAATTTCAATATAAGGACGATTATTTTTCACAAGAAATGCCTAAATTGCCAAGTGAAACACACTCATTTCATGGGGATGATATTTATTTTGAAGGAATTGATTCGTTGATTCTTCATATGGATAAAGATTTATTGGCCAAAAGAATGAATAAAATATTAGATGAAATTTTCAACTAACTGAAGACATATGGATATGTAACATTGTTTTCACACAACTTGAAAAGAGGATGATAGTACAATGATTGCAGTGAAAGTGAGATATACCATCCATGAAAGTTTACTTCAATTAAAATAAAAAGAAGATTCACAGAATGTTTAACTACAATCAATCTAAAAAACTAGCGTTAGCATTAAAACAATGCAATTTTTCATTTAGCCATCATACAATGGTTGATGATATATTTGATGATTATATATTTGATTTTAATTTTATTAATTGTATAAAATTAGCTTTTTCAGATTCTGCTGAGAATGTATCTTTGAGAGAGTATTTTAAGCTTTTTGCTCTAAATGTCACGCATCCTACGAGTGAATCTTATAATTCATACAATCGTAATTCAGGAAAGATAACTACTCAATTAGAGTCTCATCTGGGCAAATTCGATTTACTAATTGGCATTACTGATCATTATTTAGTTAATTATGAAAAAGTCCCTTTCTACTTTTTTCAATTATTATTTTTTTTTATGCAACCATTTGGCAAAATAGGTATAGTTCCAGTTCATTATAATTACAATAGTGATATTCAAGCAATTATTTCTATTCCAGATTCTTTCATACATGAATTGGACGATCAAGCTCCAACAAGAATTGTAATTCCAGCTGAAGAAATCTTGAAAATTAATACATATCCTAATCAGGAACAATTCATTCAATTTGATTCATTATTCTCAGATTATTGGTATGATAAACATCAATTATCATTTTTTGATTATTTTAACAATATTTACTCAAAAAAAATCTCAAAATAGAAACAATTAATCTTAAAGCTTATGACTGACTTTGGCGATAAAGCATCTGAAGATGGATTTTCCGACGAAATTGAATATATGGATCATTTAATGCGTGAAGGAGGAAGAGAGTTTCAAAGTGAATATCAACGAGAGCTTAATGAGTTTTGGGAAAATGAACATTTTGATCCAGAATTTCTAGCTTCAAAAAAAATAGTCCTTCAAAAAAGAAATTTGGAAAATATTGCTAACTTTAATAGGTGTAAAATCGTTGATTCATTTGGTTTTAATTTACCAGTTACTGATACTAATATTGAAGAAGTATCAAGAAACTTAGATTTTTGTAATATGGAGTGGGGGAATGTTCTTGAAGTTGTAGTAGCACCGAAAGAGGAAATCGTTAAATTCAATAAATTATTTAGCAACCAAACTATAACAGATGATGTTGAAGATGATGTGTATTTCATAAAGCGAACTAATCACAATAATATAGAAATATGGGTAGGCTCACCTCAATTGAATTCTGTCGAGAGAGAATTTATTTTGAAGTCATCTTTAAAAGGAATTTATTTTAAGGCTATAGTAACTGTAATAATTGACAAAAAAAATTACAAATATTGTCTCCTTGAAGCAGGTCATATAGCCTATTATGATAAAATTCCTGAATTTGATGAAGAATTTTAATATTTTGAAAAGCAGACAAAACTCGCACGCTTTAGTCGTCCTTTTCCCCTTTTAAACTGATATCTATCATGTTACCATAGTTTTTTTTTAGATGACACGGTTTCGCTTACATCAAATCCCAAATCGCTAGTTTCCGGCGTGAAACGCGGTAAATGCATATTGAAATTTCATACAACATTTATTTATCGAATTGAACTCACCTTTTTTGATTTCTCCTGTGTTTTTCTTTTTTGCTTATCCGCTACAATATAATCACTTAAAATTTTTTCTTCCACTTTGGTAAGCGGCCGCGGATCAACATAAAAGTCAACATCTTTTGGTTCTCTGATTAGTCCCATCTTATTATTTTTTAAAGTATTTATCAATCAGTTTTAAAGCCGATTCAGTATTAATAACCATCAGGTGTCCGCCAACATTTACAGCTCCTAATGTAAGCTCATAGTGTTTTATTAATTGAGTTTTTGATGTAAAAGAAACATAACCTTCAAAACCACGATGAAATGAAGTTTTGCAGGCAAAAGCAACCAGATTCCCAGGAACTCCGATATAGACTTTATTTCTGCCTAAGTTAAACGGCGCACTTTCAATCAGGTGCATATAAACATGGTCCTCTTTTTCTGTCACACTGATCAGACCCTGAATAATTGCAAGGTTTCCGGCTATAGCCAGTTTATATACATCTCTATCCGGCATTTTACATTCAGTTTTCCAATCAAAGAGCCATCCATTTGATTTAGTAATCGTTTTTAAATCTGCTCTTTCAACTAACAAAACATCTGTAGGAAAACTATCTCCGGTTACTACATTCTCAATTGAATTAGTCAATTTATCTATAACTATATCAATATGTTGAATCTTTTGTTTCATTATACAAAGATACACAAAATGAATTAGAATCAGGACGATTTTGTGTTACATACTTTATATGCATTTCACTCTGCCTTAAAATCTTTATCTTTGCCGAAATTTAAAAATCCTGTTAATTTTCATGTTTCAGTGTTGAAAAAGCAGACATTTTTAAATCCATGAACAAAATTTTATAGTTTCAAAAACGGTATGAACATTTCAAATTCAATATATTCAGGGCTTGAGGGGTGGTCGCGGTTGCAGGAAATTATTCTTGAATATGGCAAGTCAGGTATTTTTATACTTGTTGACGAAAATACACGGGAACAATGTTTGCCACTTCTCAAACAGAAATGCACAGGGCTTGATCATTCGCATGTTATTGAAATACACAGCGGCGAATCGAATAAAACGATTGCAAGCATCGAAAAAATATGGCTTGAGCTGGTTGCCGGAGGTGCAGTCCGGAATTCAATGATGATCTGCCTCGGAGGTGGCGTAATTACTGATATAGGTGGATTTGCCGCCATTACCTATAAAAGGGGAATGAATGTTATTAATATTCCGACTACCATACTTGCTATGGTTGATGCTGCCATAGGAGGGAAAACAGGGGTAAATCTGAATTCGATAAAAAATCAGGTTGGCGTTTTTGCCCCACCCAAGGCAGTATTTGTTTTTACGGAGTTTCTTAAAACACTGTCGGCAAGGCAAAAACTTTCAGGGTATACTGAAATGCTGAAGCATGCAATGATTGACAGTGAAAAACACTTTGCGAAACTGATTGTGCAGAATTCTCCCGAAAAAGTCTGCAATGAAAAAGACATACTCGAATCAGCAGCCGTCAAACTGAAGATTGTAACCGATGATCCTGATGAAAAAGGTTTGCGGAAAGTTCTCAATTTCGGGCATACCATCGGGCATGCCGTTGAAACCTATTCGCAGAAATATGATTCAGACCCGCTTCTTCACGGGGAAGCCATTGCCATTGGCCTGATATGTGAAAGTTTTATATCAGTCCGCATGTTTGGCTTGGATGGAAATGATCTGAAAAGACTTGCTAACCTGGTTAGCTGGCAGTTTCCGCATTACCGGTTTAAACCTGCATCATCGGGTGAGCTGTTGGCGCTGATGGCGCACGATAAAAAAAATTCCAGCATTTCGGAATTGAATTTCTCTTTGATTAGTAAGATCGGAGAGCCTGTCTGGGACCGATATCCCGGTGAGAAACTTATTCTTGAAAGCCTTCATTTTTATATGAACCTGGAAGTGGGCTTCTTTGTTTAGAGAACAGTAAATCAAACTTTTTGGATTAATATAGAGATTGTCACTTTTGAAAAGTTGTACTTTTCAAAATATCTACAATAATGAAATTCCAATTCTTGTTTCAGTAAAATAAATCGGAATGCGCAGTATTTCAAATAATTACAACTTCATCGATTGCGCGGTTACCTTGCCTTACAGCAAGAGTATTGTTAACAGATTAATGGTTATTCATCATCTTTCAGGCGGTAAAAACATAAGCGGATTTCTTTCTGATTCGGCCGATACAGTGGTGATGCAGAATTTGCTGCTTAAAATAAGCGACCAAAACATTCAAAGCGACACAATAACTGAAATCAATGTCGGCAATGCAGGTACGGTGATGCGGTTCCTGACTGCTGTTCTTACTATAACTCCCGGCAAATGGATGATCACAGGAACTGAACGAATGCAACTGAGGCCTGTAAAACCGCTTACGGATGCTTTGCAGAGTTTAGGTGCTGATTTAAAATTTAAAAATATTCCTGGTTATCCTCCGGTTCAGATTATTGGTAATCCGAATTTGCAAGGAGGGAAAGTTAGACTTAACGCCGGTATCAGTAGCCAGTTTATCAGTGCCTTAATGATGCTTGGTCCGGTTTTGAATGGCGGAATTGAGATTGAATTAATTGGTGAAATCATTTCAGGATCGTATATCCGAATGACGCAATCACTTATGCAGAAAGTTGGGGCTGAAGTGAATTTTTCGAGCAACAAAATAAAAATAGAAGAAAAAAAATACAATGAATTTGATTTCTCCACGGTTGTTGAACCAGATTGGAGTGCGGCTGCTTTCTGGTACCAGGTCGTGGCTTTTTCATCCGGTGCAAAGGTGATTTTAAAAGATTTGCGCTCTGAAAGTGTTCAGGGCGATTCGGTGTTGCCTGCCATTTATGAAAATCTTGGAGTAAAAACTATTTTTACTGAGGACGGTTTACGTCTAAAGTCTGGTGAGCCTGCGCTGACTGAGTTTAATTACGATTTTACCGAGTGCCCCGACCTTGCCCAGGCCGTAATTGTAACATGTGCTGCTCTGGGAATAAAAGGACATTTCACTGGTCTGAAAACCTTGCGGGTTAAAGAAACCGATCGCATAGCCGCATTGAGCAATGAACTTACGAAACTGGGCTACGGAGTCGATGTAGTAGATGATGAGATATTTCTGAATGGCACTTTAAGTAAAGTTAGATCAGATCATAGTGCTGTCGTAGTTAAGTGCTATGATGATCATCGTATGGCCATGTCATTTGCTACGCTGGCTTTACTGCGAAAGGATATGTGCCTTGATGAACCGGATGTAGTTAAAAAATCATATCCCGGGTTCTGGAAGGATATGGCGATGGCGGGTTTTTCGTTTGTAGATGTAGACTGAAAAAAGGCAAAGGCAGAGGCAGAGGCAATGGCAAAGGCACAGGCGAAGGCACAGGCGAAGACACAGGCAGATGCAGATGTAAGGCGAAAAGCTAAAGGCACAGGCAAGAAGATTTATACAGTAAATAGAGGCTGGAGTAGCTATTAAGCGAACACAGAATACCCATTAAATGACAAAGATTGACAACTGTATGACAATCGTATGCCCATCGAATTTCTGAAACATTGGCCTTTAGCTACGCTCAGGGCCTGAAATCCTGAAACCCTGAAACTCTGAAGCCCTTCCACATTCGGTTAATAACTTTGCTTGGGCGTACGCCTAATTTTTAATATTTTTGCTTTCCAAACACAAAAACGCCCCGACTCATGACGGTAGACATATTTATCCCTTGCTTTATCGACCAGATTTATCCCGAAACAGGTTTCAATATGGTTAAAATTCTCGAAAAACTGGGGGTTGAGGTGAATTATAACAATCAGCAGACTTGTTGTGGCCAGATGGCTTATAACAGTGGTTTCTGGGAAGAAGCAAAGACAATAGGGGAGAAGTTTATCCGTGATTTCCCGAATAACCGCTATGTTGTGGGCCCTTCGGCTTCCTGTGCCGGGTTTGTAAGAAACTATTACGATGAGATGTTTTATAATTCTGCATTGCATATAGAGTACCACCAGCTGAAGAAGAATTTCTTCGAGTTTACCGATTTTGTAGTTAATGTTTTGAAAGTTACTGATGTAGGCGCCACTTTCGGGCATTCAATCACCTATCATGATTCTTGCGCCGCTTTGCGCGAATATGGACTCACCGATCAGCCCCGCGAATTGCTTAAAAATGTCCGCGGACTTGAACTCCGCGAAATGAAAGATACTCATACCTGCTGCGGTTTTGGCGGAACTTTTGCTGTGAAACACGAACCAATTTCGACAGCCATGGCTGAGCAAAAGGTCCTGAATGCCCTCGAAACCGGTGCCGAATACATTGTCAGTACCGATTCATCCTGCCTCATGCACCAGCAGGGATATATCGATAAAAATAATCTTCCTATCAAAACAATGCATGTTATCGATCTTCTGGCTCAGGGTTGGTAGGAAATGCCTGGCAGGATATTTTGCCGGCATAAAGAGAATGCTTTTTATCAATCAGCTTCCTCCATGCTGAATATTTTCATAAAATTCCAATTTCTACAATGGAAAATAAATATATCCTGCAGATAGCCAATGAACTTGGCGTTCGTGACTTCCAGGTACTGAATACCATTACTTTATTAAAAGAAGGGGCAACGGTTCCTTTTATCGCCCGGTATCGCAAGGAAATGACCGGCAGCCTTGATGAAGTTCAGATTGAAGCGATTCGTGAACGGCATGATAAAATCATTGAACTCGAAAAACGGCGTGAAGCAATTATCTCTTCCGTGAAAGAACAGGAAAAACTAACTCCTGAACTTGAAAAGCTTCTGATAGGTGCTTCGACCATGAGCGAATTGGAGGATCTTTACTTACCATACAAGCAAAAACGTCGCACAAGGGCCTCTATCGCCCGCGAAAAAGGACTTGAGCCTCTGGCTAAAACAATTTTGCTGCAGCAGGAAACTGATCCTATCCGCAAGGCAAAAGAATTTATAAATTCAGAAAAAGATGTAAAAACAGCGGAAGATGCGTTAGCCGGAGCCAGGGATATTATCGCTGAATGGGTGAATGAAAACCAGCAAAGCCGTCAGCGCATCCGGAACCATTTTGAACGCTATGGCGAGATACTTTCGCGCCCGGTAAAAGGCAAGGAACTGGAAGGTATAAAATACGAAACCTACTACGATTGGGCCGAACCACTGATGAAAGCTCCATCGCACCGTTTGCTGGCTATGCTCCGCGGCGAAAATGAAGGGTTTCTGAAAGTTAATATTGAGCCGGATGAAATTCAGGCCCGTGAAGCCCTGAATAAGATATTTGTGAAATCGGCCAACGAATCTTCCCGGCAAGTGGAGGAAGCTGTGAAAGATTCGTATAAACGGTTATTGCAGCCATCCATAGAAACGGAATTCCGGCAAATGGCAAAAGAGAAGGCTGATAAGGAAGCAATCCGTGTTTTTGCCGAAAATTTAAGGCAGTTGCTGATGCTTCCTCCTTTAGGACAGAAAACGGTGCTGGCCATCGACCCCGGATTTCGCAGCGGTTGTAAACTGGTGGTTCTCGACCGGCAAGGGCGACTAATTCATAACGAAACTATTTATCCTCACCCTCCTCAAAGTGAAGTAAAACTGGCAGTTTCAAAGATTCAAAACCTGGTAAATGCCTATAAAGTTGAAGCGATTGCCATCGGCAACGGAACAGCAGGCAGGGAAACTGAAAACCTGGTTCGCCGGATTCCATTTGATACTGACATTATTGCATTAATGGTAAATGAAGCCGGTGCCTCTGTTTATTCTGCTTCGGCTGTGGCACGCGAAGAATTTCCTGAATATGATGTCACCGTTCGTGGCTCAGTTTCAATAGGTCGTCGCCTGATGGATCCGTTATCCGAACTTGTTAAAATTGATCCTAAATCCATTGGTGTCGGGCAATACCAGCATGATGTAAATCAGCCTATGTTGCAAAAAAGCCTCGAAACAGTAGTTGAGAGTTGTGTGAACAAAGTAGGAGTGGAGCTTAACACGGCAAGCAAGCAGTTGCTAACGTATGTTTCGGGTGTTGGCCCGGTGCTTGCCGCTAAAATTATTGAATACCGTGATAAGAACGGTATGTTTAAAACGCGCGAACAGCTTAAAAATGTTCCCCGCCTGGGTGAAAAGGTTTTTGAACAGGCTGCCGGTTTCCTTCGAATCAGGGAATCGGAAAATCCACTCGATGCCAGCGCAGTGCATCCCGAAAGTTACCCTGTCGTAATGCGAATGGCTAAAAAAGCAGGCTGCACAGTTTCTGAACTGATTAATAATGAGGATATACGCAAGCAGATTAACCTGGATGAATTTATTACTGAAAAAGTCGGAATGCCAACGCTTACTGATATTATGGCCGAACTCTCGAAGCCGGGTCGCGATCCACGCCAGAAATTTGAACTTTTCGAGTTTGATAAAAATGTAAATTCGATGGATGACCTTAAACCTGGAATGATCCTCGATGGTCTTGTGTCTAATATCACAAATTTCGGCGCTTTTGTAGATATTGGTGTTCACCAGGATGGCCTGATTCATGTAAGCCAGCTTGCTGATAAGTACGTTAAAGATCCGAACACCATTGTGAAACTGAATCAGAAAGTGAGAGTAAAAGTACTTGAGGTGGACAAAGAGCGCAAAAGGATTCAGCTTACGCTTAAAAATGTTCAATAATATTAACGGCTTGTAGTAACGAAATCATAGTTCTATCCGATTAAAATAAAAGAGGCTAACCAACCGGTTAGCCTCTTTTATAATTCAGTATATTCAGGATTTATTTAACAGCCTTAATGTCAACCCTGCGGTTCTTTGACCGGCCTTCAGCAGTTGTATTATCAGCTACAGGATTGGTTTTGCCAAAGAATTTCTTAACAAGCTGGTCTGACGCAACACCTTTCTTAACCAGGTAGTTGATAACATATTCAGCGCGTTTTTCGGAGAGGTTCATGTTAAATTCATCGGAACCTTGTTCGTCAGCATTGCCTTCAACTGTAAATTTAACATCTTTATGGTCTTTCAGAATTACAGCAACTGCATCAAGATCTTTGTTGTACTTCTTTATTACAACTGATTCAGCTGTATTGAAATAGACAACATTGCCGTATTCGAATTTCTTTACTTCGGGGCATCCGAAGTTGGCAACTGTTCCGAATACATCCGGGCATTTGTCGTCTTTATCGCCAACACCATCGCCATCTCTGTCAGGACATCCTTTTAAAGCAACAGTGCCGGGAATGGTCGGACAGTCATCTTCCTTATCCATTATGCCGTCACCATCGGTATCAGGGCAACCTTTGAATTTAGCTATACCAGCAACATCCGGGCAGTTATCATCTATGTCGGCAATTCCATCTTTATCCCTGTCAGGACAACCTTTCAATGCTACTAAACCAGCAACCTCGGGGCAGCGGTCTTCCAGATCAGTAATTCCGTCACCATCTTTATCAGGGCAACCCTGCAAAGCCAGTAAGCCTTTAACATCGGGACATTTGTCGTCGATGTCTGCAATTCCGTCTCCATCCTTGTCAGGACAGCCTTTCAAATCTTTTACGCCAAAAACATCGGGGCAGCGGTCTTCATCGTCAACAATACCATCTTTATCCTTGTCGTTTTTTGTAGTAAAACGATATTTCAAACCAACATGAGGATGTACATAGGATATTCCGGTTTTGTCGGTAGTGAAAGCATAATCAGCGCGGGCATATACCGAAAGTTGTTTTGCAAGTTTTAAATCAAGACCTAAACCAGCCTGTGCTTTTAAATCACTTGTCTGATTGATGTAATGACCACCAAATCCAAAATAAACATAAGGTGTGACAATTGCATCTTCCGGAATAACGCTGCCAAGGAATTTGATTTGTCCATCAAGATCCGCATACCAGAATTTACCATCGGTAATTGCATAATCATTGGTAGTAACTTTTTTCAGGCTTAGCATACCTGTTGTTAGTTGTACATTGAAGAAACGATTCAGGTAACGGCCTACTGAGATATCAGGAATTCCTCCCTGAAATTTCATGGAACTTAACTGATCTTTCAGCGGCATGCTGACATTGCTGAAACTGGCCCAATGAACACCTGCGCCGATAGCCCACGGATAATCAGCTGTTTGAGCAAAAGATGATAGCGACATGCCCAATACAATAAGAAATGTAATTAGTTTTTTCATAGATATTGATTTTTAGGTTAATAATTATATTGGTTTTGGTTTATTTTCTTAAATCTTATTGAATATAACTATTAATGTTGCCAGAAGTTTTAATGCCGGTAAACTGAGGTTTGGATTTCAATAAGTTGATTGACGAAATCTGATGCTATGCAGAATGAAACATTTGATTTGCAGTGTCAAAATGATACTCATAAATTAACAGCAAAAAGGAAAATGGAGATCTGGTTTATTTGTGAGTAATGTTTTTTAGTAAGACTGAACAAACAATTAAAAACAATAGCGTTGTATAAGTAGTGTAATCCAGTAGATTTTATGTAAAAATAGTGATCAAATTTGCAAATACTCTATTGAACGAACAAATATAAGAAAGAATTTTATTCGGTTGATAGCTTTGCTTATATATATAATTAAATACCACAAGAATTCCGGAACGGTGTTTCACTCACACTGTTTTAAAAATTACTGACATTCCCTTATCACCCTTATGTGAACTGATTTATTAGCTTTAAGTTTGACTCTCCATTTTTCAGTTTTCCCACCTCTCCACCTCTCCATCTCTCCATCTCCCAGTCTCTCAGTCCCTTAGTCCCTCAGTCCCTCAGTCCCTCAGTCCCTCAGTCCTTTAGTCTCTTAGTCCCTCAGTCCCTCAATCTCACACCTACCTTCCGCCCAACAGGAAAACAGCCGGTCTTTTATGCAATTCAGGTATTTCTCTTTTCCATTCGCTTACAGTCATGCTTCTTATCCATTCCGTTTCCAGTGTGAGGTCGGCAGCAATACAGAGCATCAGAGAGGGGTGGCACGTTTTTATGATACTTTCGAGCATGGCCATATTGCGATAAGGCGTCTCAATAAAAATCTGTGTCTGCTTGTCTTTTCCAGATGCCTGTTCTAATTCACGAAGAGTCCTTGCACGCTCATCCGGTTTAACAGGAAGGTACCCACGGAAAACAAAATTCTGTCCGTTCAGGCCGGAAGCCATTAAAGCAAGCATAATGGATGAGGGCCCGGCAAGAGGAATCACCCTTATACCTTTGCAGTGAGCAAGCCGTACTACAATATTTCCCGGGTCGGCAATGCAAGGAAGGCCAGCTTCACTCAATAAACCAATATGTTGACCGGCAATTGCTTTTTCGAGCATGGTAACGGCTTCGTTATCAGGAGTGTGTTCGTTCAGCAAATAAAAGGTAACAGATTCGAAATCTTTGTTATAACCGGCTTTTCGCAAAAAACGCCTGGCAGTGCGAAGTTCTTCAACGATAAATGTATCTATTTTCCGGAGGATTTGCAGGTTGAATGCAGGTATTCCTGCTTCGAAGCCTGTGTCGCCGAGTGGGGTAGGAATCAGGTAAAGGTTGCCTTTGGTCATATTAATTTGAATAGAAGAATGTTTTAGCAAATGATTTAAGAACAAGGATTACGATGCATGATTTTTCAAGTATTCAGAGAATAATCCGTAACTCTGTATCTCTGCACTTCGAAATCTCTCAGCGGCATTTAACTTTGTAACTCTGCACTTCCCTGCCCGATGCAGGCGGGGGCTCCGCTCAGTGGCCTTTAACCCTGCGCTTCGACTCCGCTCAGCGACCTGTAACTTTTAACAATGTAACATTAAACACAAAACATTAAACACAAAACATGAAACACTAAACACAAAACATGAAACATGAAACCCCTACATCCACGGCAAATGCATCAGATCAACATTTCCACCCGAAAGAATAATCCCTATTTTCTGGCCCTCAAACCGGTGCTTGTGTTTGATTACTATTGCCAAAGCCACAGCCGAGGAAGGCTCAATAATGATTTTCATTCGTTCCCACACAAATTTCATCGCTTCAATGGTTGCCTGATCATTTACGGTTATCACATCGCTTACCAGCCTGCGGATTATAGGAAATGTTAAAGTTCCAAGTGAAGTTCTCAATCCGTCGGCAATAGTATCTGGATTTACAGAAGGAACCAGCCGTTTCTGGTAAAAAGATTGATAAGCATCATCAGCACCTGATGGCTCGGCTGCTATCACTTTTGTTGCCGACGAAAAATAATGCGCTGCTAGTGCCGTTCCGCTCAATAAGCCTCCTCCTCCTACCGGTGCGATAATAATATCCAGTCCGGGCTGATCTTCAATAAGTTCGAGTGCAGTTGTAGCCTGACCTGCAATAATCGCGTAATTATTGTAGGGATGTATTTCGAAAGCATTGGTTTCATTCAAGACTTCATTCAACTTTTCTTCGCGGGCTTCGAGGGTTGGCTTGCAGAATGTGATTATCCCGCCGTATGTTTTTACCGCTGCTATTTTAACTTTCGATGAATTTTCAGGCATAACTATGTAAGCCGGGATATGCTTAAGCCTGGCTGCCCTTGCAAGTGCAGCAGCATGGTTCCCCGACGAATGGGTTGCCACACCTTGTTTCAGGTCATACGGATCAATGCTGAAAACGGCATTTGTTGCGCCCCGAGATTTGAAGGCACCGGCTTTCTGGAAATTTTCGCATTTAAAATAAATTGTCGCACCGGTCAGGTGGTCTACAGCGCTGCAGGTAAGAACCGGTGTGCGATGCAGGTATGGCTGAATTCGTTCTGCAGCTTTTAGAATATCTTCTCTTCCTGGTTCATGTGTAACCATTTTATTTTCCTCCGTTTATTAATTCAATAGCAATCATTTCGGCAGCCTCATCAAGGAGTTGGTAGGTTGTTTCAAATCCGTCATTACCACCATAATAGGGATCAGGGAGTGGTTTGTTGCTTCCCGGATGCGAAACATTAAGGATGTAATCAACTTTCAGGATCTGATCCGGATTCTTTGCAACTGATTTTACATCCCTGTAATTCCCGCTGTCCATCACATAAATGCTGTCGAATACATCAAAATCTGATTTCCGGAACAGTCTTGACTTTTGGCCTGAAATATCGATTCCATGTTGTTTCATCACTTTGATTGCCCTGAAGTCAGGCTCATCACCCGAATGGAATGCCTCAAACCCGGCTGAATCAACTTCAGCTCTTAGATTGTACTTTTCAATTTTTGCGCGCATTAATCCCTCTGCCATTGGCGATCGGCAAATATTTCCAAGGCATACCATTAATATTTTCATCAGATTAATTAACCTTTTTTGGTTGTTTCAATTAATTAAAAAGCAAAAATAAGCTTATCTTTTTAATAACTGGACTTTCCTAAATTGGATTGATAAGTATTTCGAAAAATCCTGGCTTGTTCATCTATTGGAAACCATGTAAGAAAAAAGGAAGCTGTGTCGCCACAACTTCCTTTTTTTTCTTTTATAATCTTGTCTTTAAAGATTAAAACTTGATCCGTTTTTCAATTTCTTCCACATAGGTACGGAATTGCTTGTCGGTTTCAATCAGGTTATTCACGGTGCGGCAGGCATGAAGCACGGTTGCGTGGTCTTTGTTGCCGCAATGCAATCCGATGGTTGCCAGCGAAGCCTTGGTATGTTTCTTCGAATAATACATTGCCAGCTGGCGTGCTTGTACGATATCGCGTTTACGGGTTTTCGAGTTGATTGCATCTACCGGAATATCAAAATAATCGCAGACAATTTTCTGGATAAAATCGATAGAAATTTCGCGGGCTGTGTTTTTTACAAACTTGTCGATCATTTGCCTTGCCAGGTCGATGGTAATGGCTTTTTTGTTCAGCGACGACTGTGCCATCAATGAAATAAGTGCGCCTTCGAGTTCGCGTACATTGGTAGTAATACTGTAAGCCAGGTATTCAAGAACCTCGAACGGCATATCAATACCGTCTTTGTATAACCTCTTTTTCAGGATGGCAATACGGGTCTCGAGATCCGGCACCTGCAGATCGGCTGCCAGGCCCCATTTGAAACGAGACAATAACCTGGGTTCCAATCCTTTTAATTCAACCGGCGCTTTATCGCTGGTAAGGATAAGCTGTTTGCCTTTCTGGTGCAGGTGGTTGAAAATATGAAAGAAAACATCCTGTGTTTTTTCTTTACCCGACAGGAAATGAATATCGTCGATGATCAGCACGTCGATCATCTGGTAGAAATGAACAAAATCATTCTGGTTGTTACTGCGCACCGAATCAATAAACTGTTGTGTGAACTGTTCAGTGGCAACGTATAAAACCGTTTTCTCAGGAAAATTATTCTTTACCTGCAAACCTATAGCCTGGGCAAGGTGAGTCTTACCTAAGCCAACAGGGCTGTATAGAAACAAAGGATTAAACGCAGTTTTGCCAGGATTGCAGGCAACAGCATAGCCGGCTGAGCGGGCTAAGCGGTTGCAATCGCCTTCGATAAAATTATCAAATGAGTATGATTCATTTAACTGTGACTGAACCTGGATCTTTTTAAGACCGGGTATGACAAATGGATTAGGTATTTCTTTCGATTTACCGGCATTTAAATCTATCGGCATCTGAACTGATGGATTTGTGGTTGCTTTCCGGTTACTGGTTGGAATTTTAATAGTGTATGGATCGGAAGTGTAAGCTCCTTCCATTACAATGCTGTATTCAAGCCTTCCGTTCGGTCCCAGTTCGTTGCGAATGGTTTTCTTCAGAAGTGTAATATAATGCTCTTCAAGCCATTCATAAAAAAACTGGCTTGGAACCTGGATTGTAAGAATGTTGTTTTCAAGTTTGATCGGCTTAATAGGAGAGAACCAGGTTTTGAAACTTTGATAATTCAGGTTGTCGCGGATGACTTTAAGGCAATTTTCCCAAACTTCCTGATGAAGTTCTTTAATTCCTTCCATTTCGTTGTGTTGCATGTTTACTCTTGGTTGTTTTGAATCGTTAAATCAGCTTGTTATCAGCTGAATAGCTAAAAAATAGGTATGGGTTTGTTTGGTCAGTCATAAAAGTGTTCAAAAATCATTATAACTAAGTTCAAAAAAAAATTTAAATGGTATTTGATATTTAATATTTTAGTCGTATATGGGAAATTGTGTTAAAAAATATTGGGGTTGAAACAATAAATGTTAAGAAATTGATAAGTAATTAATAATTAACTGGTTTATCTTCGAAAATTTGCCTGTTACCCGTCCGGATGCACTGTGCCGGATTGCCAGCCGGATAACACATTTCATGCCAAACTCATTGTTAATAACTTCTAATATTTCATCTTTGATGATTTTCATCACATCATTCATTGCCTCATAGGGATATTCAATCTGGTACATTTCCTTCACGATCTTTGTCACAATCGTTGCTTTCGCTAATGCTTCGGCAGCAGCAGTTTTGTATGCATGTATTAAACCAGGAACTCCCAGGTTTGTTCCGCCATAATAGCGGACTACAACAATTAAAGTGTTGGTTAGATCATTCGAAAGTATCTGCCCGTATATCGGTCGGCCGGCGGTACCCGATGGTTCACCGTCATCATTCACACGGAAAGCTGATTTATCAAAACCCAGCACATAAGCATAGCAATGATGGGTTGCATCGTAATACTGTTTCCTCAATGCTTCGATATGTTGCTTAACTTCCTGCTCAGTGATTGCCGGGATAGCGAAAGCCAGAAACCTGCTGCCCTTGTCACGGAATGATCCCTGAGCCGACTCGGTTATGGTTTTATATTCATCGCTGAAAAGCATCCGGAATTTATGGTATTAATGATTCTGACTTGCCTGCAAAGGTAAGCAAGTGGTCATGTTTATTTTAGTGTTTAAAGACATAAATTTTAACGATCATTTTTCTAACACATCATTTAACTACTTTTGCCGCTTATATATAATAAGGTATATGACATCACACCTGGGCGAATTTGCAGCTTTACTTACAACACTTTTCTGGACTATCACTGCTCTTGCATTCGAAACTGCAAGCAAGCGCATTGGCTCTATGCATGTTAACCTTCTGCGACTTGGATTGGCTGCTTTGTTTCTTTCGGTTTTTTCGTTTTTTTACAGGGGACTTTTTCTTCCTTTTGATGCTGATCTGCATACATGGATTTGGCTTGCCATTTCAGGAATCGTTGGTTTTATAATCGGTGACTATTGTCTTTTTAAAGCTTATGTTATAACCGGGGCCAGAGTGGCAATGCTGATGATGACGCTGGCACCTGTTTTTGCAGCCTTTACAGCATGGATCATGTTAGGCGAAGTGCTGAGTGCTAAGAGCATGCTGGCAATGATCATAACACTTACAGGAATTGCCCTGGTGATTTTTACACGAACTCAGGAGACTTCTACGGATGTTGCCAAAAGTAAAAGCAGGTATTCTATGTCCTATCCTGTAAAAGGAATAGTTATGGGACTGATTGCTGCTGCCGGGCAAGGAGTGGGTATTGTGCTGAGCAAATATGGCATGAGGAATTATGATCCGTTTGCTGCATCGCATATCAGAGTGCTGACTGGTTTTGTCGGTTTTGCCATATTGTTTTTTGTTTTGGGCAAATGGAAGGAACTGCCGGCTTCCTTTAAAGATGCCAAGGCCATGAAATGGCTTGTGGTAGGCTCTATATTCGGGCCGTTCCTGGGTGTTTCATTTTCGCTGATGGCTGTTCAGCATACCGATGCCGGCATAGCCCAAACCATCATGTCGCTCACACCTGTACTTATTATCCCTCCGGCCGTATATTTTAATAAGGAGCGGGTTACCGGTCGCGAAATAATCGGGGCAATTATTGCGGTAGGAGGGGTAGTACTGTTTTTTGTGTAACTGGCGGAGAGTTAAAAGGGTGATTTAAGGACGCCCTGCGGGTGGCGCGGATTATATCCGCGTTTTTTCGCTTTGCCTGCATACATTTCTTGTGTTGTCTCTTTTATTTTGAATGCGACTATAAGTCGCACCACCCGGAATCTAAATCAAGAGAGCTGCTGCTTTTGACAGTCGTTCTGTAATAGCGTTGTATTCATCATCATTCAGCCGTTCCCGCAACTGACTATCAAGCATTTGTTTTTCATTTCCTGGAATTTTACTGTACCATTCATCTCCTTCGGGCAAATCATGCGGTTTGCGGGGGATAATATGCAGATGCAGATGCGGAACCGTTTGCCCTGCCGAAACGCCATCCTGTATTGTCCAGTCGAAACTGTCGCACTTGAAAACTGATTTTAAAACTGTGGTTACTTTGCGGGCGAATATCATCATCTCTCCAAGATCATTGTCGGATAATTCAATCAGGGATTCAAAATGACCATTAGGAATAATAAGCGAATGACCCGGTAGGACAGGAGCCACATTATAGAGAGCACTGAATTTTGAAGTTGTATAGAATGATTTTTTAGTAACCGCTTTTTTGCAAAAAATACAATTTTCAGCAGATGCAGTGTCAGCAATAATCGTTGGCATAATTGAGTTTAAGAAAGTCTATTTCGGGAAATTCCCCGTGATTTTAGAAAGGAATCTGTGAATCCCGTGAATTGAACCCACCGGTTCGGCAAACATCATAATGCAGCGATCGGCGATATAATTCACGCCTTTTCCATCGAGATAACGGATCACTTCAGCATTGCTTGATCCCTGTTGCAGCCATATATGGTGAATCCCTTTCTTAACGGCGTTTTCAACTATTTTGATCGTTTTCTCAGGCGGTGTATTTACAAAAACCGCTTTTACTTCAGGAGGAAGTGTATCGATAGTGCTATAACATCTGTCCCCCTCGAAATGCGTTAAGTGCGGATTAACAGGGATGACTTTGATTCCTTTCTTTTTAAGGGTCTTATAAACGGCATTCCCGAATTTGTTTTTGTTCCGCGAAACTCCAACTACGGCAATAAGTGGTTGTTGCAGAAACAGATTAATAGATTCGCTTGTTTTCATAACCGTATGTTTTTATAAGTATGATTCTGATATCAGATAAGATATTGCATTTTGTGCTTGAAGCCGGAAGTCCGTAAAACGGAACACAAAGTTAATAACACTTTTCATATCAAATTTATTGTACTTTTCACTGACTTCTTACTTCCGTCTTCGGCCTTCCGTCTCCCATCTCCCATCTTTCAACTTCCGTCTTCCTACTTTGGTCTTCCAACTTCCGTCTTCCGACTTCCGTCCAAAAACCACAATCCAACCCTATTCAAAAACAATTTTCATTTCAACGCGCCTGTTTTGCTGCCGGCCTTCAGCAGTTGTATTCGGAGCAACAGGTTGTGTTTGTCCAAACCATTCCGTTTTGATGCGTTCCGCTTCAACTCCATTTTTTACAAGGTAATTTTTTACAGCTAATGTTCTGTTTTTCGACAGCATAAGATTTACGGTAGGTTTTCCTACATTGTCGGTATGGCCTGCAAGAGCGAGTTTGAATTCGCTTCGTCTTTTCATCACAACGGCAAGTTCGTCGAGCGAACTTAAAGATGATGTTCTGATTACGGATTTTCCTGTTTCAAACTCAAGGTTGCTGAATGCTTTTTTCAGGATTTCCTGCTCCTCTTTTATTATTTCCGGGCAGCCGTTGTTTATGGCAACGCCGGGCATCGTCGGGCAAAGATCATACTTATCCGAAATCCCATCTCCATCACTATCGGGGCATCCTCTGAAGGCTGCCTGTCCGGCAATACTCGGGCAATCATCATCTTTGTCGGGTATGCCATCCTTATCAGTATCCTGATAAGGACAGCCCTGATTTTCAATAGGGCCTTTTATTCCCGGACATTTGTCAGCTTCATCTACAATACCATCACCGTCGGTATCAATAAACGGGCATCCGTGGTTCTCCCGTGTTCCCGACACTTTTGGACAATTATCATCTTTATCCGCTATCCCGTCACCATCCTGATCGGGGCATCCTTTCATCGACGAAGGACCGGCATTGAACGGACAGTCGTCATTCTGATCAATAATGCTATCGCCATCGCTATCGGGACAGCCATTAAAATATGCAAGACCTTTTGCATTTGGACACTGATCGAGATTATCAATAATTCCATCTCCGTCCGTGTCGGGACATCCAGCAAATTCCTTCAAACCTGCCACATCGGGGCATTTGTCCTTTTCATCCATAACACCATCCCCATCAGCATCCGGGCAGCCGTTTAATGCTAATAATCCCGCAATATCCGGGCAATGATCTTTTTTATCTGATACCTTATCGTTGTCTCTGTCGTGGGTATGACCATAGAATATAGGGACTTTAAATACTGCCGATAGTGATGATCCATACCTGAATCCGGAGGACGCAAGAGCAGAGAAAATGTCGTTTGAACCTAACCAGAAAGACCCGATCCGCATTCCCAGGCCAATATTCCACTGCTTGAGTGCATTGTATTGAAAAGGAACTGAAATCCCGAACCATTTTTTATCGAACCGTGGAACTATATTATAAGCGGTTAAATAATGTACCCTGTTCGCCTTATCGCCTTTACGGTTTATTGCCACGTACGGAGTAAAATTTACATATAATCCATTGGCAATTCTCACATCAGCCTGCATGCTGAGGCAAAGAGGAAGATTCATTTTATAATTATCCGAAGCGGTAGTAGTCACAAAAACACTGTCGATATAATGATTGAAATCAGCTAATGAGTTAATTCCCAGATCATTTATATTCAGACTGTCATACTTGGCATAAAAATCCCTGCTTTGCGGATTTCGTTTGTAACGGACGCTGCCGATATCGGAGGCCGTAAACCCGATCCTGAGAAGGTATTTATCCTGGTCCCTGCTCCAAAGATTGGTTTTGCCATCAAGATCATACTTGTATTTCATCCAGCCAGGCCGGTATTCATATACAAATCCCAGGTCGAATGATAAGGATGGATTGGCATCGAAACGATAACTGAAATCTTTATCAAGATTGTCGGATGTGCCAAAGTTTGTATAAGAGTTATATAATGAAATGGTAGAGTCATTATGAAACTTATAGTTTAAGTCTTTTATAAAAATATAACCTGATCCCAAACCTTGATTGAATTTCAGCGTTCCTCCGGCTTTCAGGAAATGCTTCTTCTTGTCGGTAATTACGCGTGCGTAAGTAAATCCATACTCAACCCATGAATTGAACTGGGCATTTAAATTTTCATTGTTAAGACTTCTGTTCCATAAGGTTGAGTCTTTACCAAGGTCATTAAGCTGTGTGACAAGGTTTTCAGTCAGATTGTCGATATTTACTATTGCCCTTATTGATGGTGTAAATGCTATGGATGATTTTGGTGAAAGTGAAATCATAAATGAAAAAATATCCTGCTTCAAACTAAAAATTCCTGTTTTGTCCTGGCCGTTTTTGCTTTGTGAAAAATAGGGGCCGTTTAAATCTATATCCTTAAATAATTTAGGATGTGATAACAGGTAAGGATCTATTCCATAATGATTATTTGTAAAGCTAAGACTTGTTGAACTTAATGCCAGGTCAAACTTGTAGCGGCTGTCGGCAATGGATGCAGGCTGAAGGTGAACACCTGTAATACCGGCATAATTACTTGACGCAAACGGAAGGAAATCCTGGGCATTTGTTTTCACTGAAGCCAGGAGAAAGAATAAGGTTAAATACCAGAGGTGTTTCATAGTTAAGAGGCTGAAAGGAATAGTTTTATCAAAATTAAAAAAAATGTTTGTGGATTGATACCAAGATCCTATAATATTTATCAGATTATTTTTATTAAGAATATCTTTGCTGTCGAAAATACTGTTTAATTCAGAACAATGAGTCATACCATCCAACAGGCATATAATGGTACCGTGCTGAAATTGAAAGCATTGCATACGGATGCAGAAGCTCGTGCCATGGCTGACAGGCTTTTTGAGCATTATTTCAATCTTACCCCGGTACAAAGGGTTTTATCAGGAAAATCTCAGGCAGATGAAGATGAGATTTCGTTATTTGAAGAAGCAGTAATCAAATTATTAAATCATGTTCCTTTGCAATATGTGTTAGGTTCGGCATATTTTATGGAAATGGAATTCATGGTTGATTCATTCGTATTAATACCAAGACCTGAAACTGAAGAACTAGTAAGCCTGATTGTAAAGTATAATTCAGCTCAAACGAAAGACAAGAACCTTCAAATTCTGGATATAGGGACAGGTAGCGGTTGCATAGCCGTTTCCTTAAGTCACTATCTGGCCGGATCGCTTGTAACAGCTGTTGATATTTCGCAGGAGGCAATTGCCATAGCCAAAGCAAATGCTGGTAAAAACAGTACCATTGTTAATTTCGTATGTGCTGATATTCTTGATCCAAGGCAATGGGATGCATTGCCTCAAGCAAATATCATTGTTAGTAATCCTCCTTATGTAACTGATGCTGAAAAGAAGTTCATGCTGCCCAATGTTATTGATTATGAGCCACATACTGCTTTATTCGTTCCGGATGATGATCCACTGCTGTTTTATCGTGCGATAATGATGTTTTCAAAATCGAAACTGATGAATGAAGGTATGCTCTGGCTGGAGATCAATGAAGCATTTGGAGAGGAAGTAATTTCCCTTTTCGACGATCCGAAGTTTAAAGTCCGAAAACTGATCAGGGATATTTTCGGAAAGTATAGGTTTGTGATGATAAGTGCATAAAAAAAGCAGCCTCCGGGCTGCTTTTTTTTATTAGTTGATTGGTGTTATTTCTTTTTATTTGGAATTTCGAGGCCGTATCCATGTTTGCGGTCAACAGCGCGAAGCACAAGGCTCAAAATAATTGCCAGAACACCGAAACTTGCAAAGATTAATTCCGGCACGGTATAATTATATTTTGCACCAGCCACACCTGCTGCGATCTGTTCCGAAACACCAGGATTTGAAG
>Ga0136636_10000319_pt1 | contig 23615 bp, 15 predicted proteins | sample AntDrymUQ8522106_2_FD_104653 | JGI IMG/M metagenome (GOLD analysis project Ga0136636, IMG submission 104653) | Polar desert sand microbial communities from Dry Valleys, Antarctica - metaG UQ852 (21.06) | ecosystem: Environmental > Terrestrial > Soil > Desert | place: Antarctica: Dry Valley... | reverse complement strand
GAAGCTATTTATAGTTTTTTATTGCAAAATCATGGTACAGATAAAATATTTTTGTGTCGTAAAAAAGGCCAGCAGGAAGATAAAGTGGCTGCATATTTCAGGTTGATAAATGAACAGGATGGCCGATCATTACTCAATATACAAACGCTGAATTTTGATAGTTCAATTTCGGCCAATTTTTTAAAAACAAAGTTAGATAGCAACCGGCAGTCCGTTATTATTGGTGCATCTTTAGATGAAAGTTTTGCGCTCAATCTTGCCACAGCGTGCAATACATTAAAAGATCAATATCCACTCACCCTTATTGGAATGCCCAACTGGGATGCCTTTAAGTCACTTACCAAAAAAGGAAGCCTGGAAAATTTTCCCATTTATTTTACATCTCCTTATTTTAATACCAAAGCAGATAGCAGCAGCCGGCAATTGTTAGATGTTTATACCCAAAAAACTAAGGGTAAACCCAGTGATGTTGCTTTTAAGGGCTTTGAAGTTGCACGCATTTTTGTAAAACTTCTTACATTATATCCCAACGATTTTATGAGTCATCTTAATGAAAAGTCGTTAAAAGTATTTTCCGATTATAACTTTCGCCCTGTAATGAAAAAGGGTAGCAATGTGCCAGACTACTTTGAAAACAAACACCTTTATTTTATTAAAATATTAAATGGATCGGTGGTAAGAGCCTGGTAAGCAGGGGAGAGGGTTAACAAATAAAAAGATTTTGGTGTATATTTTTAAGAAACCAGGCTGTTGTAAAATATTATTTCTGTTTTTTTTTGAGCCTGTGTATATATCTTTATTCAGCTTCAATAGCAAATATGATTTTGTTATTACTCAATTTTAGTAAAAGAAAGGACTAATTACACTTGTTCAGCAGAGCTTTATTCAACTTTTATAACACAATTTGGTTTTACATCAGCACAACTAAACTGGTTTTACACTTTCTATATGGCTCATAAAAAAGTTAATCTCCCCAGCAAAGTTTGTATAGTGTGCAACCGGCCATTTACCTGGCGCAAAAAATGGGAAAAAGTATGGGATGAGGTAAAGTACTGTAGTGATAAATGCAGGAACACAAAGACCAAAATAAAGTAGGCAACTGTAAAACAATAGTAACAATCACCCTGTTATTTGATTAAATTTAGTTATGAAAAAATTACTTATACTGCTCTTTATAACCAGCATAACTGTTGCTTTTAGCAATATAGCGAGTGTATTTAACTTAAAAGAAACACCAACTTATATACCACCTAGCAAACAAAGATCGGGTGATGCAACAAAAGGTTACCAGTACCTAACCTCCGGCGATTACTTAAAAAGCGGCATACCTTATACCTTTTTTGTGATGGGAGCGCCACTAGACACCAATAATTTTTTAAACAGAACCGGACTTAATAAAACCCTTTCGCATGATTTTACCGCAGTTAAAGCCCCTAATGGAGAAACTGTAGTTGCTCCCAATTGCCTGCAATGCCATGCACAAATGTTTGATGGAAAATTGGTAGTGGGCCTTGGTAATTCGTTTAGTGATTTTACACAAAACCGGGAAAGTATTGCGCTTGTTGCTGAAAAAATGTTGAAAAATTTAACTGGCACCAATGCAAAGAAATATGACGCTGCTAAAAGTTTTATTGCTTCGTTAAAAACTATTTCTCCCAACTTAATTACCAGTACAAAAGGAGTAAACCTTGCTGATGCATTGGCCGCTATTTTGGTGGCTCATAGAGACCCTGTTACATTGCAATGGAGTGATAAAAATCTAATGCCTTTGCCTGCAGAAATTATACCTACAGATGTGCCTGCATGGTGGTTGTTAAAAAAGAAAAATGCCATGTTTTACAATGGATTTGGCAGGGGCGATTTTGGCCGGTTTTTAATGGCGAGCAACCTGCTTACCGTAAGTGATACAAGTGAGGCAATAGAAGTAGATAGCCATTTTAATGATGTGCTTGCATATATTTATTCGCTTACACCACCCAAATATCCGGCAGCAATTGATGGAGTATTGAGTGCAAAAGGCGAAAAGATTTTTACAGCAAAATGCAGTGGGTGCCATGGTACGTATGGCGAAGGCGGCAAATATCCAAACTTGCTTATTCCGGAAAGTATTATCCAAACAGATTCGTTGCTGTATTCATCTAATTATTCTAGTCCGCAGTTTGTAGATTGGTTTAATAAAAGCTGGTTTACATCTGGTGATCATCCAGCAAAATTAGTGCCTTACCAAGGCTACATTGCGCCACCACTCGATGGTGTGTGGGTTACAGCACCTTACCTGCACAATGGATCTGTACCTAATTTAGAAGCAATGCTGAACAGTACCATTCGCCCAACTTATTGGCAACGAAATTTTACAAAAGCAGATTATAATTATCAAATTCCCGGTTGGAATTTTACTTTAAAAGATGCACCTGGTAACAGCGAAGTGTATAATACCACATTAAGAGGTTACAGCAATAAAGGTCATTATTTTGGTGATAAATTAAGTGATAAAGAAAGAAAGGCTGTGATTGAATATTTAAAGACGTTGTAGCGGAAATCTGCTTACCCTATTCAGCAAGCAATCGGTTTTACTTTCAATCTTCCATTCTCTATATGTGTAATAAAGTTTCTGTTAAAATTTGGTTTAGGTGTACAGAGAAGGCAATTCATTAAAATATACACATTGACGATGTAGTTGTTGAAACATAAGGTTATTACAAAACTTATTTTATCTGGATTCTTCATTTGTTACTACAGAAATAGTTCGTATTTATTGAGCCATCTGCTTTGAGCACATAATGAGTTTTTGATTTATTATAATTGGCAAGTTCAGCTTATAAATATACTGCATCAAATGTATAGTTAACCTGCATTTCTATTGCGATTTAAAGTATGTCCATCTTCCATTGAAATAGTGCCGCTTTTACGGCTTTTTTGTATTAGTTCTGCTTAACTGTCATTTTTATTCTGAAGAATTTATGGAGGATATCAATGCAGCAATTATTTACTGCCAAGAGCCTTGCGTGGTAAATGAATATCGTTGCCACTCTCATCAAGCAACAGTATGTCTAATTCATTTTGTTTTGCAAATGCAATTAACTTTTCAATATTTTCTTTGGTGGCATTTTAAAGTTGCAGAAGCATTTTATAAGTACAAATTTTATCATAATAATTGTATTCTGCTTTAAATGAAAGCTATAAAAGTATTTCAACTACTAATTGAAAGCTTGCTGCAGCCTTGCAGCTAAATTAGATTCCTTTTACCTAAAGCCACATTCCAACAATATAAAATAATCCAGTTCTTTTTCTCTGCTAGCTGCATTTAAAAAGGGTAAAGTTAACTGGCTTACAGGGTAGGTTTTAAACCGTGCAATTTCTTTTACTGATGTAGTTTGTTTAATCAAATCAGGTAAAAATTCAGGCGTGGTAAATATTACTATCTGTTTTTTGACGGTTATTGAATCTGTTAAAGCTGCAATACCAGCCGAGCGGAGTACAGTTTGTTTTGCATACCATTCAAAACTATAAGCACTGCATTTATACATAATGGGCGTTGCCAATGGCCTATACTTATTTATGTAGTTACCTGCCTGTGTACCGCCTTGATATTGTAATAAGGCAGGATAAAAAAGCAGGTTTAAGTATATAAATAGAGCCGTTGAAAAACATACAGTTTTACCTGATAAAGTATATAGGCTATCTCCTTTAAAAGCTACAATAAAAACTATGCTTACAAATAGTACCAATATAAACGGCCATGGTAAAGGATTAAAGCGGGTAATGATGGCCAACAAACTAATGACGATAACAGCTACAAGAAAGATACATGTTTGTACAATGTTCCAGTTTTTTAGTGTTGTTTCTTTTTTGATGCCAACTAAATATACCGCAGTAACTATAGCAAAATGCGGAAAAAGAATTACTACATAATGTGGTAATTGAAACTTTGACAGGGAGAATAATACAAAAGTAATTGCAATGCTTCCTGTAATAATCAGTTGTTCACTCGTGGTTTTAGTTAGCTTTTTAAAACTATAAAAAATGGCAACATAAGCAATTAATGACCATGGTAAAAAGGCCCATAAAAAAGTGTGCAAAAAGAAGGTAATGTCCCCTTCGCCTTTGATAGGGCCACTATTAAAAAAGCGTCCAAACTGGCTATCCCAAAAAAAGAATTTTATGCCGGAAACATTTGTAGTACCAAATACAATTTTTTCAGGATGCAGATCAAATTGCTGGTAAAGGCAATACAATTCCGGAGTTATAAATAGAAAGCTGAGCGCAATAAGCAACCACCATTTGGGTTGTATAAATTCTTTCCATCGTTTATTGTATAGCCAGTAAATGATTAATCCGCCGGCAATAGTAATCAATACAAAAATCCCTTTGGTGATGCAGGCGGCTGCACAAAAAATGGCAGCCCATACAATGTGCCACGAAATTTTATGCTGCAAACTTTGGTATAAATGAAATGTAGCAGCAATGATAAATGTGGTTAGGTAAGCCTCTGCACGTACATCAAATACAGATAAAAAAAGATGCAAAGATGTAATAAAGATGATTGTTGCAAACCTTGCTGTTACAGTGTTGTATAGTTTTTGAGCCAATTGATAGCAATAAAATGTACCGGCTAAAAAGCTAATAAATGCAGGTAGTTTATAGGCAAAATCGTTGATGCCGAAAAGTTTGAAACTAGCTGCAATAATCCAAAAAGGTAAATGAGGCTTGTCTAGCCAGTTGTGCCCATCACCAATTAAGTTTACCCAATCATTGGTATTGGCTATGTTCTTTGCAATAGTTGCATATAGAGCAGCATCTGCCTCCATAATGCCGTTGGTAAGGCTCAGGGCATGTAAACATATTCCTGTAATCAGGAAAACAGGAAACCAGTTTTTTTCTAAATAATTCTTCACTTAATCAGGTGTTGTTGGAGTGTATGGGTAATTTTTTGCTGCTAAATGATTGTTTTTTTTAAAATGAAGGTGCCAGTATTTAAATATTTTTGAAACAAGTAAGCCAGCCATAATACCAAGTAATGCACCAGCCAGTGTATCTAGCGGAAAATGTTTACCTACATATATTTGTGCATAGCAAATTGAAGTTGCCCATGGCCAAACCCAATACCATCTTTTATTAAATAAGTACTTTATTAATGTAAACCAAATAGTAGCTAACCCAAAGTGGTTGGCCGCATGGGAAGAGGGAAATCCGTACCGGCCTCCGCAATCAATTAGCATGTAAATTGTACTGTTTAAACTACTATCGTGGCATGGCCTTAGTCTTGCTACCCAGGGTTTAATTATTGAAGCGCTTGTATAATCTGTAATTAAAAAAGTAAACAGGCTAGCCATTATAAAAGGAGCAAGTATTTTTGGATAGCCCTTATACACTTTGTACAGTACAAAAATGTATAAGGGTATCCAGGTGTTTTGATTGCGTAGCCCCAGCATAAGCCAGTTTAACCATGAAATATTTCCGGTATGATTGATTGCGTAAAAGACAGCTTTATCTGCCTTAATAAGTTCTTCAAGAATTGATAACAGCATAGTTAAAGTGTCATTTGATTGCCTTTAAATTTATTGGCAGCTCATTTTGTCAACAGCCGGAAAAAATCTTTACAAGCTGGTTTTGCGTACTGCATTACAGATGCTATTACGTAAACTACAAGCCATAGCAGCAACTTATACATACTAAGTTTATAAGTGCGAATGGCAGATAGCTTATTTATCAAAACCGTAAAAAGGTATAGAATATTTGCTATAAAACTAAAGATTCTTCCATTTAAAACTGCTAATAATATGATCCATATCTACCTGTAAAAAATCCTGTACTGGTTTTAGTGAATCAGCATTTGGCGTTACATCAAAATACAAAGCACCTCTTATAAAATGCTTTATGCTATCAGTTAAAAAAAACTGTTTAGCAGTAGCAGCGTTACCTCCTACTTTAAAAAAAACGCCGCTTATGCCTTTGGGGGTTATTATCAAACTGTCTTTTATTGAGTTAGAAATTACATCATTTTTATTGGTTAGCGTAAAAGCATCACTCACCATTTTGTCAAATAAATTAATCCCAAACGAGTCTTTATATACCCCATTGCTTTGCTTAACCTTGTACAATGTTTTGCCGCCAATTATTTTATAGCTCAAAAAAATTCGTCCATTAAATTGTGGAAAATCTATATTACGCCAAAATGAGTTTTCGGGGTTATTATCAAAATAAGTTGTATCCTGTACTATTTTGGCATACACAGGGTATTCAAAACTATATGGAAAGCCAGGTTCATCAAATAATTGATATTGTCTTGCAGGTAAATCAATTTGGTAATAGCCTCTTTTTTTTGAAACATAGGCAGAATTACAAGCAAGAAAAATTACTGTAATGCTAACCAATAAATATACAATACTTGCTTTTTTTATGTATGATGGTAATTTTTTGCAGTCTGTTTTCCCTTTCACTTTCTTTACCATTGGTTATTTTTGTACACATTTAGTTAAATAGCTGCAGGTTCAGCCTTTATAATAACTTTTATTTTATCAATTCTGTTTTTATTTATAGCAAGCGGAATAAATATAAAATCGCCGCATACAATTTGTTCTTCTATTTGCGGAAATTCACCTGCAATTTCCAGCACCAATCCTGCAAGTGAGTCACTATCGCCTCTTACACTTTCAAATGTATCTCCGGGCAGGTTCATCGCTTTGCAAACATCATTTATCATTGTTTTGCCCTCAAAAATATAATTGTAGTCGTCAATTTTTTTATTGGCACTCTCTTCATCATCAAACTCATCTCTTATATCTCCAATTATTTCCTCCATAATATCTTCCAATGTAACAATGCCCGAAGTGCCTCCAAATTCATCAACAACAAGTGCAAAATGTATACGCCGGTTTCTAAACTCCTGTAGCAAATCTTCAATTAGTTTTTGCTCATGTACAAAAAATGGGGGACGTATTAAACTATGCCAATCGTAATTATCTACTTTACTTGCATTTACATGTGGCAGTAGGTCTTTAGTGTGTAGCATACCTACCACTTCATCTAAATTGTTTTTGTAAACAGGCAGGCGGGAATAATGTAATTCTTCAACACGCTTTATTACATAATCAAAGCTGCTATTAAAATCAATTCCATTTACATCTAATCTTGTTTTCATTACCTGCCGCACAGGCGTGCCGCTAAATTTTCTAATGCCTTTCAATATTTGTTTTTCCTCAATTGTAGCTTCATGATCTGGCAATAAATCAATAGCATAGTCAAGTTGGCTATTATCTAATAAGGTTGAATTATTAGGCGAAAATTTTTGTTCAATATTATCACTTAATTTAACCAGTCTTCTGCTAAATCCAAGGCTGAAAAAAAAGCCATGAAAAAGTTCAATTACCAATGAAGCAGTTGATGCAAACCAAATTTTATGGTTGGTGGCCCAAACCTTTGGTAACACTTCTCCAAACAATACCAATAAAAAAGTAACGATAAGAACTTTTAATAAAAAAGTAGCCCAAAATCCTAACCCAAGGTTAAGTATTTCCAGCCACCCATCCATCAGGATATTTGAAATCAATATAATGCCAATATTAACAAAACTGTTGGCTATCAGCATAGATGCCAATAATGTTTTAGGTTGCTCAAGCAGTAGTACAATCCGCTTAAATGCAGGCTGCTGCTTTGTTTTGAGCATATTAATGTCCTTGTAAGTAAGTGAGAAAAAAGCTACTTCGGAGCCAGCCATTAAAAAAGAAAGGATAAAAAGAATAACGGCCAAAAATATTAATACGGCTGTGGCAGCAGGTGGAATTACCAGCAACCAAAAATGTAATTTGCTGGTAAAATATAAAACCGAATGGTAATCCAAAATGATAGTTTTAGTAAAAAAATAGTGCTACTGATTTATAAATAATTTTCAAACTTTTGATATCGTTTTTTTCAAAAAGGTAATCTCTCAGATCCATTTTCAGCATCGTCGCTTTCCTCATTTAATTCGTCTGGTATTTCAATGCCACTTATGCCTGCCGTACCAGGATCATTTTTTTTATCAAGCATTATTAAATTATCACCTACAATTTCTGTTACAAATTTTTTATTCCCGTCTTTATCTTCCCAGCTTCTTGTTTTTATCTTGCCTTCAATATAAACGAGGCTGCCCCGGTGTAAATATTTTTGTGCAAGTTCAGCAAGTCCACGCCATAATACTATTGTATGCCACTCTGTTTGTGATATTAATTTTCCGCTTCTATCTTTAAAAGTTTCTGTAGTGGCAAGAGAAAATTTGGCAAAACCAATATTTCCTTCTAAAAACTGCATATCAGGGTCTTTACCTAAATTGCCAATAAGCGTTACCCTGTTTACACTTTTCATAATAAAAAAATATATAATTTGAAAATGATAAAAGTCTAGAACAAACTTAAAGATACATTTTTATCTTTTAAATAATTATTGATAAATTTTGGAAAAGGGAGGTTTAATAGTTCCGTTTTATCAATTATTTGATACCCGGTAATTGATGGTTTTGTTGTAAGCTGTATGGTTATAAATTGGCCACATATTGTTTGATGTGTTAACGGTTGTTTGTATATATCCGATATAGATGTTGCTGTTAACTGTTGTTTGCCCAGCATCCTTTTGATGGTATTCCCCGCTATTATTTCTTCTAAGGGTGTAGCCGCATCACTCTCAAACAGCACAAATTCATACAAATTTTCCCAAATATCATTGGGCCCTCTTTTACGAACATACACTCCGCCTTTATACTCCAAAATTACATAGTTAAACCATCTCGTTTTTTTTACAATAAACTTTTCCTTTACAGGCAACAAGTTTACTTTATTGCCTAATAAAGCCTTACACTCTTTACTCAATGCACAGTTACTGCAGAGTGGAAGTTGTGGTTTGCAAACTACTGCCCCAAAGTCCATTAATGCCTGGTTGTAAATGCCGGGTGTTTTTACGGGTAACAATTCGTTTGCCAAAAGAGCATATTGCTTTTTGCCCTCCAAACTATCAATAGGTGTTTCAATTCCAAAAAATCTTGATAAAACCCTGTAAACATTACCATCTACTACGGCATGTGGCAAATTAAATGCAAATGAAGCAATTGCTGCCGCAGTATATGGACCAATTCCTTTTAAAGCGATAATACCATCATACGTTGCTGGAAAATTTCCCCCAAAATCATTTGTAATTATTTTTGCAGTTGCTATCAGGTTTTTGCACCTTGTGTAATACCCAAGGCCTTCCCAAAGTTTAAAAACAATTGTTTCGTTTGCAGCGGCTAATGCTTGTACAGTTGGAAATTGATTAATAAACCGGTTGTAATACGCTAGCCCTTGTTCAACCCTTGTTTGTTGTAAAATAATTTCGCTCAACCATATTTTATAAGGGTCTTTTTCACCCTTCCAGGGCATTTTGCGGTCATTTTTTTCTGTATTCCACCGCAATAAATTACTGGAAAAAAAGGCAAGTTTTTTAGCATTAAATTTTGAGATTGGTGCCATTTTTCTGGTAATAATAAAATTAAATTATAGAATATCCTGGTTTTAATTTGTTTATTTAATCCTGTACAATAATCATTATAGAAAGGGTTTACAATATGATGGTTGATGATGTTTGGTAAACTACAGCTTGGATGAAACTCCACCTCTGGCACCTTTATAAATAGTTGTATAAGCAGAGTTAATATAACTATAGCTTAAAAGTACTTTATTATAAAAAGTAATTGCAAAGGCAAAAATGCTATGTATTTAATTAGATTTTAACATTATTTTTTATGTTTTAAGAAATTTTTTAAATACTTGTTTGATAATCAACCTATAATATTGTGTTTTTCAAAATAATGTATTAAATTACTTTTGATTTATTTTTAAACACAATAATATGAGAAAAGCAGACCTTATTTCAGAAATATCAGATAAGACAGGCATCCCAAAAGTAGATGTAATGGTTACTTTAGAAACTATGTTCAAAGAAATAAAAAAATCACTTATTGAAGGTGAAAATATTTATATACGTGGATTTGGAAGTTTTATCACAAAAAAGCGAGCTGCAAAAATTGGGCGTAATATAAAATTAAATACAGCAGTAGAAATACCGGAACATCATATTCCTGTATTTAAGCCAGCTAAAGAGTTTGTGTTAGAAGTTAAAAACAAACGGATAGATGATAGTGCAAATCCTACTTTTTAAAAGGTAATTTTTACTTTTTACTTTTATTAATTGGTACTTTTTTATTCATTTTAACTTAACATTATTTTTTAAATATTTTATCCTGCATACATTAAAAATTTACTTGTAAAAACATAAAAACTCCCTTTTTTTTTATACTATTTCAACAATAAATCATGTTGTATGGGCATTAAATTTTTTGCATACTCAACAAATAAATTTTTCATTTCCCCCTTTTTTTTAAATCTATCCTACCCCCAAAACATTATTAATCTACCTTTGCACTCAAAAAAAGGTGAAAAAACAACAACTATATTTAATTTCTGGGGGTATTGGGCTATTTCTACTACTTTTTTTGTTTGGGAGTACCGTTGCAAAAAAAGATACGTCGGTATCAAATCCGGCTTCTCAAGCGGCTAAGCAATCATTTGATATTAATAAAAATTTAGCTGAAGCAAAGCAAAAGTTAACAATACCACAGGCTAATTTTATAGCTAGGTTAGAAAATAGTGTTTCTCGTGGAGATGTAAAAACCCAGCAGGAACAGGCCTTTACGCAATTAGCCAACTACTGGCGGGATAGTATTGACAACCATGAATTGTATGTTTTTTATATTTTCAAGGCGGCAAGCTTGGTAAATTCTGAAAAAAACCTCACCTTTGCCGCCCGGCAAATTTTAAGAGAGGTAAAATCTGAACAATCACCTGTTTTAAAAGGCTGGAAGGCGGAGCAAGCAATTGCACTGTTTGAAAAAGCGGTTATTCAAAATCCTGCAAGTGATTCGCTTAAAGTAGAATTAGCAAGCTGTTATGTATTTGGAAAAGGAATGGCAGGCGATGCCCAGGAAACGATGAAAGGTATTCAGCAATTATTGCAAGTAGTAAAAAAGGATTCTGCAAATATGCAGGCTCAGTTGGTACTAGGTATTGGAGGTGTACTTTCTAATCAATACGATAAAGCTGTAGTACGCCTTGAAACAGTGGTAAAAAACCAACCTGCCAATATGGAAGCAATAACCTGGCTGGCAGAGGCTTACGAAGCAAAAGGAGATAAGAAGAATGCCATTAAATGGTATGAATATAGCAAACGGATAGCAGATGATTTAATGTATAGCAAAGAAGTTGATAAACACATAAAACAACTTAAATAGCTTTGATTGATTTCATTTTTTGAACAAAATATTTTTAACAAGTAAAAAGATCACACATGCCTTGCGGTAAAAAAAGAAAACGTCATAAAATAGCAACACACAAACGTAAAAAACGTTTAAGAAAGAATCGTCATAAAAAGAAATAGTTTTTACTTGTAAATAGCTTATAAACTAGGGTCTTTATTTTGGTTATAATATCATCTGTGGCTTGTAAAAGCCATAGATGTTTGTATAGTAGCACCATCCTATTCGTAACATTGTTGTTGCGACAAAAATGTGTATCTTTTGACAAAGGAATTAATAATAAATGCGGCACCACAAGGGGTAGAAATAGCTCTGATGGAAGATAAAAAGCTAGTGGAGTTGCACAACGAAAAAACTGATGCAAACTTTGCGGTAGGTGATTTATACATGGGTAAGGTTAAAAAGCTTATTCCAGGTTTAAATGCTGCTTTCATAGATGTTGGATTTGAAAAAGACGCATTTCTTCACTACACCGATCTTAGCCCATACATAAAATCTCTTCTAAAATTTACTAACCAATCTATGTCTGATAAATCAGAAGATGGATTTGATTTTGGTAAATTTACTGTAGAGCCCGAAATAATTAAAACCGGTAAAATTGCAGAGGTTTTAAGTGGAAGGCCGAATGTACTTGTGCAAATACTTAAGGAACCAATAGCTGCCAAAGGCCCCCGATTAAGTTGCGAAATATCCTTACCCGGTCGCTTTGTAGTGATTACTCCTTTCAACGATGTAGTAGCAGTATCAAGAAAAATACACTCATCTGATGAAAGACGCAGGTTACAGAAAATAATTGAATCTGTAAAACCTAAAAATTTTGGAGTAATTGTTCGTACTGCTGCAGAGGGTAAACAAACAGCAGAATTGCATGAAGATTTATTAGCATTGGTGCAAACCTGGAAAACTATTCAGCAAAATTTAAAAGACGCTGTACCCCCTGCCAAAATATTAAGTGAGCAAGGCAAAACCAATAGCATGCTTCGTGATTTACTTAATGAAGATTTCAATCGCATTGTGGTAAATGATAAAAATATTTTTGCTGATACAAAGGCCTACATACAACGCATAGCACCAGAAAAGGCTGATATTGTTACCTATTACAACAATGGATCTCCCATATTTGATAGTTTTGGAATAACCAAACAGGTAAAAGCAGCTTTTGGTAAAACTGTAAATTTGCCAAGTGGCGCCTATCTTATTATAGAACATACAGAAGCGCTCCATGTAATTGATGTAAATAGTGGCTACAAAAGCGTAAGCAATAACCAGGAGCAAAATGCGCTTGAAACAAATTTGGAAGCGGCTGAAGAAATAGCAAGGCAATTAAGGTTAAGAGATTTAGGTGGCATTATTGTAGTTGATTTCATTGATATGAAATTAATGGAAAATAAAAAACGCCTGGCAGATTCAATGGAGCAGTTTATGCAAACAGACCGTGCCAAACATGCTGTGCTGCCCATTAGTAAATTTGGCTTAATGCAAATTACAAGGCAACGCATGAAGCCGGAAATGAATATCAACACTTCCGAAACCTGCCCGGCCTGCCATGGTACAGGAAAAATATCATCTACACTTATTTTAGAAGATGAAATTGAAAAGAACCTGAATTACCTTATTATGCAAAAGCATAGAGGCCTTACCATTGTATTAAACCCCATTTTGCACGCTTACCTTACCAAGGGTTTAATATCTAAGCGCCGCAGGTGGGCATGGAAATACAAACAGCAAATTAAACTGCTTGCCAATGCCTCCTATCAACTTATAGAGTTTCACTTTTATGATGATAACGACGAAGAAATTAAATTGTAATAAAAATGCCTCTTGAAAAAGGGGCATTTTTATTAAAGATATATACTAGTTAGCTCATTTTTAATTTGCTATAATCAATACCCAAAGGTACTGCTATGGCTGCTGCATATATGCCAAACCATTCACTCGTGAGGAGAATACTAATAAATACTTTTATTCCGTATTGTAGCCCCATTGAACAAGGGTAGCACCCCAGGTAAATCCACCACCAAAAGCAGCAAGTACTATTTTATCACCTTTATGTAATTGTTTTTCCCACTCCCATAAACACAGTGGAATAGTACCCGCAGTAGTGTTGCCAAATTTTTGAATGTTAAGCATTACTTTTTCTGTTGCAAGTCCCATACGGTTCGCCGTAGCATCAATAATTCTTTTATTGGCCTGGTGCGGTACCAGCCATGCTATGTCATCGCCGGTTAAGTTATTGCGTTGTAGTAATTCATAAGAGGTATCGGCCATACCTTTTACAGCGGCTTTAAATACCGGCTGCCCATCTTGAAAAATATAATGTTCTTTTGCAGCAATTGTTTCAGCAGAAGCCGGCTTTAATGAACCGCCTGCCTTCATGTGTAAAAAATCTTTTCCACTACCATCACTTTTTAAAATGCTATCCAGTACACCACTGCCATCGGTAGCAGGTTCCAGCAAAACAGCACCAGCTCCATCACCAAAAATTATGCAGGTAGATCGGTCTGTGTAATCAACAATTGCACTCATTTTATCAGCACCTATTACTATTACTTTTTTGTATCGTCCACTTTCTATAAGTGCGGCACCTGTAGTAAGGGAAAATAAAAAACCAGAGCAAGCAGCACTTAAATCAAAGCCCCAGGCGTTTGTTGCCCCTATTTTGTCGCAAACTATATTTGCGGTAGAAGGAAAAACCATATCTGGCGTAACAGTGCCACAGATTACACAATCAATTTCTAAAGGGTCGATACCTCTTTTTTTGCAAATTTCCAGCACTGCTGGTACAGCCATATCAGAGGTAGCCAAACCTTCACCTTTTAATATTCTGCGTTCAGCAATTCCTGTTCTGCTTTGTATCCACTCATCATTTGTATCTACCAATGTTTCCAATATGGCATTGGTTAACCTAAATTCCGGTACATAGCCACCTACTGCTGTAATGGCGGCGGTTGTTTTTAGCATCCTTTTTACTTTTAAGTAATAAAATTTGAATAGTTGTTATTTTAAAATTGCGACAAAAATAATGGAAAATTAATAAGCAGAATTGGGCGGTTTTGCCTTACACTTACCCTCTAATAGTAGTGAGGAAAAAACCTGCAATTTTCTATCTCATAAAATACCAATATTTTTATCATTAAATATAAAAAATTATGCGATCTGCTTTAATTGTTGTTTTTGTTGTTGCCTTACAGTATTGTATAGCAGGTACTGTAGATACCGTAAGTATTTATAGCAATACTATGCAGGTATCTTATAAATGTGTGGTGGTAAAACCTGATAGCTATTCCAACAAAGAAAAAAAGTTTGAAACTGTTTATTTGCTGCATGGCCATGGTGGTAAATTTAGTAACTGGATATCATTGGTACCTCAATTAAAAAAATATGCAGATGATTATCAGCTTATCATTGTTTGCCCCGATGGTAAAATTGCTGGTTGGTATATAAATAGTCCCATTGCAGACAGCATGCAATTTGAAACCTATATTGCCAATGAAGTACCAGCTTTTATTGATGCCAATTACAACAGCATAAAAGGACGCAATGCCAGGGCTATTACCGGGCTGAGTATGGGTGGCCATGGTGGCTTGTACCTTGGCTTTAGGCATGCCGGTTTTTTTGGTGCTTGTGGCAGCATGAGTGGGGCTTTAATGTTAGAGTATATTACTGACAAGCGCTATGGTATTGAAAAAATTTTGGGCGATAGCAGCAACAGGCAGCGGTACTCAGATTATTCTATCATGAAAGAAATGGAGAATTATCCTAAAGATTCTATTGCCATTATAATGGATTGTGGTACAGAAGATTTTGTGATAGAAATGAGCCGTGCAGTTCATAAAAAAATGAGTATTCTTAAAATCCCACATGATTATACCGAACGCCCGGGAAAGCATGATTGGAAGTACTGGAGTAATGCAGTACAATTTCAATTACTGTATTTCAGAAATTTTTTCGATAGGAAAAAGTAGCAAACTTGGTATTGATTTTTTAGGATTAAGTATTTTGTTCGCAAAGCCTTTACAATTTTGAGCTAGCATCTGTTTATTTTTTTTCCTCCTGATTTTTTCGGGACAGGTTGATAAAAAAACTAACAATAAATCAAGCCCGTCAGACTGGCGTCAGCCGGGCTTGATTTATTAACGGCTGATGGAGAAAATTGCGAGCACTTTTTATTCAAGGCCATAAAGAGTATTCGTTTACGAAATAAATACCTAATCCTTTAATTTTTTTCTGTTTTACTTCCTTAACCAGTTTGTTAAGGTGTATAGTTATTTAAATAAATAGCTGTGTTTGCTATTTCGGTTACTATAAATTTTATGGTATCCAAACTTTTGGGTAAAAAAAATAACATTTTCTTCATTTGTATAAAAAGCCTGCTACCTATTGTTTTAAACAACATGAGAGCGCACAGCTATGGTATAAACACCTGCACTTCCACTGCTGCTAACCCATATCACACAGTTTTTTTCCTTATTTTCGCATCAATAATTTATTATGTACGCATATCTACAGGGAGTATTTACCTATAAAAGCCCGGCACAAGTTTATATAGAAGTAAATGGGGTAGGCTACGAGGTAAATATCAGCCTTAACACGTACGGCGCTATACAGCATATAGAAAAGGGGAAACTGTACACCTATTTTCAGGTAAAAGAAGATGGGCATACATTGTTTGGTTTTTTTGATAAGGCAGAAAAGGAAATGTTTGTACTGTTAATAAGTGTATCGGGGGTTGGTGCATCAACTGCAAGAATTATGTTGAGCCACATGAAACCCGATGAAGTACAACGTGCAATAGCTCAAGGCAACGTAAAGCTGTTAGAAAGCATCAAAGGAATAGGAAAGAAAACTGCCGAGCGGCTGGTTTTAGAGTTAAAAGATAAAGTGATAAAAGTATCTGCCGATAGCGTAATACCTGTAGCAGCAAGCAATAGTTTACAACAGGATGCGTTAAATGCTTTGATAGCATTGGGAATATCAAAACCAATTGCAGAATCATCTATACAAAAAATAAACCTTACACAACCAAATATTACCAATTTAGAAGAACTCATAAAAAAAGCGTTAAAAGCAATTTGATAAAATTTTACTTTAACTTATTTACCGGATGTTTTTTTGTAAAAGCAAATTATTATCAAATTGCGCTGGCTTTTTGTTTACCTGGTTATTGTGTGTAGCAACGCCCGTATTGGTTGTTGCCCAAAAAACAGACTCTATCGATTCCACTGCACCCAAGGCAGTAGGTCCTTTACCTTTTCCTATACAAGATAGGCGGGGCGATTTTATGAGCAGCCGCGGCAATAGCACATACGATTTTAAAAAGCCCTCTAATATTACAGATTCTATCGCTTACGATTTTAGAACACAGTTATATACCGTATTTGAAAAAATTGGTAATAAATATTACCGTACTCCAGTTACCTATACATCAGAAGAATACTGGCAATTGCGGGGGCGCCAGTCAGAAATAGACTATTTTAAAAAGCGGGCCAATACAATGAACCTGCTTAACCGTAAACTTACCAAGCCAAAATTATCACTGTACGATAACTTATTCAATCGGTTGTTTGGCAATGGTAAAATAGAAATATCGCCACAGGGAAATGTAGATATTATGGCAGGTTACCAGGGGCAAAATATTAAAAACCCTACGCTGCCAGAAAGGGCAAGACGCAATGGCGGCTTCGATTTTAATATGAATGCCCAGGTAAATGTAAATGCCAATATTGGCGATAAATTAAAATTTCCCATCAGCTACAATACGCTGGCTAATTTTGGCCAGGATAACCAGTTAAAATTAGATTATACCGGTATTGATGACGAAATAATTAAAAGGCTGGAGGCTGGCGCTGTGCAGTTTCCTTCCCGTAGTACTTTTATACCGGGGGCACAGCAATTATTTGGTTTAAAATCTCAGTTACAATTTGGTAAGTTAAATGTAACAGCCGTTTTGGCCAATCAAAGATCGCAGCGGCAAAGTGTTAATTTAACAGGCGGTGCTGCCGCACAGGTTATAGATTTTAAGGCAGATGAATATGAAGAAAACAGGCACTTTTTATTGGGGCAGTATTTTAAAGACAATTACAATAAAGTTTTAGCCAGAATACCTGTTGTAACTACTCCCGTGCAAATTTTACGCCTGGAGGTATGGGTTACCAACCGCAATGGAAGTACTACCAATACAAGGGATATTGTAGCCCTGATGGATTTAGGCGAAAGGGATGCTTACCGTGGGCAGCCAAGTGCCACCAACCTCAATCCGCAGGCACCATACATCATTAATACCCTTATTAGCAGCCCAACAGGTTTACCATCTAACCAGGCCAATGATTTGTATAGCAATATAATCGGTAATTCAAATAATAGAAATCCGGCGCTAATAGTAACTAACCTCCAAAGTATTGGTTTGGCACCCGTACAGGATATTGAAAAAACATTTGCCCGTAAATTAGATTCTACCCAGTATTTTTTTAACCGGCAGGCAGGTTATATCAGTTTAAGTCAGCCATTGTTGCCAGATGAAGTTTTAGGAGTAGCTTTTCAATATACCTACAACGGTACTGTTTATCAGGTAGGTGAGTTTTCGCAGGATTTACCCCCGGATAGTGCTGTTGCTACGCAAAAAGTATTGTTTCTTAAATTACTGAAAGCTACTTCACAAAGAACCCGGTTACCCATTTGGAAGCTAATGATGAAAAATGTGTATTCAGTTGGCTTTGGTACATTACAACCAACAGATTTTAAAATAAATTTACTCTATCAGGAGCCTGGACAAGGATGGAAAAGATATGTGCCATTTGGCGATAAAAACCAGGGCACACCATTACTTTCGTTGGTAAACTTAGATAGATTAAATAACCAGCTCGATCCGCAACCAGATGGCGTGTTTGATTATGTGGAAGGATATACCGTTTTATCTCAGTACAGTAGAATTGTGTTTCCGGTATTGGAACCTTTTGGCCGCGACCTTGCTGCTCAAATTTACAACGTAGTGCCCGCCAATGCTAAGGATACGCTGTATTATGCCCTGTACGATTCTATTAAAGCTGTGGCACAGCAGTACCCAAACCTTAACAGATTTGTACTAAAAGGAAGTGCCCGTACCTCTGGCAGTTCTGATATAAGTATTGGCTATAATATCCCCCAAGGGAGTGTAACAGTAACCGCCGGCGGACAAAGATTAATAGAAGGTAATGATTATGACATTAATTACGATTTGGGTACTATTAAAATTACCAACCAGGCTATACTCAATGCAGGTTTGCCTGTACAGGTAAATTTTGAGAACAATGCAGCATTTGGTATTCAGCAAAGAAATTACCTGGGTTTGCGATTGGATTATCTTGCAAAAAATACCTTAAAAGAACAACTCTCTATTGGTGGTACCATTGTACGATTGGGTGAAAGACCGTTTTTTACCAAAAATAATTTGGGAGAAGAGCCTATAAGAAATGCAATGTATGGGTTAGATGTTAACTACCGAAAAGAACTGCCAAGGCTAACCAAATTACTGGATAAGCTGCCATTTTATTCTACTACAGCATTATCTACCATCAACTTTTATGCAGAAGGTGCCATGCTAAAACCCGGCCATGCACCACAAATTGGTAGGGGCGGCGCCGGTACAGTTTATATTGATGATTTTGAAGGAAGCAAGTCTGGTATTGACCTGCGTTTTCCTGCTATTAGCTGGACGTTGGCATCTACACCAAAGGAGGCTACTAATGGCATTAATAACATTGATTTGTTTCCGGAAGCTAGTGCAACCAATGATGTTAACTACGGAAAAAACAGGGCAAAACTTGCCTGGTACCAAATAGAACCTGCATTGCAGCAATTTAGAGGGATAAACAATCCATTGGGCGAAAACAGGATAGAATTAAGTGACCCAAGATCTCGATTGGTAAAACAAAGTGAAATATTTCCACAACGTACTACTGATTTTGGACAGAACCAACTAACCACATTCGATCTTGCATTTTACCCAAATGAAAAAGGGCCTTACAACTTTGAATCCTCCGCATTGAATATTGATGCCAATAATAATCTCAAAAATCCTAAAAGCCGGTGGGGAGGATTGATGCGTAACATTGACCAAACCGATTTTGAAACAGCCAACATAGAGTTTATTGAATTTTGGGTACAGGATCCATTTGTTAAAACTGCCAGCAGGCCAACAGCCGACCAATCATCTGGTGGCAAGTTATATTTTAACCTGGGCAATATATCAGAAGATGTGTTGAAAGATGGAAAAAGATTTTATGAAAATGGATTGCCTACCCCTACTGCAATACAACCTACCGACAATTCTGTTTGGGGCAAAGTTCCGCTTAACCCAATACAGGTAACTAATGCATTTAGTAATAACCCTGCCGATAGAATATTTCAGGATGTGGGTTTTGATGGACTAAGCGATGATTCTGAAAGAGTGAAAATGGGGCCATACCTTACTAACCTAAATGGTGTTTTAAATGCAGCCGCATTAAGAAATGCACAAGATGATCCATCACAAGATAACTATGTTTGGTACAGGGATGCTTCGTTTAGTTCTACGGATGGAATAACTAAGCGGTATAAAAATTTTAATAGCCCGCAAAATAATTCCCAAATAAATGATGGGTCTGCATTTTCATCTGCAGCAACCTTGTACCCCGATGGAGAGGATTTGAACCGGGATAATACTATGAATGAAACGGAAGAGTATTTTCAATATGTGGTAAATATCAGGCCACCTTCCAGTGCGCAAATGCAAATAGGCTCCAATTTTATTGTAGATAGAAAAGATGTAGGTATTAATAATTTGCCCGATGGAACCAGCCGAACAGAAACCTGGTATCAATTTAGAATCCCTGTAGGATCGTACAATAAACGGATAGGTAATATCCCTGATTTTAAGTCTATCCGGTTTATCAGAATGTTTTTAACCGACTTTGATAGTTCGGTGGTAATGCGTTTTGGCAAGCTGGAACTTACAAGAAACATCTGGCGCCGTTTTCCATTTAAAATTGATGAAACTGGCAATTATACGCCGCCTACTACCGCTGTTGATTTTAATGTAAATGGCGTAAACATTGAGGAAAACGATAAGCGCTCCCCATTACCTTATCGTACACCCCGAGAAATTCAGCGGCAGCAGGTGCAGGGTAATAATGGTGTAAATCTATTGCAAAATGAACAGAGCATGTCTTTGCGCTTTTGCGATTTGGGTAAGGGCGATGCAAGAGGTGTACAACAAACATTTGCCAACAGAGATTTACGCCAGTTTGGAAGGTTATCAATGTATATACATGCAGAAAACTTTATCAAATCGCCCAACAACATAAAAAATAGAAACTTAAATGCAGTGATAAGGGTAGGTACAGATTTTGCCAACAATTATTACGAAATTAGAATACCACTCTATGTAACACCTTTAAATATAAGTCTTAATCCTAATTCGGATGCTTACAACGATTCATTATGGAATCCACTGAATAGCCTCGATGTGGACCTGACTACCCTACCTAAATTAAAGGCGGATAGAAATGCAACAGGGTTTTCATTAACTACACCCTACAGAATTTTGCAGCCCAATGGGCACACCTATTCTATTATGGGAGACCCTAATTTGGGAGAAATAAGAGGCGTATTAATTGGTGTAGAAAATGTAACGAGCTCTAATTTATGTGGAGAAGTATGGGTAAATGAATTAAGAATGAGTTCCATTAATGAGCAAGGAGGCTATGCAGCTATGGCAAGGGTAGATATGACGTTGGCAGATTTAGGAACCATTACCGGTTCATTCTCTACACATACTACCGGGTTTGGAACTTTAGAGCAAAGGGTAAATGACCGTTACAGGGATAACCTAACCCAGTTTGATGTGGCTACTAACCTTGAGCTTGGTAAATTATTACCAAAAAATGCAGGCATTTCTATACCGGTATTTGCAAGCATTTCTCAAAGTACCAGCAAACCGCAATACGATCCATTTGATATTGATATAAAATTAAAAGACAAACTAAGTGCAGCAGCTACAACAGCCCGAAGAGATTCTATAAACAATGCAGCTATAGATTTTACCAGTACCAAAACACTCAATTTTACCAATGTTCGTAAAAATAAAACAGGCACCGGTAAACCTAAAATATACGACATATCCAACCTGGATGTTAGCTACTCCTACATCAGTACCAAAACGAATAATCCATTAATTGAAAACAACGAAGTAACAAGGCACAGGGGAGGTATTGGGTATAATTTTGCTCCTCAGCCAGTATATCTTGAGCCATTTAAAAATTTAAAGTTTTTTAAAAAGCGCAAAAAGCATTGGTTTGACATGGTTAAAGATTTAAACCTGAACCTGGCGCCTGCACAGTTAACTTTTAGGGGTGATATACAGCGGCAATTTGGCGCAATACGGCCGAGAAGCATTGGTAGTGATAAATATAAAATACCCGAAACCTACGATAAGTATTTAGTTTTTCAACGGGATTATATTTTACGTTGGAACTTTACCCGATCTATTAATTTTGATTTTACAGCTAGTAACAACTCAAGGGTAGATGAACCTACCGGCCGCTTGGATACCAAAGAAAAAAAGGATACTGTATGGAGGCGTTTGCTAAATGGTGGCAGAAATACCTTATATACCCATACGGGTAATATTTCTTATACTTTGCCTACATCTAAATTTCCATTGTTGGATTGGACATCAGTAAATCTTAAATACCAGGCTACTTACAGGTGGATTGGTGCATCGAGATTGGCTGTAGAATTAGGTAATATTTTAGAAAACAGCCAGTCTAAGGAAGCTACTGTGCAATTAGATTTTACAAAATTATACAACAAATCAAAATTTTTTCAGGCAATAGATCAGCCAAGAGTTGAAGGGCCTAAAGCCGAAAAACTTACCAGAACAGATACCGTTTTTAGAACGGTAACAAAAAATGGTGTAAAAGTTAAAGAAGTAAAAAGGCTTAAAATAAAGCGGCTAAAAGATCCTAATGCAATGCCCGATGTTGGCATTATGGGTAGAGTTTTTGGTAAATTAATCAGCAGTATAAAACAAGTAAATGCTTCTTATTCAGAAACTGGTAATACACGCTTGCCCGGCTACTTGGATAGCACCCAATATGTAGGGCAAAACTGGCGAAGTATGCAGCCTGGTTTAGATTTTTTATCTGGCAGTCAGCCAGATACAGCCTGGCTTAATAAAGCAGGCAGAAGTGGTGTAATATCAAAAAGTAATGAGTTTAATACCTTATTTCAACAATCTTTTAACCAACGGCTAACGCTTACGGCTCAATTAGAACCGGTAAGAGATTTAACCATTTCTGTAAATCTTAATAAAACATTTAATAAAGATTATTCTGAGCTGTTTAAAGATACCAGCGGTACGGGTAATAATTTTGCTCATTTAAGTCCTTATGCCGGCGGCGGGTTTGATGTAAGTTTCATTGCTTTTAAAACATTATTTGGCCACTTTGATCCTAATCAGATTTCTGGAACGTTTACTAAATTCCAAGATTACCGGCAAGTAATTTCACAACGTTTGGGAAAACTAAACCCCTACTCAGCAGCCGTGCCAGTTGGCGATAATTATGCTTACGGGTACAACCGATATGCAATAGATGTATTGATACCTGCATTTGTAGCAGCCTATACAGGTAAAGATCCTGAAAAAGTTGGCCTTATAAAACAAAGTAATCCATCCATAAAATCAAATCCTTTTGCCAGTATTTTACCTATGCCAAATTGGAAGATAGATTACAATGGTTTGAGCAGGATAAAGGGGTTAGATAAAATATTTTCTAACGTTACAGTTTCTCACGGTTATACTGGTAGCTTAAGTATGAATGGCTTTACCTCTGCACTTTTGTATAGAGATATAGATAGGTTTGGCTATCCCTCTTTTTTTGATACAGTATCTAAAAACTATGTGCCCTATTTTTTGGTGCCAAACATTACCATCCAAGAGCAGTTTGCACCCATCTTTGGTATTGATATGATGTTTACCAATCAATTTCAGGCTAAAGTTGAATTTGTAAAGCAGCGCACCCTCAGCCTTAGTTTGGTAGATTTTCAGTTAAGCGAAACAAGATCTTCCGAATTTTCAATAGGAGCTGGCTATAGAAAAAAAGGGTTGAAATTATTTGGTGGATTAAAACTGCCTAAATTTTTAAGTAAAGACGGCAGTAATAAAATGGATAACGAAATCAATTTCCGTTTTGATTTGAGGGTAAGGGATAATGTAACCGTCAACAATCGGCTCGATCAGGCTGCCACATTGCCTACCGGTGGTAGTAAAGAGGTTACG
>Ga0136636_10000317_pt1 | contig 23624 bp, 23 predicted proteins | sample AntDrymUQ8522106_2_FD_104653 | JGI IMG/M metagenome (GOLD analysis project Ga0136636, IMG submission 104653) | Polar desert sand microbial communities from Dry Valleys, Antarctica - metaG UQ852 (21.06) | ecosystem: Environmental > Terrestrial > Soil > Desert | place: Antarctica: Dry Valley... | reverse complement strand
GTTAATTAATATTTCATAAAAATAACCAAAGTTTTACAACGAACAATACCCACTTTTAGTGATATTTTAAAAGAATGATTAAAAAAATAGCCGATAGTTGGCCAGCAAGTATCAATGATGATGAAGCCAGAGAAGATTGGGGATGGAAATATAAATTTGATTTAGCAAGTATGACTATAGAAATGTTGAAAAATCTGAGTGCCAAAAAAGCATAGTGATCTGATTTTTTAAAACCCTTTTTTATGATGTCCTATTTCAGTTTTTTTTTGAATTATAACAAGGGTTAAAATTTAATTTCACTTTATAAAGCAATATTTTTTTTATAAAATAATTCTTATATTTGGATTATAAAATTTCAGTGACAGGAACTTTAGTACTTACTTTACTCTTTGTAGCCGAATTCATCTATTTCTGCTATCTCAACAAAATCGAGTAAGATGTTATACAATTACTTGTAAATTTCCATTTATTTATACAGACTGCTTTCATGACAATAAGGATTTCAAACAAACACCAAGGATGGCAAAATGTTTTACAAATAATTCTACCGTATTTTTTAATCGTTGGAATTTTTCAAATTATTGGCTATAGCATAACAGGGATCGATTTCATGAACTCTCAGTCAATTCCTAGAAGTCCCCATCAGACCTTGATTATATCATTCGCATCACTAGCTGGCACAATTACCGTACTGTGGTTTTTTATGAAATATGTAGTCGAAGAACCATTTGTAAGCTTAGGATTTGAAAAAAAATCGATCAAAGAGGACACTATTCGCGGAATATATTATGGATTAATAATTATGTTAATTGGTTTCATAAGCCTACTGCTTTTTGACGAAATACATTTTAGAAGTCTCAATTTCAACTTGCCATTGATCGTATTAAGTTTGTTACATTATGTATGTGTAGCTATTTCCGAAGAACTTTTATTGAGAGGATTTGTTTTAAATAACTTAATGAAATCTTTTAATAAAGTAACAGCCTTACTCCTATCTTCCGTGGTTTTTAGTTTGTTGCATGCCGGTAATCCTAACATTACTTTTTTCGGCTTAATTGATCTTTTCGTAGCTGGGATACTACTGGGATTACCTTATTTATACACTAAAAATTTATGGTTTTCCATTGCTTTGCATTTTAGCTGGAATTTTTTTCAAGGAACAATTTTTGGCTTTAATGTTAGTGGTATAGAAAACTATTCCATCATTCAAACCGATTACAAGTTAGCCTCCATCTGGAATGGAGGTGATTTTGGGTTTGAAGGATCCATACTATCCTTGATTTTTCAACTTATAGCAATCGGGATTCTCTATATGTCCTTTGAAAATAAACTAAAAACAGCCTTGCCAGAGAGAAAAACTGCTCTAATCAAGTGAGATAGCAACAAATTATTTTCTTATCTAAAATTAATATTAGTAATTCCTCAACTCATTTTTTATTAAATTTGATAAAAACCTCCGCACTATGAAACTAAAATCAAGTGAACCTTTTTGGTTAGTCAAAAATGGAATTATCAACTCCTATCCGTCCTTAAGAGCAGACTTAAAAACGGAAATTCTAATTGTGGGAGGCGGAATAACGGGTAGTCTCATTGCACATCAATGCATGAACGACGGTTACAAGACGGCGTTGCTAGATCGACGAGAAATAGGTCACGGAAGTACATCGGCCACGACATCCATGTTGCAATATGAGATTGACGTTCCTTTGTACCAACTTATAGAATTAATTGGCGAAAAGGCTGCAATTGCAAGTTATTGGGCGTGCTATAAATCGATTGATGATTTAAAGAAAATAGTCCAACAAGTACAATCAGATTGTGGTTTCAAGAAAAAAGAGTCGCTCTATTTTGCCGCTTTAAAGAAAGATGTGAGTGGGTTAAAAAAAGAATTTGAAGCGCGAAAAAAAATTGGAATTCCTGTAAAATGGCTTGAAGCCGATGCAATTGATAAAAAGTTTAACATCAAACATTCGCATGGCGGAATCTTATCAGAACAAGGCGGCAGTATAGATGCTTTCCAATTAGCTCACGATATTCTGGCGTACAATCACGAAAAAGGATTGCAGATTTTCGATAAAACCGATATTAAAAAAGTTACCTATCAGCAAAATGGCGTTACCGTTCTAACGGAACATGGCACTACTATTACTGCCAAGAAAATAATTTACTGCAATGGTTTTGAAAGTACAGAAATCATAAAAGATGATTTTGTAAAATTACTGTCAACCTACGCTATGGTTGGGGAACGGCTTGAAGACGACCAGTCAAAGCTGAACGACACCCTTTTTTGGAATACAGCGGAACCGTATATGTACATGCGAACCACCGATGACAATCGCTTGCTTATTGGTGGAGAGGATGAAGATTTTGTAGATGCTCAAAAAAGAGATTCCTTATTAAATGTTAAATCGGAAAAATTGACCAAATATCTGAAGAAAATTTTACCCCAGTATGATTTCAGAATGGATTTTGTATGGGCTGGTACTTTTGGTGAAACTAAAGATGGTTTGCCTTATATAGGGAAACACCCTAATTTTCCAAGCGCTTATTTTGTATTGGGATTTGGAGGAAACGGCATTACTTTTTCAGTCATTGGAATGGAGCTCGTTTCTAAAATGCTAAAAAACAAGAAACATCCATTAGCGGACTATTTTAAATTTCGTAGATAATTTTAAACCTCTTTCTACCTTATGTAAAAATGCCGCAAAAGATGATTTTGCGGCATTTTCTATAATTATAATTTAATATCTGCTAGCAGCTTTTTTACTTCTTTAAACTGTGATTCCGATTTAACTTCTAAAAGGTCTCTTGTTTTTCCATTTTTTAGTTGGACAAAATATATTTTTTTACTGAACGAAACACGTTCCTCAATTCCTTCTATTTGAACTACTGGAATTTTATCCATACCCGTTTTTTTAAAAAAATAATTTCGTAATCCAAAAGCAGCAACCATACCAATAAACAACCAAATTATTTTCATAAATCCAAAAGCTACCTGTGCATTCGATAAATTTAAAACTGCATTGATGAAAGTTATAATCAATAGCAATTTCACGATAAAAAAATGATTTTTCAAACCATCTTTGATCTCAATTGATGCAGTAGTTTGATTGTATTTAATATCCATAAAATTACATTTTAACTAAATATCTATTGCTTATAAACATTATTTTCTTTCTTAATATCCGCCATTAAACCACTTGGGTCGATGGTGATTTTTTTGATGGTGCTTTTAGGTTTAGCAATCATAAATTCCATGGTAGGATATGCCCAAGCCCAATCACCCAAAACTGTTCTTTTTAATGCGGGATTTGGATTTTCCTTTTTGAAACTCATCATGCGTAGGGGAATATAAAAACTTTCCATTGTTCCATCCGTATACTCCACTAACAAATCAATAGGCATTGGCATTCTCCCTATTCTTTCTAAAGTAACAATAGTTTTATCTCCAACAGCTCTTGGTTCTCTGACCCCATAATCAATTGTGTTGGTTGTTTGTGTCCAATCGGTTAAATACCAATCGAGATGTGCTCCAGAGATTCTTTCCGCTGATCTCTTGATATCATTGGGTGTTGGATGCTTGAATTTAAAATCGCTGTAATATTTTTTTAAGGATTTCATTAGATTGTCTTTCCCTATTAAATACATTAATTGCGTTAGAAAAAGTTCTCCTTTACTATACGAAGTAATGCTGTACACTCTGTTTTCATCAAAACGATCTGCATGTGTAGTTTGCGGTAATTCTTTACCGGAATTCACCATTGAAAAATAACCTGCATACGCTCCCGTAAATGGATTTTCTACTTTTTTATCGGCTATTTCATTCATTCCCAGGTCTTCTAGAAAAGAGGTGAATCCTTCATCCATCCACCCGTGTTTTGATTCATTGTTAGCTAAGACATGCTGAAACCAAGAATGTGCCATTTCGTGAGCAGTTACTCCTAATAATCCATCAAAACTTCCTTGTCCTAAAATTAAGGTACACATGGCATATTCCATTCCACCATCACCCCCTTGAATCACAGAATATTGCTTATAGGGATAATCGCCAACCGTTTTGTTATAGAACTCCATTAACTGAGCCGTTTTTGGTTGCAGATTTTTCCAGTTTTGAATGTATTTTGGATTGTCTTTATACAAAAAATGCAAGTCAACGCCGTTAGGTCCTTGTACAATGTCGTGAATGTAGTTCTTATCTGCAGCCCAAGTAAAATCATGAACCATTGGCGCTTTAAAATGCCACGTCAACGTTTTTGCTTTTTTAGGAACAGTTACGACAACGCCTGAATCTTGATACCCGTGACCTATTTCGTTTTTGTTTTGCAAATAACCAGTACCTCCTAAAACGTAATCCTTATCGATTGTAATGCTGACGTCAAAATTTCCCCAAACGCCATGAAATTCTCTAGCGATATAGGGATCGGCATGCCAGCCTTCAAAATCAAATTCGGCCATTTTAGGATACCATTGTGCCATTGACAGTGCTACTCCTTCGGCATTATTCCTTCCAGAGCGACGAATTTGAATTGGAACCTGACCATCAAAAGTTAAAGTAAACGTGGTTTTTGAGTTGGGAACTATTGGCTTAGCCAAAGTAACTTCCAGAATCGTTCCTATTGTTTCTACCGAAGCAGTGCTGCCATCCTGCTTAAAATTAGTAATGTTCAGATACCCTGTTTCGTTAGGTTTCAACATTTTGATACGGCTTTGTTTCCTTTCATTTGGACCAACTTTAATCTTGTTGACCATTCGAGCATCTGGATCTCTTATGTTTTGGATTCTGGCATCCATTTCGCTTCCCGGCTGAAAAGCATTGTTATAAAGGTGGTAATACACTTTTTTTAAAGTGTCAGGAGAATTATTAGTATAGACCAGTTCCTGTGTGCCTTTGTATCTATAAGTGGATACATCCATAGTCACGTCCATTTTGTAATCTACGTGCTGTTGCCAATATCCTGTGTTTTGAGCCCATAGACTTCCAAAACTTAAAGTAAGAAAAGAAAATAATAGTAGTTTTTTCATGTTTGATTTAAATAAAAATGGAAGGACAAATTGTCCTTCCATATAAAGAATGCATTAAATATTATTTAGACATTTTTTCTGCCATCAAAAAAGCATTGTAAGCATTTACGATTTTTCCTGATTGAGATAAAGTAGTAAATGAACGTGTATCTGTTGCTTTTCCACCCACAATAACATCTGTAGAAATGGCAATCCCTGAATCCATCAAAATATGTTTAACTTGTTTAGCAGATAATTTTGGATAATAAGAACGAATTAAAGCAGCAACTCCAGCTGCATTTGGTGCCGCCATTGACGTTCCCTGTAAGTACTTATACGTGTTGTTTGGAGTGGTAGCATATATTTTTACTCCAGGAGCAAAAACGTCTACATTAATTTTTCCAATATTAGAAAAACGGGCTACAACCTTATTTCCGTATTCATAGTTTAGCGCACCAATTGTAAGTACATTATCAGCAAACTCCTTTACTTTATCTTCAGAATCGTTAGGGAAATTTTCCGCAAAATCAATGTCTTTAGCATCGTTTCCAGCTGCATGAACAAACAAAACATCTTTTTTCTCCGCATATTTGATAGCATCGTAAACCCATTGCTTGTGTGGAGAAAAACTTTTTCCGAAACTTCCATTGATCACTTTGGCGCCATTATCAACTGCATAACGAATTCCAAGTGCAATATCTTTGTCATACTCATCACCATCTGGTACGGCACGAATCGTAAGAATTTGAACATTATTAGCAACACCATCTCCACCTAAAGTATTGTTTCTGGTTTGCGCAACAATTCCGGCAACATGCGTTCCATGAAGAATTTCATTCTTGTCTGGTCCCATCACATTGTTGTTCCCGTATTTTGTATCTGTAATATCATTTGGATTATCCCCTAACACTTTACGGTAGTCTGTTTTAAGGTGATCGCCATTAATAAGTGCAACCTGTTCCTCTAATTGTTTTTGAACAGCAACTTTTAAATCTGCTATTGGCAAACCATAAGAAAGCATTTGTTGCATCGTTGCTTTACTCTTTTGGGTTGCAGGCTCTTGCGAAACAATTGCCGTTACTTCCTCAATAGTATAGACTGGTTTACCAAAATGTTTTACCAAAACAGCATCTCCTGAAACAATAGCTTCTAACATTTGCTCGGAACGTGTTTTTCCCGCAACAGCATCAGCAACTTTCTTATCATTCAGTGCTTTTGCGGCTTGATACGTCGCTTCATCGACTAAGGTTTTGTCTTTTATAATTCTTTCGTATTCTAAATTCTCTTTGGTTATATCACCAAGAAAATTCCAGCCGTGAATATCATCAATGTATCCATTTTTGTCATCATCAATTCCGTTTCCAGCGATTTCTTTGGTATTGGTCCAAAGCACCGATTTTAAATCTTCATGTTCAATGTCGACTCCAGAATCTAAAATTCCAACAATAACTGGCACGCCTTTTTTACCTTTTAATAATTCAGTATACGCTCTGTCAACGCTCATCCCCGGAATGGTATCCGTTACAATATCTAAATGACTCCAGCGTTGTAGGTCATTTTCAGTAATTGGCGCCTTTTTTGAAATGTTCAAAGGTGCACTTATGGCAACTAGTCCAGTAGTGTTTACTACTTGTTTTGAAGTTCCGCATCCTACTAATACCAAAAAGGCAAAAGCAGAAATGTAAATAGGTTTAATGGTATTCATTGGATTTCTATTAAGTTTTTGAAATATTTGTCTAAAATAATTTTTTTTGTTACAAATGTAGCCGTCCTTAACACTATGTTAGGATTTCGTTACAGGAAAAACGTTCTTTTAACCGAACTCCTTTTTCCGTTCGTTCCACCGTAATGATTTCGTTATGTGCATCGTGTTCCAAGAACAAATAATAATTCTGATCCGCGGCAGCATTCAGGAATTTTTCCTTTTCGGGCATCGTCAATAACGGCCTAGTATCATAGCCCATTACATATGGAATGGGAATATGTCCGGCTGTAGCCAACAAATCAGCACAAAAAACAATCGTTTTATCTTGATATTGAATGTGTGGAAGCATTTGTTTCTCGGTATGACCATCAGCAAAGAAGATGCCAAACCCCAACTCAGAAGTAGATAGAAAGTCGCCTTCTGATCTTTTGATAAAATTCAACTGCCCACTTTCCTGCATCGGTAAAATATTTTCAGACAGAAAAGAAGCCTTTTCTCTAACATTAGGTTTGGTTGCCCATTCCCAATGATCTTCATTGGACCAATATTTAGCATTTTTAAATGCGACTTCATAACCGGTTTTATCAGCATTCCATTGTACGCTTCCCCCACAATGATCAAAATGCAGATGTGTCATAAAAACATCTGTAATATCATCCCGATGAAAACCATATTTTGCCAAAGATTTGTCCATCGAATGGGTTCCCCACAGCGAATAATACCCAAAAAATTTATCGGACTGCTTATTTCCCATTCCAGTATCAATCAAAATCAATTGTTTGCCGTCTTCAATCAATAAACAGCGAGCGGCAATGTCGATCAAGTTATTTTCGTCAGCGGGATTGGTTCGACTCCAAATTGTTTTTGGCACCACACCAAACATGGCGCCGCCATCCAATTTAAAATTTCCGGTTTCTATGGGATATAATTTCATATTTTTTGTGTTTTTTGATAGGAGCCAAAGTTAAGGAATTCAAATCCTTTTAGTTGAATCAAATAGCTTTTTTCTATTTTACAATTAGTTATAAAAATGTTATGAATTATGGAACAAGCATTTTATATAGTATCTTTGTCATTAATTTAGACAAAATCAATATAAGCTATGATAAAAGTTTCTGACACGGCAAGAAAAAAAATTATCGATCTCATGAAAGATGATGGTTTTGATGCTGCAATCGACTACGTAAGAGTTGGTGTAAAAAGCGGCGGATGTTCTGGATTGTCTTATGATTTAAAATTTGATAAAACAAAAAACGAAGACGATAAAATTTTCATCGACAACGATATAACAATTGCTGTAGAAAAAAAATCTTTTCTGTACTTAGCCGGAACAATATTAGAATTTTCAGGAGGAATAAATGGTAAAGGGTTTGTATTTAATAACCCAAATGCCAATAGAACTTGTGGTTGTGGAGAGAGTTTCTCTCTGTAAATTAATTGAAAGATTTAAAAAATTGAATAATTGAATGATTAATTGCGTCGATACGTTTTTACGAAGCAACAATCTTTGAATCTTTAAATTAAGAAAATAGGACTACATTTTTTGAAGAATTTGAAGTTCATAAAAAGGGGATTGAATTGACCAAGCTGATCTTTAAACTTTTGACCAAAACCAAACTTGAAAAGTACTTTGGTTCTAAGGAATAAATAAAAAGAGTGGTAATTTCAATTACAAATAACATCGCTGAAGGACCCGAATACAATAACAATAAACAATTTATTCGTTATTTGAAGATCGCAAAAGGCAGTTGCGCAGAAGTTAGGAACATGCTAGTTCTAACAAGAGAATTAGAGTTTTGTTCTAAAAATGAAATTCAGGAAAGCTTTATTTTGAGTGTTGAAATTTCTCAAAATATTTCCAGTTTCATTAAGTATTTAAATTCTAAATTGGAAATAAATAAATGATTTAGAAAGTATTTAAGGAATTTTTCAATCTTTAAATTTTTCAATCTTTAAATTAATAACATGAGCAAATATACAGAAGACGACTTAAAAATCGAACTCGAAACTAAAGAATACGAATACGGATTCTACACCGAGTTGGAATCGGAAACATTTCCTATTGGTTTAAACGAAGATATCGTTCGAGCGATATCGCACAAAAAAGGAGAACCACAATGGATGACTGATTGGCGTCTTGAGGCATATCGTGCTTGGGAGCAAATGACCGAGCCAGAATGGGCAAATGTACATTATACAAAACCTGATTTTCAGGCCATTTCCTATTATTCAGCTCCAAAAGCGGTAGATCCCAACAAAACATTGGACGATGTAGATCCTGAACTTTTAGAAATGTATAAAAAGTTAGGTATCTCTGTCGATGAGCAAAAAATGATGAATAATGTAGCGATGGATATCGTAGTCGACTCCGTTTCTGTAGCGACAACGTTCAAGAAAACATTAGGCGAAAAGGGAATCATCTTTATGAGTATTTCTGAAGCCATCAAAGAACATCCAGAGTTAGTTCGTAAATATTTAGGAACTGTTATTCCTCAAAAAGATAATTTTTATGCAGCATTAAACTCAGCCGTTTTCTCTGATGGATCTTTTTGTTATATTCCAAAAGGAGTTCGTTGTCCAATGGAACTTTCTACTTATTTTAGAATAAATCAAGCGGGAACAGGTCAGTTCGAGCGAACTTTACTAATTGCAGATGCAGGAAGTTATGTAAGTTATTTAGAAGGCTGCACCGCTCCAAGTCGTGATGAAAATCAATTGCATGCTGCTTGCGTAGAATTAATTGCTTTAGACGATGCCGAAATCAAATATTCTACGGTACAAAACTGGTATCCTGGGAATAAAGAAGGAAAAGGTGGGGTTTTCAACTTTGTAACCAAAAGAGGAATCTGCGAGAAAAACGCAAAAATTTCTTGGACACAAGTAGAAACAGGTTCTGCTATAACGTGGAAATATCCTTCGGTTATTTTAAAAGGAGATAATTCAACTGGAGAATTTTATTCGATCGCTGTGACTAACAATTTCCAACAAGCCGATACAGGAACAAAAATGATCCATTTAGGCAAAAACACTAAATCGACTATTATTTCCAAAGGAATTTCTGCTGGAAAATCTCAAAATAGTTACCGTGGTTTAGTGCGCATTTCGCCAAATGCTGATAATGCCCGAAACTTTTCACAATGTGATTCACTTTTAATGGGAAATAATTGTGGCGCGCATACGTTCCCATATATCGAAAGCAAAAATCCTTCGGCCAAAATAGAACATGAAGCTACGACAAGTAAAATTGGCGAAGACCAAGTTTTCTATTGCAACCAACGTGGAATCCCAACTGAAAAAGCCATCGCTTTAATCGTAAATGGTTTCAGTAAAGATGTGTTGAATAAATTGCCAATGGAATTTGCTGTAGAAGCTCAAAAATTATTGGAAATTTCTCTTGAGGGAAGTGTTGGATAATTTGAATATGGGAAACAACAAAGTTATTATTGTCGGTTCTTCCAGAAGCAATGGAAATACTACAAAAATAGTTGATAAAATTTCCACACAGATAAATGCCGATATTATTGATTTAAGAGATTATTCGATTTCCTATTATGATTATGAAAGTCATAATAGAGCCGATGATTTTTTGCCTTTACTAGCTTCAATTATTGAAAAATATGACACACTGGTTTTCGCAACACCCGTTTACTGGTATAGCATGAGTGGGATAATGAAAGTATTTTTTGATCGCTTTTCTGATTTAATTAGAATTGAAAAAGAATTAGGTCGAAAATTAAGAGGTAAAAATATGTTTGTGATTTCAAATTCTGATGATGATACATTAGATTATGATTTTCACTTGCCCTTCCGATTATCCGCAGAATATTTAGGAATGAAATATTTAGGAGAAAAGCATTTATCCTATCAAACAATAAAAGACCAAGAACATCTAAATAGTATTTTAGAATAAAAGAGAATTTAAATCCTTTTAAAATTAAAGAAACAAATGTTAAGTATAAAAAATTTACACGCCTCAATTGGGGACAAAGAAATATTAAAAGGAATCAACCTTGAGGTAAAAGCAGGAGAAATTCATGCTATAATGGGACCAAACGGTGCTGGAAAAAGTACCCTTGCGTCCATCATTGCAGGAAACGAAAACTACGAAGTAACCGAAGGTGAAATCACTCTAGATGGAGAAGATCTTAGTGAATTGGCTCCTGAAGAAAGAGCCCACAAAGGCGTTTTCCTTTCGTTTCAGTATCCGGTAGAAATTCCAGGAGTTTCAGTGACTAATTTCATGAGAACGGCAATCAACGAAACGCGTAAAGCAAATGGTCTGGAAGAAATGCCTGCCAACCAAATGCTGAAAGTGATTCGGGAGAAATCAGAATTATTAGAAATTGATCGTAAATTTTTGTCTCGTTCTCTAAACGAAGGTTTTTCTGGCGGAGAGAAAAAACGAAACGAGATTTTTCAAATGGCCATGTTAGAACCAAAATTGGCTATTCTTGATGAAACCGATTCTGGTTTAGACATTGATGCTTTGCGCATTGTTGCAAACGGAGTAAACAAACTTAAAAGCGATAAAAACGCTATTGTAGTCATTACGCACTACCAACGTTTGTTAGATTATATCGTTCCTGATTTTGTTCATGTTTTACTCAACGGTAAAATTGTAAAATCTGGAGACGCTTCTTTGGCTTTAGAGCTAGAAGAAAAAGGATACGATTGGATCAAACAAGAACAAGAAGCTTAGTAATTTGTTTAAAGTTTATAGTTTAAAGTTGCCTCGTGATAACTTTAAACTCTTAAACCTTAAACTTTAAACAATAAAGTAATGGATTTAAAAGAAAAATTATTATCGTCTTTTATGGCTTTCGAAGAACGCATCGATGTTCATTCAGAACTTCATGATGTAAGAACTTCCGCTATAAAAAACTTTGAAGATAAAGGGTTCCCAACTAAAAAAGAGGAATCTTGGAAATATACTTCGCTAAACGCCATCTTAAAAAATGACTTTACCGTTTTTTCAAAAAAAGAAAATGCAATTGAATTCAACCATGTAAAAAAATACTTTTTACACGAGATAGACACCTATAAAGTAGTGTTTATTGATGGTGTTTTCAGTTCCCATTTATCGGCAACAACGCATGAAGGAATTGATGTGTGCTTGATGTCATCAGCATTGACCAAGCCAAAATACAAAATGGTTATTGATGCTTATTTTAACCAAATCGCTAACAAAGACGATAGTTTGACTTCGTTGAATACAGCTTTTGCCATGGAAGGAGCCTATATCCACATACCAAAAAGCAAAGTAGCAGATAAACCTATTGAAATCATGTATTTCTCTACAGGAAACGAAGCGGCGCTACTGGTGCAGCCAAGAAATCTGGTGATTGTTGGAGAGAATTCTCATGTTCAAATCATAGAACGCCATCAAAGCTTGAATGAAAATCCAGTGTTAACGAATTCCGTTACGGAGATTTTTGCTCAAAAACGCGCTATCGTTGATTTTTATAAAATACAAAATGATACACTTGAAGCGAATTTAATTGACAACACCTATGTTTCCCAAAAACAGGAAAGTCACGTTTCAGTTCATACTTTTTCTTTTGGAGGAAACTTGACTAGAAACAACTTAAATTTCTATCATTTTGGCGAAAGATTGACAAGTACCTTAAACGGAATCACTATAATTGGCGGAAAACAACACGTAGATCATTATACGTTGGTGAAACATTCTACTCCAAACTGCGAAAGCTTTCAGGATTATAAAGGAATTTATTCAGATCGTTCTACGGGAGTTTTCAACGGAAAAGTGTACGTAGAAAAAGAAGCGCAAAAAACGAATGCCTTCCAAAAAAGCAACAACATTTTATTGAGCGATAAAGCGACCATAAATGCCAAACCTCAACTGGAAATTTTTGCAGATGATGTGAAATGTTCGCATGGTTGTACGGTTGGACAATTAGATGAAACCGCGCTATTCTATATGCAACAACGCGGAATCCCTAAGAAAGAAGCCAAAGCATTATTGATGTATGCGTTCTCCAATGCCGTTATCGAAAACATCAAAATACCAGAGCTGAAACAACGAATCACCAAAATTATCGCTACAAAATTAGGCGTTAAAATGGGATTTGATTTGTAGTTTTTAACCGCAAAGGACACAAAGCTATACAAAAAGGGCGCAGAGTTAATATAACTTTGCGCCTTTTGCTATTTTACTTAATATGCTTTATGGAAGCGATTATCCCCTTCATGATTTCATTAAAATTAAATTCTGGAGATTCTTTTAAACCCATTCGCACCACAACTAAATCAAGTGATGGAATAATCAAAATCATTTGACCTTGAAACCCGCTGCAATAATACATGTCTCTGGGAACATCTGGGAAAAAACCGCTGGCATTAAGCCAGAAATGAGCTCCATATCTTCCATCTGACGTATTGGTTGGAGTTGCAGAATATTTTGCCCAACCTTCGTTAAAAATTTGTTCTCCGTTCCAATTGCCTTTGTGCAAATACAACAACCCAAACTTTGCCCAGTCGCGCGTGGTAGCCCAACCGTAGGAAGAACCGACGTAATTTCCTGCCATATCGGTTTCGATTACCATAGAGTTCATCCCTATTTTATCGATCAATTCCGTGTACCAAAAATCTAAATATTCCTGATGCGTTTTGAATTGCTTTCGCAAAATTCCAGAAAGTAAGTTGGTTGTTCCTGAAGAGTAATTCCACCGTGTGTTGGGTTTATGTTCCACTGGTTTGTCTCGTTGGGAACGCGTCATATCTTCTGCTTGAAAAAGCATTTTAGTAGCATCACAGATTGTGCTGTAATTCTCCACCCACTGTAAACCAGAATTCATGTGGAGCAAATCACTTGTGGTAATCAATTTTCGTTTGTCATTTGCCCATTCTGGAATTGGAGCTGGAGCATCCACATCATATTTTCCTTGTTTCTCTAAAACTCCAAAAACGGCACTAGTAATGCTTTTTGTCATGGACCACCCCAATATTCTACTATTTTTGTCAAATCCAGTATCGTACTTTTCAGCGATAATTTTGTCTTTATAAATCACTAACAGCGCCCGAGTTCTCTTATTTAATTCTCCTTTTTTATCAAAAGCATTGGCGACAGCCCCGTTTAATTTCGTGTAATCAACATTCGTAAAAACCGTATCTTTTGGTTCTTTGTTTCCATAAGGAAAAGGAATTGTGGTGTCCGGCAAACTTCTTTTAGGAACCAAATACGGTTTTGAAACATCAAAATCATCGTTGATCAAAGTGGCTCCTAGACCTTTACGGTAAATCGCTTTTCTTTCCTTCAAACCATAAACTGAAGCAACGGCAAACTGTCCAGCATCTTCAATTGTGTTGTTGGCCAAGTCAATCATATCAATATCATTGTCCCCTTTTTCAATCATGCCTTGCGAACGATGATCGATAAAATGTCCTGAAGCGATACTTTTGGCTGAAAAGCCTGAAATTAAATCTAATTTAGGATAGGTTGTGAAACCAAGATAAATGATCCCCGCCACAACGGCAAGGGCAACAAACCGGAAGAATTTTTTCATAAAGAATTATTTTGAAGCAATTTAATAAAAAGGAATCACTTTTTTGCACTAATTATGGAATGAGAAAATGAGGTTTAATTAACATCTGTTTGCTACAAATTAGTTCCAATTTCACTACTTTTGTATTTAGAAAAATTCTAAATAATGGAGCGGTAATATTCCATTGATTTATCTGAAAAAACAATAAAAACACACAGGTACATGTTAGACATACATAAAGTTAGAGCCGACTTCCCAATTCTTTCTCAGAAAGTAAATGGAAAACCGTTGGTTTATTTTGACAACGGGGCTACTACTCAAAAACCACAAGTGGTCATTGATGCGATATCAAAATATTACCAAGAAATTAATGCCAATATTCATCGCGGTGTTCACACGTTAAGCCAATTGGCCACCGATGCGTATGAAACTTCTCGTGGTAAAATTCAAAATCACATCAACGCAAAATTCGCTCATGAAGTGCTTTTTACTTCGGGAACCACACACGGAATTAATTTGGTTACCAATGGCTTTGCTTCCATCTTAAAACCAGGTGATGAGATCTTGGTTTCAGCACTAGAACACCACAGTAATATCGTGCCTTGGCAAATGTTATGTGAAAAAACTGGAGCTGTCTTACGCGTAATTCCTATGAATCAGGAAGGCGAATTAATCATGGCAGACTATGATAAATTGCTATCGGATAAAACGAAGATCGTAACGGTAAATCACATTTCAAATGCCCTTGGAACTGTCAATCCTATTAAATACATGATTGATAAAGCACATGAAGTGGGAGCAGCAATTTTGATTGATGGAGCACAAGCCGTTCCGCACATGAAACCAAATGTTCAAGAACTGGATTGTGATTTCTACGTTTTTTCAGGACACAAATTATGTGGACCAACAGGCACTGGAATTTTATACGGAAAAGAAGCTTGGTTGAATAAATTACCGCCGTATCAAGGTGGAGGAGAAATGATCAAGGAAGTGAGTTTCGAAAAAACAACTTATGCCGAATTGCCCCATAAATTTGAAGCCGGAACACCAAATATTGCTGGGGGAATTGCCCTAGGAACTGCAGTTGATTATATGAATGAAGTTGGTTTTGACAATATTCAACAGCAAGAAAAAGAATTGCTAGACTATGGTACGAAACGTTTGCTAGAAATTGAAGGGTTGAAAATTTTCGGCACTGCCAAAGAAAAAACTTCCGTAATTTCGTTCAACATTGAGGGAATTCATCCATACGATATTGGTACAATAATTGACAAATTAGGAATAGCGGTGCGCACAGGCCACCACTGCGCCCAACCAATTATGACTTTCTTTAACATTCCTGGTACGATAAGAGCCTCATTTGCTTTTTATAATACCAAAGAAGAAATTGATCTCATGGTTGCGGCAGTTAAAAAAGCGCAACTTATGTTATCTTAAAAACCAAAATTAAAGCCACATGAAAATACTATCTATTTTACTCCTTACCATTTTCTTAGGCAACAGTTGCGATAGTGCTAAGGCTCAAGATATGGAAAATGTAAGTATTGAATATACTGCCAATACCAGAGGGTTTTATCAAAAAATTATCCTCAAAAATCAAACAATCACGGTCTCCAAAGACAGAGATGGAAATGATAAAACGGCACCCATCAAAATCAATGATGCCGATTGGAAAGAAGTCGTTGCTTGTTTCAAAGAGTTAGAATTAGATCGGTTATCCGAATTGAAAGCACCAACTGAAAAGCGTTTTCATGATGGTGCAGCCATCGCTAACTTGAAAATCAATTACAAAGACAAAAGCTATGAAACAACAGGTTTTGATCATGGCTTTCCGCCAAAGGAAATAAAGAAATTCGTTGCTAAGATAAATTCATTTGTTAAAAAAGAATAACACGGAAATAAAATCAGCTAATTATGAAAATTAAAGAAATACAAGACGAAATCGTTGATGAATTTTCCATGTTTGACGACTGGATGGAACGCTATGAATACATCATCGAATTAGGAAAAAAACTGCCGCTAATCAAAGAAGAATACAAAACCGAAAATAATATCATTAAAGGTTGCCAATCGAAAGTATGGTTGCAAGGGGAGCAAACAGCTGACAAAATTGTTTTCACCGCTGATAGTGATGCCATCTTAACAAAAGGAATCATCGCCATATTGATTCGGACCTTCTCCAATCAAAAAGCATCTGATATTCTGGAAGCCGAAATGGGTTTTATTGACGAAATAGGATTGAAAGAACATTTGTCGCCTACCCGGGCAAACGGTTTAGTATCGATGATCAAGAACATAAAAATGTACGCATTGGCGTTCAATGCGAAGAATTAATTTATGAACTAATAGTTTTAAACATATAAGTCATGTAAGTTTTTTAATTATGATAAACAAACACTAACCTAGTATAATCTAAACTTGACAATAATGAACATAACAAGAAGTTATCTTAAGGATTTAGTGTATTAGGTTAATGGAGCAGCAATTGAAATGTATAAAAGCATTGGTCCCGGACTTTTGGAATGCGTTTATCACCAATGTCTCAAAAAAGAATTAGAATTACGAAAAATAATGTATTCGTCTGAATTATTGGTTCCTTTAAAATATAAAGGACATGAGTTAGAATCTAAATTAAGATGTGATTTATTTATAGAAAATACTCTCGTAGTTAAATTAAAATCGGTGAACGAAATAAACCCTATTTTTGAAGCGCAATTACTTACTTATATGAATTTATTAAATGCACCTATAGGTTTGTTAACTAACTTTAATGTAAAGAACATTTGCTTCGAAGGCCAAAAAACTTTGGTAACCGAGTTTTATCGTAAACGAGATGAATAGAAAAAACGATTTAAACATATAAGTCATATGAGTCAAAAATTTACAAACACTGAATAAAAAACTTTAATAGAAAAAACGATTTAAACATATAAGTCATATAAGATAAAAATTTATAGAAACTGAACAAAAAACTTATATTCACTTTCGTATTACTTAAAAGAAGAAACTTAAATGACTTATATATTAATAAAAAAGTCACAAAATAAATAGATAAAAATGGAACAAGAAATAGACACCACTGAGTTAGGAGAATCAATCGTAAAAATATTAAAGACTATTTACGATCCAGAGATTCCTGTAGATATTTACGAATTAGGACTGATTTATGACGTAATGGTCAATACGGATTACGAAGTAAAGATTCTAATGACACTTACCTCTCCTAACTGCCCAGTTGCAGAAAGTTTACCAAGAGAAGTAGAAGAAAAAGTAAAATCAATTGAGCATGTAAAAGATGCTGAAGTAGAAATCACTTTTGATCCGCCTTGGAGCAAAGACTTAATGAGCGAGGAAGCAAAATTAGAATTAGGAATGCTGTAATTAGTCCCAACGTTGGAAGTCGTAAAGTTGGAAAATAGCTGACATTATGACTTTCGACCTTTGACTTTAAGACTTCAGAAATGGAAGAAATCATAAATAAAGTAGCCAATAGTGTTTTGATAGTTTTCGATCTCGAGGATTATTATCCAAACGGAATTCGGGCGCAAATCGATATTTCGCAATGGCTTTTGGAAGGCTTTTTATTACGAGAAAAAGACTTTAGAGCGGAACTTAAAAATCATGATTGGTCCCAATATCAAGATCAGTATGTAGCGATTCATTGCAGCACTGATGCCATTGTTCCGGCATGGGCATCCATTTTGGTTGCGATTCAATTAGCCCCATTTGCAAAGAAAATCATCAATGGAACGATAGAAGATTTAGAGGCGTCTCTTTATGAAGAATTATTGCCAAAAATTGACTATTCCGTATATGAAAACAAACCTGTTATTATAAAAGGATGCTCCAGAAAACCGGTTCCGATGCGAGCTTATGTGTTGGCTTCTAGTTATTTATACCCTTTTGCACGAAGCATAATGTATGGCGAAGCTTGTTCTGCCGTGCCCTTGTACAAAGCGATAAAGAAAGGATAATTTATTGTGATTTTTTTATACTTTAGTTGTGGAATTTAAAACATAAAGTCATGAAAAAAACAGCTCTTTCTTTAGTATTTTTTTTTGCCCTACTTTCTGTTACTGCGCAAGAAACAGCAACAGACACTATTCAGTTTTGGACCAAAAAAGGCACCATTTCGTTACTTTTCAATCAATCGGCGTACAACAAGCAATGGTTGGGTGGCGGAACATCGAATGTGGCAGGGAATTTTGGACTGAATTACGACTTCAACTATAAAAAAGGCGCTATCGCGTGGGATAACAAATTTATTTTGGCTTATGGTTTAACCAAAATAAAAGGAGATGAAAAAACTGCAAAAACAGATGATCGTTTAGAACTAAATTCACTTTGGGGTAAAAAAGCTACAGGAGAATGGTATTATTCCATTTTTTTTAATTTCAAAACTCAAATGGACACTGGTTTAGACAAAGATGATCGGAAGATTTCTCATTTCTTTTCTCCTGCTTATTTCCAATTTGGACCTGGTATTTGGTGGAAAAAAAGCGATAACATAAACGTCAATTTTTCTCCTGCGACGGCTAAACTTATTATTGTTCATCCTCATTTTACGGAATTTGGCCCTTCTTTTGGGGTCTTGCAAGGCGATTCAAGCCGAATTGAATTTGGAGCCAGCATTACTGCTTATTACAAGTTCAATGTAATGACTAATGTGTCTGTCGAAAATCGATTGAATTTGTATTCAAACTATTTAGACAACCCACAAAATGTTGATGTTGATTACCAAATGAATTTGTTTCTGAAAATCAACAAATACTTATCGGCTAATGTTGCGGTACAAGCTATCTATGACGATAATTCCATACAAGCCGTTCAAGTACGAGAGGTTTTTGGATTGGGGGTTAATTATGGATTCTAATTAAAGTTATATTTTAGAAAAAATCTCTTTTGAAATAGTTTTCAAAAGAGATTTTATCATTTTATACGCGTTTTTAAATAGTATCGTTACCAACTTACTACTTACCAAATGCTAAAGTTTATCATTATATTTAAATTTGGACTCAACACAGATATACCGCAGAGAAAGTGGCCAATTGAAAGCCAATAGTGCGCAAGTCTTTTTGATTTTTTACCTTCCTAAATGATTGCTCAAACTTAGAATTAATGAACAGCTAAAAAACATGTAACCAGCACATTTCTAATCTATTAAAATCATTAAATTTTGCAAGAAACTAAATAAATAGTATAATAAATTCTTTTTCTAATATCCTTACTTTTAATAGCATAGTAACATTTAAATTTTTTAGTTATGGAAAGTACAATTGTAAATGATGAAGGAAAAAAAATTACAACCAAAGCCTACGGAGCGTCAGGTAGTTTTATCGGAGGAAAAACTCTTGAAAAGATGGAGATTGAAAGAAATCTACCTAAATCAGATGAAGTTTTAATTGAAATTTTGTTTTGTGGTATTTGTCATTCCGACATCCATCAAGTAAATAACGATTGGAATAACACCATTTATCCGTGTGTGCCAGGTCATGAAATTATAGGAAAAATTATCCAAACGGGTTCAGGCGTGCATAACTACGCATTACATGATATTGTTGGTGTAGGCTGCATGATTGATTCTTGTCAACATTGTAAATCATGTGAAGCAGGAGAAGAACAATATTGCTTGAGTCTTGTAGGTCCAACCATGACGTATAATGGTTATTTTAAAGCGGACGGTTCAGGATTTAATACTTTTGGAGGATTTTCAAGTCACATTGTTGTCAAAGAAAACTTTTTAGTATCCATTCCCTCTGAACTTGAGATTTCTAGCGCTGCACCAATCGTTTGTGCTGGCGTAACTACCTATTCGCTATTAAAACATTGGGGAGTAAAAGCGGGTGATACTGTTGGAATAATTGGAATAGGGGGCTTGGGTCATATGGCTGTTATGATTGCAAAAGCCATGGGTGCAACCGTTACCGCTATTACAACAAGCGAGGACAAACGAGATGCGGCGATGCAACTTGGCGCTGATTACGTGCTACTCTCTGATGATGCAGCGGATATGACAGCAAAAGAATGCACTTTTGACTTTTTACTTTGTACCATCCCTACTAGTTTTGATATTAATGAGTACATCAACTTGTTGTCACCACGTGGAACTATTATCACTGTAGGTCTTTTAGGGCCTTATGAGACCGCTACCAATAATATGGACGTTGCTAAATACGGGAGATCAATTGCGGGATCGTTAATTGGTGGTATTGCGGAAACACAAGAAGTATTGGCGTTTTGTGCTACTCATCAAATTTTACCTCATGTAGAGATAATTAAAATTCAAGATGTAAATCAAGCATTTGACCATATCAAAAATCAAGATATCCGATTTAGATATGTCATTGATATGAAATCTATACAGAATGATTAGACTCTCTTTTTAATATAACTCTTCTTGATTAACCAGAAGAGTTATATTTTAATTAGGTGAACTTTAATTGCTGTTTATAATCTGTGGTATTTGTTTGCGTCTAGGATACTACAGATTAGCATAGTAGAAATCCATTTACAGCAACACCTTTTGTCATTTTATTACCCTTGCAAACATTGTTTGAACAATCCTAATTACTAATGCTATAATTATTAATTAAAAATGGCTGTAGTAATTAAATAAAAGTGGCCGCTTTTGCTGCGGCTTCGGCTATTTGCAAAGATTTTACCGCGTTGTCTTCGGTAATTATTCTGCAATGCGATTTGTCTTTAATCCATTTCCATTGATCTACTATCATTGCAATAACAATTTCTTCATATCGGTTCGACTTTTCAGCAGCAGTTCCATAATCAATCGTTACAAATTCATCGAAACAAATAGTTTTAAAGTTCCCAACTACTTTTTGATTTTCTTGCCCGGCTGGATTGTGTTGTTCCAAAATACAATATTCGAGTTTGCTTTCTAAATCTATTCTTTGTTGATGAGTTAATAAAGCATTAATTCTCATTTTTACAGGAACCCATTCAAAAAGCGTAATATCTCCTTTTTCAAATTGTAACCGCAATTCTTGACGGTCTAAAATTTGTGGTTGATTAAAGCCATGATAAAAATTTACAAAACTGTCTTTGTAACTCACGGTTGCTTGCACGCGATCGACTATTTTTTGTGATACATTTGCTCGCTGCGATTGTATTGCGCTTACCAGCTTGCCAGAACCTAGCCAACCTTCGAACATATCAAAAAAGTGAACTCCATGTTCTATAAAAATGCCACCACTTTTATCTTCGTCCCAAAACCAATGTTCTTTTGTTAATTTTTCGTCACTGGCATAATTTTCAAAAAAACCATGTAGAAATTCCCCTAAGATGTTCTCTTTTATTATTTGATCGACAATCTTGTATAATGGATTGTAACGTTGCATCAAATTGACCACATACAACAATTCTTTTGATTTAGAATACGCTGCCAATTCCTCTGCTTCTTCTGCTTTTAAGGCGGCAGGTTTTTCACAAATAACATGTTTCCCTGCTTCAAGAGCTAATTTTGACTGCGAATAGTGCAAAAACGGGGGCGTTGCAATATAGATAAGATTTATGGTATCGTCCTGCAGCATGTCTTGATAATTCTTGTACACTTTGGCATCCAAATCATTTGCAGTTGCTTTTGCAGCCGATTCATTGATATCTGTAACAGCAATTATTTTTATTCCTTCTACTTTTAAGAATGATTTTGCAGCAAAATTAGCAAAACCACCAGCGCCAATAATTCCTATGTTTAATTTACTAGTCATCTTATTATTTATAATTTCGTTGTTTTTAATTTAAAATTCAAATAGCGTTCGTTTTAATTAGAAATGTTTTTTTTGACTTGTAACCTAGAAGTAAGAAATTATAGTTTTTTTGACGAAATATTTTCCGTTACAAAAGTATCCTGGAACCTTCTGGAATTTCAACAATTACTATTCAAAATATAAATCAAGCATTTGAAAACATACCAAATGATACTATCCGATTTAAATAGGTAATTGACAGGAAATCTTTATAGGAAATTTAGACACTATTGGTGATGTAAATCTTTTTTATATTGCTTAGAAGAGTTATGTTTTTATACGCTCTTGCTTATAGTTGTGAATCTTTGGTATTTGTTTATGAACAGAATACCATAAACAAAATACCATAACGCAAGCCCATTTACAGGAATACTTTGCGTCCATATAAATATACGTATTTTTATGTTAATTCTCTAAAAAACAGATATATAGATTTTTTTAATAAATAATCGTAATTAGTACACCAACTCCACAAAATGCTGAAACATAACAAAATCTGCAGCTTGCTCAAAAAAAATCCCTTTCGAAATTCAAAAGGGATTTGGTGTTGTATAAAAAAGGACTTGCTTATTCCTCCTCGTTGTATGTTTCTATTTCTTTCTCCTCTGCGTCCTTATAATGTGGATATAAAAACAATTAAAAGCGTGTAAAATAATTAAATTACTTGAAGATAGTTTTTTAATAAAGTGGTACCAAAAAATTAAGAATTTAAAAATGACATAAAAATGTTTAAAGGTTTCCCCCTTTGCAAATGAAGAGAAACACTAGAAAAACCACTAAATCTACTGCAAAAAAAAAGAGGCGTGATTGCCTGTTGATAATCCTTCTGAAAATTTTATGATAACATGATAAGTGCTAACGGCATATATCCAGTTACAGCTTGACCGCCGAGGAGGATTCAACCGCGAGTTAATTGATTTGTTTTTTCGCTATCGCTCGGGTATTCGTTCGCCGCGTCGAACGCAACAATCGCTTCCCTTTTTAGGCACTACTTTATTTTGATGGTTTAGACTTTTTACTATTTAAAGTTTTCTGCTTTATCCATTGAATCGAAATATCAAAAGGAACTGTATTACCATCACTGGCAGTATTATGCCCTAATTTAGAAAACAAAGCGTACTCGAAAGGCTTACCTTGAGCTTTCAATGTATTTAGTTGCTCGATACACAAGTTGACTGGAATCTGTATGTCTTTTTCACCAAAAAGCCAGAGACCTGGGATTGAGATACTGTTTAGAAAAATTTTTGGATCAGTTGCTGTAAATTGATAACGATCAACATCATTTTTGATATGCTCACGAGCATCTGCTTCTGTATGATTTTCCCAAAAATTATCGTTTCCATTAGTATAAAACTGGAATCGAAGCTGTTCTAATGTTGTAATAGTAGGACAACTAAAAAGAACCATAAATTTGATTTGTGGATTTTTGATTGCAGTAATAGGGATTATCCATCCTGCTTGACTGAAACCAATTAATCCGATTGATATTTTCTTATCTTTCAGATAGGTTCGCAATGTATTTACCGCTGCACTTGCATCCTGAGCTAATAAAGTAAGATTAGTAGTGTCAATATTATTTGTGCCAACAGATGGTCCTGCATACACACCACCAGATTCTCCAACTCCACGTTTATCATAGGTCAATACAGCGAT
>Ga0136636_10000316_pt1 | contig 23629 bp, 22 predicted proteins | sample AntDrymUQ8522106_2_FD_104653 | JGI IMG/M metagenome (GOLD analysis project Ga0136636, IMG submission 104653) | Polar desert sand microbial communities from Dry Valleys, Antarctica - metaG UQ852 (21.06) | ecosystem: Environmental > Terrestrial > Soil > Desert | place: Antarctica: Dry Valley... | reverse complement strand
TTCTTCGCAGGAGCCAGCAATTCCCTATTAATCGAATTGATAATGCTATTCGTGCGGGATTCCAACCGCTCACGCATTTGCCGACGCAATGATGGACTATTCTTTGCCTGCGCCGTAATCTCGGCAATGCCAACAGAAAGCTTGAAATTTGCACTCAGATCGAGCTTAGTTTGCAAAATATCCTTCAGTTCACCAAATAATTTTTTGAAATATTCGGGAACGATATTGATATTTGCTTTCTCTAGACCAGCGCTCAGTTGCCCTGCGATCGCTAACAAAATATCACTAGCATCAACATCACTCAGCTCTAATTGGCGATCGCATTCAAAATAAGCCACATGAAATTTTTTCTCGGTCAATTCATGCTTCAGCCGCAGAAGTTCTGTCGATTTGCCACAGCCGATATGCCCCGTAAATAACTGACAGGTTGACTCATCAGGTGAAATTCGCACAATCTTGCGTGACAAACTTTCGATCAGTTTTTCGCCACGAACTGTCGAGAGATCAACATAATAGCTGCGATCCTCTTCATTACTTGAGTCAAGGGGATGTGTGGGATTACAAGCCTTATAAAATCGCGAAAGTTCAAGATCCATAGTCAAATTTTAGGATAAATAGGCAAATTAAAACCAAGAAACGAGTTGCGACACTTCACGCCGCAACTCATTTCTTGGTTTTTAATTTGTACCAGCACATTTGGCGAAAGATATACATATAGGCTCTCTAGGTGCTTTTAGCAGCAATTCTGATCGTGAAAGCAATTTTGAGGTTTGTAGCGCCTTTGGCGCTACAAACCTCAAAATTGGTTTTGTGAAAGATTAGATGGTGCGGCGCTTCGCGCCGCACCATCTAATTTATTGGATTTTAATGTCTATTTTTTCACTGGGAAGGGAGTAAGAAGCTTTCAATAAGCTGTAAGCTCATCAGCAAAATGTTATGTCTAAGGAATCTAGAATGAAAATTGATAGGTGGGCGATCGCCATATTGTTGTGGGGACTCCTGTTTAGGGGGATATGCGCGATTTATCTAAATGTTGGCTTTGACGAAGCCTACTATTATCTTTACACCCAAAACCTCAATCTTAGCTATTTCGATCACCCGCCATTGGTAGCTTTTACGGCAGGATTAGGAGTTTGGCTTACAGGCGCAGTTACTCCTTTTACGATTCGGATTGGCGGGGTTTTACTCTATACAGGCACATTGTTTTTCACATATTTAGCAAGCAAAAAATTATTTGGCGATCGCACAGCAACCTTAACTCTGGCAATTTCAACGACTATTCCTGTTTTTCAGATTGCTTTCGGTATTCTTACGCTTCCTGACAATGCCTTGATGTTTTTCTGGGCAGTTTGTCTTTGGGTGGCAGCCGCAGAGTTCTTCCCAAGTGATCAGACTAAAGAATATCAGCCCACCTACCGATTTGCTTTACTGGGGCTATTAGTTGGGTTGGCGTTTTTGGGCAAGTATCATGGAGTGTTATTGGGCGGTGGAATTGGCTTGTTTTGCTTAATTAGTCACCGCCATCGCCGTGCCTTATTCTCAGGCTGGAATTTAGTGGCGATCGCCTTATTATTAGCTGTTACTTCTCCTGTTCTGATTTGGAATGCACAGCATGAATGGGCTTCATTTCGCTTTCAGAGTGGACGAGCCGTTCCTTCTGAGGGTTACAACTTTGAGCGATTACTCGTCACAATTTTAGTCGCTTTGGGTTACCTATTTCCTACCTTCGGGATTCCGATGTGGTGGACAAGTTTTCGGACTTTTGGGGAATTATTGCAAGGTAAGAAGCATCAACTAGAAAATCAAGATATTCAGTTAGATGACCAAGATCCACAAACTGCGATCGCTTCTGAAAATTTGTACCAAGAGACTTTGTACCAAAAAAGATTACTAATTACCTGTGTATCTCTGCCGATCTTCTTTGGGTTTACATTTATGGGTGGATTCATTCAAATTCTACCCTCATGGCATATGCCAGGATTCTTTGGGGCGACATTACTTCTAGGAGAACGCGCCGCACAGGTTCAGTTAAAACGTCCTAAATTTATTCGTAACTGGCTCTGGGGTTCAGGTATTGTAATTTTGCCATTACTAATGATTGGATTACTCCATGTGCATTTGGGAATTGCTCAAAAGGGCGGCGACGCGGCGATCGCAGGTGGATTTTGGGAAGCTAAGGATGATCCTTCCACGCAAATGATTGATATTGAGCAGCTACGTCAAGCTTTTATCGATTTACCCATATTAAGAGAAGAGTTAGCCAAATCAGATTTTGTATTTAGCAATAACTTCTTTGTCGCTGGTCAAGTGGGTATGGCGATCGAGCCATTGGGTAAAGAAGTTACCTGTTTTGACGAAGATCTGCGTGGATTTGCTTACTGGAGTAAAGCTGAGGATTTTGTCGGCAAGTCTTCTTTGTATGTGACTTCAGAGCTATTTTTAAAGGACGATCGCTATCCTCAACCTTTAGACAAGTACAAGGGATATTTTCAATCCTTAGAGAAGATTGCCGATATTCCCATTAAACGTGGTGGTCAAGCAGTCCAAATCTTTCCTGTTTACCGGGCTTCACCTATGCTGAAGCCCTACCCTCGTCCCTATGGATAGCCTAAAATGGCGGCACTTTGCGCCGCCATTTTACTCTTCAGAAAGCGCTGCTTTGCAACGCTTTCTAAAACCCAAAAAGCTGTGGCGCACGCTGCGCGTGCGCCACAGCTTTTTGGGTTTTCTACTTACTTTCGCAATACAGGTTTACCTGTAGCAATTACCATCTCAACAATATCTGCGGCTTGGCTAACACCACCAGACTTTTCCATCGCCGCTTGCATCTTCTTCGCATTCTCTTTGTACTTAGAATCTTTAAGAACTGTTTTGATTGCTTTTTGCAGTTTGGGAACGGTCAACTTTTTCAAAGGAATAACCAATCCTGTCTCTGTCCAATCAATTCTTGACGCTACCCCTGGCTGATCATTAGCGATCGGAATTGCCACCATCGGTACTCCACAACTCAGCGATTCCATTACCGTATTCAATCCCGCATGGGTAATCGTCAGGCTGGCTTTCTGTAAAATCTCTAACTGGGGTGCGTACTTAACCACTATAGGATTACCTGCCAAATTTGGCACTTGGTCTGACTCAGTCGAACCACCCAAAGAGATGATCAACTGCACATCTAAATCTTGACAAGCCGCTGCAATGCGATTGAAAGTACTAAACAAACGGTTTTGAATCGTTCCCATAGAGGCATAGATCAAAGGCTTTCCATTTAACTTCTCATAGGGGAAATCAATGGGATTTCGGCTTAAAGAGCTGTGAAAAGAGCCAGTAAAATGGAAATTTGCGGGTAACTGCTGACGGGGGAACTCAAATTCAATCGGTTGACGGCAGATCTGAGCAAGCGGAGAGTAAGAATCACTTGATTGCTGAAACGGCGATAAGCCCCATTCACCACGCAAAGAATTAATAGTTTGAGCAATTGGCTTAATTAGGCGATCAAGTAACTTATAGCCAAGTTTATTCCTGAATTTAGCTAAAGGATGATTCGAGTATTTCCAACCAAAATTAAATGGAGGTACAGATTCCTCTCGATTTAACATCACTGTACTGGTAACTGTGACAAAGGGAATTTTTAAATATTCGGCGACACTAGAAGCTCCAAAAGAAGTTTGGTCAATTAGCAGAAGATCAACCTTAGCTTCTCGAACTGCGTTTAGTCCTTCTTTCATCATCGCGATCGCACTTTCTCGAAATAACTCTATCGAATACTTAAAGGCTGCCGATCCGCTTAGCTCACCCATTTTGACTAGCGATGCAGGAGTGGAGCCAAGAGGTCGAGACTTCTCTGCATAGGCTTTAAAATTTAAGCCAGCAACTTCAGCTTTTTCCTGAGCATCCAAAACTCCAATCAAGGTGACTTGATGTCCACGTTGCTTGAGTTCGTAACCAAGTGGTATCAGAGCATTTAGATGTCCCGTAGCAGGCACACAAATGATTCCTATATGTGACATATATTTACTGGGTTTAGTGATAATAAAATAATCCTACTGCTTTCCCAGTAGAAAAATAGATATTAAAACCCAAAAATTAGCGGTACTCCGTCTAATCTTTCATTAGGAATGGAGTAAGTAGGCAAGCATAATTAAACCCAAAGCCCAAAAAGCTGTAGCGCACGCTGCGCGTGCGCTACAGCTTTTTGGGCTTTAAGGTTTCTTTTGCCTAGTTACTTAGTTGTCAGGATATCCTCAAAATATATTAAGAAAATTAATAACCGATGTTGCTGATTGGCAATGGTCAGCTACAGCAAATTGAGAACAAACCCACCACTAAATTTTTTGTAAAAGCCCCGCGAAACGGGGCTTTTACAAAAAATTTGGGTTTGGTTTGTTCTCAATTTGCTGTAAAATCACAACTTTTTGTGTAAATTAGAATACTGTATGTAGAAAATAATCTTAGTGAAAAAGTCTAATACGAGATACACTGTGCCTGCAAAAGAATTATTAATAATACTCAAGCCTTCTGGAGAAAGTAAAAACACTAGTGGAAATACTGACCATCCAAACAAAAAGTACATTGATATTCTTGGTAATTCGGCAGATTTAGTTGAGTAATATATCTTAGCAATTGCCAAAAAAGCGATGCTACTAATCACAAACCAGATCCATTTGTAAGTTTCAGTGTATATAGATGCAAGTGATCCTGTGAACATGACAATTGGGGTAAGTATGATTGCAAGCCACTGGATACCTTTTGCAATATTTAGCTGTTTGGATATTTCATATGTCAAAAGAGCGCAGCTGAGACCATAGAACGCCCATCGCGTCCAATACAATCCCGTCTCAGAATCACCAATCAAAAGCCTTCCTTCATACATTATGATATAGCTAATCAATGTAATGAAACTTACCAAAAAAGCTGAGTTAAATTCCTTTTTTGAAGTAAGCCAAAAATACAAACTTGAACAGGCAAACATAACAATACCTGCCAACAATACTATATTCATATTTTTTATAGCAACACTCTTATCTACAAAAATATGGTTGCAGAAAATATACAAGTTAAATATTAAGATCTTTGGATCATAAGTGGGCAAGCATAATTAAACCCAAAACCCAAAAAGCTGTAGCGCACGCGCAGCGTGCGCTACAGCTTTTTGGGTTTTAAGGTTTCTTTTGCCTAGTTACTTATTCTCTTCCCAGTAGAAAAATAGATATTAAAACCCAAGAATTAGACAGTGCGGCGAGCCGCACCGTCTAATCTTTAAGTGGGAAGGAAGTAGACACAGGGTAAAAAGTTATAACTCTTGTTACGCAGAATTTCCCAAGCCCCTCACCCCTAGCCCCTCTCCCATTAAGGGAAAAGGGAACTAGAAAACTAATCTTGCTCCCCTTCTCCCCACGTGGGAGAAGGGGTTGGGGGATGAGGGGCTATCTTCGCTCTGCGTAAGGTGAGGTTACAGAATAAAAACTTAAAACCCAAAAAGCTGTAGCGCACGCTGTGCGTGCGCTACAGCTTTTTGGGTTTTAAGTTTTTATTCTATCAAAAATTTAGTGGTATGTTTGTTCTCAATCTGCTGTAAACAGTCCCTCAAAGCGCTCAAAGCAAGTTATTACGAACTGCAAAAACTGCTGCTTGCACACGATCATTCACGCCGAGCTTGTTCAATATGCCATTGACATGGGACTTGATTGTATTGGGGCTGAGATATAAGGCGGAGGCTATTTGAGGATTGCTCTGACCTTCGACAATCCTTGAAAGCACCTCAAACTCCCGTTCAGTCAATTTGAAACGATAGGGTAAAGAGGCTTTGATTTGAGAACTTTTGGGTAATTGCATAATTATTAGTCCTTAAAATTTAGAAATTCAAAAAAAATTATTAGGGTTCAGGATTTTTATTCACAAGTTTGCCATCTTCCATATAAACGATGCGATTGGCGATATCCAAAATGCGATTATCGTGAGTCACCATCAAAATTGTGCATCCCTGTTCTTTTGCCAACTTTTGCATCAATGTGACAACTTCTCGACCAGATTGTTTGTCCAAGGCGGCTGTCGGCTCATCAGCGAGAATGATTTTAGGATGACTAATCAAGGCACGAGCGATCGCAACTCTTTGCTTTTGACCACCAGAGAGACTTTCAGGATAATAGTCAATTCTCTGCTCTAAGCCGACAATCCCCAAGATTTCCCTAGCGCGATCGCGTCTTTCGGGGCGAGAATAGGTTCCCTGTACTTCTAAACCCATCATTGCATTCTCGATAACTGTAAGAGAACCATGTAAATTATGAGCTTGAAAGATATAGCCACAGTGTCTTCGTGATTTTAGAGCGGTTGTTTTGGGTGCGCCGACTAGCTCTGTATCTAAAATTTTGAGACTTCCCAATTGAGGAGATCGTAAGCCTCCCATGAGAGATAGAAGGGTCGTCTTTCCAGAGCCTGATGGTCCTGTAAGGATCACAACCTCACCTCGATTAATCGAAAGATTAATATCAAATAAAACTTGTTTTTGAAGTTCATTCTTACCAAAGAAGTGATTGAGACTTTCGACAGCGATCGCCTTTGATGTTGTTTGTTTAGGAGTTTGGACTATTGTTCTTGACAGATTTTCGTTGACTTGCATAGCTACACCTAGTTTTTTGCCCATCTACTTGAGTGAAACAAATTTGTTTAGAAAATATCCGCAGGGTCAGCAGCTTGAACTTTTCTAATCGCGATCAGCCCTGACACGCCACACATAACTAAGGTTAGGAAGAACACAAATGAGAACCGCGCAAATGTCATGGCAATTGGCAGTGCGGCGACATTCTGAATCAAGGCATACTGGGCTAATGCTAAGCCTAAGCCAGGGATAAAACCCAGCACAGCGAGGATCATAGCTTCTTCTAGCACGATAAAAATTATGAAGCGATCGCTATATCCCATTGCCTTAAAAGTAGCGTATTCTCCAAGATGTTCATTTACATCTGTGGAAAGAATCTGAAATACGATTACAATTCCTACGACAAATGCCATCACGGCACCGAGTGAAAAGATCACGCCAATTGGTGTATTACTAGCCCAATACGCCTGTTCAACATCCAAATATCCGAGCTTTGTCGTAGCGATCGTATCTTTAGGCAATCTAGCTTGGATACTAGCCAATACTTGATCAATATCTGATCCTGCTTTTACCTTCACAAGTCCCAAGGTTATTTGTCCAGCGCTGCGATCAGGAAAGAATCGTAAGAAGTTTTCTTGACTAGTGATTAAAGTACCATCGGTCGCAAAAGATGCACCCAAGGGAAACAAACCAACTACTTCAATAGTTCGGCGATTGATTTCAGTTTTAACCGATTTCCCCTGCCTAACTTGTTCCACGACCTTGACATATTCTCCTCTTGCATATTGATCGAATACGAATGTGTCAGGTTGATTAAGCTTATTCAAATGGGGAGTTATTTCTGGAATCTTCAGTGCGGGACTTTGGATATTCTGTCCAGCCAAAGTCAGTTGTGTTTTCTTTAAAGTCTGAGGATTTTTCCATACTACAGTATCTGTATATAGAGCTTCCGCAGATTCCACGTTGTTCAAATCTCGAATTTGATAGAGACGACGGCGGGGAAAAGTGCTAGGCAAGCTCAGATCACGGTATTGAGTGCTACGAATCACAATATCAGCATCTATACTTTGAATTAATAAAGTATTACTTTCAAATAATGCGCCCTGTATTCCCAACTGAGCAAAAATGAGCAGATCAGCAAATCCAATCCCTGCGATCGCGACAAAAAGCCTGCCTTTATTCTTCTGTAGCTGCTTCCAACCGAGGGGAGTACGCTGGCTTAATCTCTGCCAAAATCCCATCTTAGTACGGTTTTTTTCTGGTTCTGACAATAGAACTTCCGTTTCATCTTGTTCAGGTAAAATCAAAGTCATAGCTGAATTTCTCCCGTTACTTGCAAGTTGGTTAGTCTTTCCACTTGATTAATAGACTCTTGATCGAGTTGCACTCTCACCTCAATAATTCGGGCATCAATATTCCCTGAAGTATCAGAATTGACGACATTTTGGCGCTGTACTCTTACGCCTACCTCGACCACTTCACCTGTCAGGGCTTTTGGCAAACTATCGCCAAAAAGTTTCACATTCTGTCTCTTCTGCACCTTGGTAATGTCACCTTCAAACACTTCCAAAACTGCACGCATTTGATTAGTTTTACCTATTTCTATAATTCCATTGGGCGAAATCAACTCCCCAGCGCGAGTATTCACTTCCAGAACTACTCCATCTTGAGGTGTTCGCACATAGGCTAAATCAAGTTGTGCTTTTGCTTGTTGCACAGAGGCGATCTCTCGATCTACCTGTGCCTGAGATGCAGAAATATCCACTGGGCGAACTTCGGAAATCTGATCCAAGGTAGCTTTTGCTTCATTTAATTCGGGCGATCGCGTAGTTTGAATGCGATTGAGGACTGCTTGAGCCTCTTGTAAATTCCTTCTTGCAGTTGCTAAAGTTAAACGCTTACTATCTCTCAATGAAGCATTGGTTGCGCCCTCACCGTAAAGAGAATCAAAGCGCTGTACTTCTATTTGAGCATTTTCGACTTCGGCTTGCAGCCTAGCGACTGCCGAGGATTGAGCAAGAATGTCACCTTGACTTTGTGCCTCAATTCTAGCGATCGCTGCTTTTTGAGATGAAATTTCACCATCTTTTGCCCCAGATTTTATGACTTCAAGATTAGATTGTGCGACTTTTACCTGTTCTTCGGCTTCTGTTAATGCAGCTTGGAGGCGATCTCGACTATCCAAAATTGCGACTAATTGCCCAGCTTTGACCGCATCACCCTGCTTTACCAAAAGTTTTTCAACGCGACTATTGCCACCACTAGATGATGAAGGCGCAGCAAGTTTAATTACTTTGCCCTGCGGTTCTAGATAGCCCAAGGCGGTAACAGTCTTGACTTGAGGCGTAACATTTTCTGTAGGTTGGGCTTGAGGACTAGGCGACAGCAACCGCCATAAAGAAAACGTACCAACGGCTCCAAGGATAAACAATGACGCGATTATAAAGACCTTTTTCGGGATTTTAGCGGTGTTTGCTCCCTGCATACTACAAGCTCCTAAATGAATTTTTGGATCAATTTAACTAAACCGTTTAGTTAAATTGATTTATTAATAAATTAAACTATGTAGTAAAATTATGTCAAGCACTTTCCTAGATTTTTTTAATCTTTTTATTCATGCAATCCGCCAAGCCTTCGCCGCCCATTCGATCAGAAAAAATAACCGCAATCTTAGATGGAGCTATGGAAATTTTTCTAGAACAGGGATATGCTGGCACCACAATAGATAAGATTGCGGCGGCGGCGGGAGTATCAAAACCAACGATATACAACCACTTTCAGGATAAGGAAGAGTTGTTTAATGCCCTGTTGGAGAAACTAGTAGTGGAGAAGGAATGGGCAAAATGTCCTCTAGATTTGCAAAATCTCTCTTCTAAACCAGCCAACATAGTACTGAAGAGCATAGCCAATGAAATATTAGATAACTGTACGCAATCTTCTGAACAGGTGACTTTTATCAGACTGGTGATTGGAGAGTCAGGACGTTTTCCTGAACTAAGTAAGTCATTTGTAAGAAATATGGATAAACCGATTATCAATTCTCTTTCAGAATATTTTGCGAGTCAGAGCATTCCTGCCCCCGATGTAGCCGCTCGAATGTTTATGGGCACATTGATTTTCTTTTTGATGACAAGTGAGATGATGGGTGGGAAGGATATTATTCCAATTGATCGCGATTACTTGGTAGATAACTTGATTAATACGCTTCTTGGTCCAAGAGTAAAAATTTCCGATCAAACGAACCAGTAAAAATTTTAAAAGGATTGCTCGATCGGAAAACTTTGTTAACGGCGGTTTGCTTCGCCATTCAGTGTAGATGTGTTGATAACCTCGACACTACTAGCGGGAGTTGAATTAAACTCAATAATTTCTACTTTGACTTGCCCGTTGTTTACGGGTACTTCACGATCTTGCCACTGACTAGGAGAGGTTACTTCTATGGGAGCAGAAAGTGGAACCGAAGATTTGGCATCACTAAATGTATCGACATTGCGCCCATAGTTACGCCCATTAGTGTAAACCCTCTGACGTAAGGCAGCGATTCTCTCGGAAATCCTTTGATCGGCGCTTGCTGAGACGGCTAAAGGATCACGCATTGAGTTAAAAACTCGATCAACTCTTGTATATATTTTTTTGCGATCGCTAATACTTACCTTAGGTTGCAAACTAGGGCGGGTCAGATTTCCTAGCTCCAACTGAGTTTTTGCCTTAGCCTCAGCCACAAGCTCTAATTCATTTAAAAAAAATGAATTCTTGTTATTAGGCTCTCCCTTTGGCAAAGCTTTGGGGGTTTCTTGAATTTTAGTATTAGGGTTGATCTTAGGCAACTTGATCCCAGATGGGGCTGGATTAACGCCTTCTAGAGCCTGCTTACCAAAGCTATAGGCTACAAATCCTGTGACAGCGCCAACAATAATCATTGCTAACAAAAGCAAGAGACTGTAGCTAAGCCTAGATCTTTTAGGTTGCTTCTTTTTCCTGCGGATGCGTTTTTCAGGCTTTTCGGAGCGAGGAGTTACCATCACAGACTTAATTTAGCTAATAATTTTTTGTGGGCAGCCTTTAAAACAGCTTGTTTGATAGCATATAATACTTACGTCTATAATCAAATATATTCCCAAGGTTGGCTGACTGGTAAAGCAAACGACTCATAATCGTTGATATGTCGGTTCGATTCCGACACCTTGGATAAGCTACTCAGCACACAGCAAATGACTTACGCCCTACAACTTCTTGTAGGGTTGAGCAAGTTTAGACATATTTAGCTCATCTTTGACTATGAACTGACGGTTTTATAAGTAGTTCTGGGCTATCTCCTATTCCTCCAAGTAGCTTTTTACAGCAGCATTTTGCGCGTTTAAAACATTTCGATCTGCAAAGCTCAGAAGAAAGCAAGAAATTAATTATAGATGCAATTTTGCTCGAAGCAGTCCTCAGCTTCCCAAGGCTGAAAGTATGGAAAGGAGCAAATCTTGAAAGCGATGAGCTTCAAGGTGCAGCAGATTATTTAATTTCTGAAGATAAAGCTTACCTAGATATTCCATTTGTTTGTATTGTTGAAGCAAAGCGCGATGACTTCTATCAAGATCTAGCGCAATGTCTCGTCGAAATGCAAGCCTAACAATGAATCATTAGGAGGCTGGCAGGACAATCGCGAATCATTTTATGTTTTCTTTTCATGGGATGGCGGCAGCGATTTGCAACGGGTACAACATGAATGCGATCGCTTTGAACGTCTCTGGAACGATGAACTTCCCAATGTACGGGTATTTAAGATTGCCGATGCAGTCAAACAAAAGCTATAACGTGCTCTATAGCTCTTTCGACTTTTAGTACAGTTCATACTTCATGAGCTGACAAGGCAAGGTTCCATTCAATACAGCGATGCGCTGTGATGATTTGAGTCCGATATTTTGCGAGAGTTCCTTATTGCCGCTCAGCACAAAAGCTGTCCATCCCTTAAATTGCTGTTTAAAAACATTTCCCAATTGCTTATAGAAAGCGCCTAGATCGCTACCTCGTCCCAGTCTCTCACCATAGGGAGGGTTACAAAAAATGATACCACTATCAGCAGGAGCAATTACTTCAGCAAGATCAAGGGGTGAGAAGTAAATATGATTGGATAAACCACAATTCTTGGCATTAATCACAGCTTGATCGACAACTTCAGGATTGCGATCGCTACCCCAGATTGGAGCAGGCAGAATGTCTAAACGATTATCATCAGCTTCTTGAATTAATTGCTCCCATAAAACTTGATCAAAATCTAGCCAAGTCTCAAAGCCAAAGCGATCGCGAAACATTCCAGGTGCAATATTAAGAGCTTTTAAACCTGCTTCTAAGGGTAAAGTCCCAGAGCCGCATAGAGGATCGTAAAACATCTGATTTGGCTGCCAGTCTGACATTTGGATTAGAGCTGCTGCAAGGGATTCTTTGAGCGGAGCAGCGCCGACTGCGGGGCGATAACCGCGACGGTGCAAACTATTGCCAGAGCTATCAATGCTAACAGTGCAGCCATTGTCATCAATATGCACACCGATCCTCAAATCTGCTTCCTGCACATCTACATCTGATCGCTCGCCAAATCTATCCATTTGTTGATCAACGATCGCATTTTTAACTTGTAGAGCCGTGAAGTGAGTATGGTTAAGTTGGTCATTTTTTCCCGTTGCTTTAACCGCCAAGGTCATCTCAGGGTTTAAAAATTCTGACCAATCAATGGCTTTAATACCTTGATAGAGATCATCAGCGTCAAGGCAGTCAAACAGATCGAGGTGCATCAAAACCCGAAATGGTAGACGCGCCCACAGGTTAACTCGATAGAGTAATGCGCGATCACCAGTAAAGCTGACTCCACAAAATCCTGCTTCAACAGAGCTAGCCCCAAGTTGTTCTAATTCCTGTGCTGCAAGTGTTTCTAGCCCTCTTGCCACAGTTGCAAAGTATTGATTCATGAATAGATCATACAGCGCTTTGCGCTCAAACTCGAACTAAGAAAAAAATTTGAAAGCGTTGCGAAGCAACGCTTTCAAATTTTTTTCTTATGCAATATTATTTGTTAGTTTCGTGAGGGAAATTACCTTTTTTGAGGACATCAATCACAGCAGTATGCCGCTTCAAATCTTGCTGAATCTGATCGTATATGCGGCGATCGCAACCCTTAAGCCCAATCACACCATAGAGACGCACGTTCCCCACCCGTCCCTTCAAGGCATGATCTCCAAAATCAACTACCTCAATCTCATTCTTGACAATTTCGTAAAGTGACCCCGTGATGACGATATCCGTACCAAGATCTTTGGTCATGCCTTCAACACGACTGGCGACATTCACCGTATCCCCAATAACTGCATATTCAAGGCGGCGAGCAGAGCCGATATTACCAACCGTGACCTCACCGTAATTAATTCCAATTCCATTAGAAAAAGGGATCTTATTTTCAGATTGCCAGACTTCGCGAAGTTCCATTAAAGCAGTACGCATATTTAGCGCTGCGTGAATTGCATTCATGGCATCAGCCTTCTCCCCGCGCGACACAGGAGAACCAAATTCCGCCATAATCGCATCACCGATAAACTTATCAATCGTACCTTGATATTCCAAAATCGCATCAACCATTCCACCCAGATAGGTATTGAGCTGCTGAATCAATAACTTGGCAGGTAAGCGACTAGAGAGAGTAGTAAAGCCACGAATATCTGAAAACAGTACAGCCGCCTTGATCGTGCGACCTTCTAATAAATCACGAAATCCTTCTGGTTGATTGACAATTTCTTCAACAATTGGAGCGGCGACGTAACGCTCTAGGGTGCGCCGCAACAGGATTTTATCAATTTGAGCGGCGATAGAACCTGTAGTTAAAAGCGTAATTCCATTTAAACTAATTGCGATCGCAGGGATCGCCACAGGTAAGATTATGCTTGCATAGATGAAGCTGACATAACCAATCCCAAACCATACGGTTGCAATCCCCAAAGACATCAAGATCTGCATATTTGGCTTTTTAAAAAAGCAGAGCAAAGCACCTGAAGATCCCACTAGCAGTAGGACAAATATCGACTTTTGAAAAGGATTAGGGAGCAAATCCACAATGCTCTTCCCTTGCATAAGTGTGGCGATCGCATTGGCATGAATTTCAATTCCCGCCATTCTCCCCATTGCTGAGTTCTGAATATCCTGCTTTGACTCGGCAGTAGCACCAATTAACACAATCTTATCTTTAAAAAACTTACCATCCTGAAGCTGGTCGCTGTTCCAATTCTCAGGGTCAATCACAAAGTAAAAAGGAATCTGTTGCTGAGCGTTTGCCCATGTATTGGCTCCTCCCAAGAAATAAATACCATCACCTTTGGGCTTAGGATAATTGACCTTTGCCACATCTAAAACTGCTTCGGCAAAGGTGGGCAGAACTGGTAAACCACTATCTTGGGGCGGTTTTATCCCCATCCGATGAATATTGCCTGTGATTTCGGGTTGAAAGTTGATCAGTCCCAATAAGTCAGGATTGATCTGAAAAACAGTTTCGGGAGAAGCAAGCTGCATAATATTAGCCTCTCCGATTTGGGTAGATTCATAACTTGCAGCAAATACTGAGAGATCGCCATACTTAGTTATTGCGGCTTGAAGCTTATCATCATCGGCGATTCCATGATCTCCAGGGGTAACAAACAAAATATCAAAAGCAACTACTTTTGCTCCAGCTTTAGCTAATTTTTCGAGAACTTGAGCATAGACTACGCGCTTCCATGTAGTTGTCCGAAAAGGCTCCAAAAATGGACGAATTTTAGGATCATAAAATTCGCCCTGTCGTAAGGAAATATCATCGATCGCCAAAATTACGACATCTTTAGGAGGTGTGAGCTGACCCCGCCAGCTAAAAAATGCGGATTGAGTTTGTCTCTCAAGATTTTGTACTTCATTTAGCCCTAGTCCTGTGATGACTGTACTCAGGGTAGCGATCGCGCCCAAAATGGCATAACCAATAAACTTAGGACTAGATAAAGCTTGAAGTCTTTTTTTGATGTTTGCTTTCATCGCACTTTATGGCTGTTTTTTGGAATTTCAATGTCGGCGGGCTTTCAAAAAAACGATTTTTATAATGAGAATTGTTACATATAGCTGTCGCTACTTGTATTCAGCCATAAAACCCAAAAGAGGGTGGCGGCGCGGAGCGCCGATACCCTCTTTTGGGTTTAAGACAGCTTTACCAACAAAAAGAGGGACGCAATGCGTCCCTCTTTTTGTTAATTCATTCTTGACTAGGATTCTGCACTCAACGCATCAACCTCAGAAAAGGTCTTGTAGCACTTTTCAGCATCATAAATATGGCAGCGATCGCCAATATCTTTGATTAACTCCCAAGAGAACTTAGTCTTGTACAAATACTCACCCCAATTTTCTTCCAAAGATTTGTGGACTAAACGCAAATTGTAGGAAGGAATGCCAGTAAAAATATGATGAGGAATATGCACATTGATGTCATGGCAAAGCCACTCAACCCAAGCAGGATAGTCACAATGAACAGTACCTGTTAACTGATCAGTACCAGCACTCCACTTATCCTTTTCTTTAAATTGGATATCTGGCATCGTGTGATGAACAATGGTGAAAGTACTCATCCAAAAGTGATAAACCAACCAAGGCATCAAGAAAAAGCTAATGAATCCAGAAATCCCTGTGGTGAAAATTAGAACAGTCGTCACAATCACACCAAAGGCAATCACTAAGCGGTAAGAAAACTTAACTTGCTTTTGTTGGCGCTCATGATAAAGGCTGGCATTAAAGTGCAAGTTCGCCCAGTGAATGATCGAACCAGTCCACCAAAAACGAGTGCGAATTAGCCTGTATACATTAGAGATTAGCCCCTTACCCTGTTCGTATTCTTCGATTGTGAAGGGATACCAAGCATTATCTTCACCCATCTTGTTGGTATGCAAGTGATGGTGGTCGTGCTTGAAGCGCCAACCATGAAAAGGGAAGAGCAATGGCAAGAATGCAATATGTCCAACTAGATCATTAATCCAATTCTTATTTGAAAATGAACGATGACCACAGTCATGACCAATCACAAAAAAGCCTGTCAATGCAGTCCCAGTGAATATCCAAGCAAAAGGCAGCAAGTACCAAGGGGAGAAAGCGATGCTGGCATACCCCAGAGCCGCAGCAGCTACTGAAAAAAGCACGCCTAACCAAGCTCTAAGCAGGTTTTTCTCAAAATATTCGGATGGAATTGTTTTAATGATGTCTCGAAGAGAGGTTTCGGGGGTAAGTGTATGGGACGATTTTTGTATGGCAACCACTACTGAACACTCCCTACTGTGGTCAACCTTTGGCAACTTAGACCTTGCAATTTCTGAAACAGAGTATCGATATCTGACTGCAATTCCGCAAGCTCAGCCTGCACTTGTTCTGAATAAAGCTTCTTGGCAGCTACATTACTAGTCACCACATTTAGAGGCGAAGCATTTTGATTTGAAAATTCCATTGAGGCTTCAGTTTGTTTGCTCATACTTCCTTTAAAAACGTTTTTGAAACGCTACAGTCACACCACAAAAATTATTTATGGGACAGATCTTAGCTTATGTGATGTGTATTTTTGTATATGTATAAACATATCTGATGAGTAATTGTACGGATTAGCATCATTACTCATTTTTAATATGGCATTTTGATCAAGCATTTTGACAAAGCATTTTGACAAAGCATAAAGATCACACATACAAAGGTAGACATTGGGTCTAGTCCTCTAGTTCCCATAGCGTAGTAACTCAGTACTTAGTGCCAAGTGGGGTATCGGCAAATAAGATTGGAGCGATCGCGGCGGCAGAGCCTAACCGAGCATCCTCATATTCCTCAAGGCTATAGTACTGATCCATGCGATCGCATAGTCCTTCTGGGCTTAGGCTTTGAATATTGTGGCTAATAATGTAACTCTGAGCGGCGGAACCTCTAAAAGCAGCGAAAGCTTCTTGACAATAGGCTTGTTTAGAGTCTATCGAGGCAACTTGCCAGTCAGAGCCATGCATATTACCGCTTAAAATTGGCTGACCATGTGCGGGGATCACGGGACGACGCTCGGCAGCGATCGCGTTCTGGGAGACCATAAACACTACTGCGACAGCGATTAGTGCCATGCAGTTTTGAATCAGGATACGAAGATGGGACATATAGATCATGGTAGTTAATCGTCCTCAAACGTGAAGTCGTTAAGGTTTGATAACATTTTCTAATTAATCACCCTAAACATAGCAAAATAATAAATGAAATAGTGTTGTTTAGGCTGTATCGTCTAATTTTGAAGACCTTTTAAGATTTCTTTTGATGATTAAATTCAGTACTTTTGGTAAACTTATGTTAAATCTGATACAGAAAAATTAAATGTCCTTTTTTGAGCGAATGCCATAAATTATTCGTTTAAGCTCATTTCGATACTGTTTACCTAATTACATCTCTTAGCCCGACAAATGTCCGAACACTATTTAAATCATCCTACTTTTGGTTTGCTATCTCGCCTCTGTAGGATCGATAAATTTCGTAGTTTATTTACTACACTTTACGCACAAAGATTATTTTTCTTGATCACAACTACTCCTAATAAAGTGCAATTCGAGCCTGTTACTCGTGCAGATGCTAAGCATATGCTCGAAAATCAAATGCGATCGCTACGGCGCGTTGGTTCCGATGGCGATCAGAAGAATTTGCAAATCATATATAAACGCACTTTTTCCCAATGACTTCGCACATTTCTCTTAAAGCGGCGGCGAAAATCAATCTTTACCTAGAGATTACGGGAAATCGTGCGGATGGATATCATGATTTAGTGATGATTCTGCAAAGCATTGATCTGTGCGATCGCGTGGATATTCGCAAAATTGGTACTGATGCGATCCAAGTCACTTGTACTAACCCAGAAGTACCCTGTGATCAAACCAATCTGGCTTACAAGGCAGCAGCTTTGCTCCAAAGTACTTTTCCTGACATTGGAGGAATGGAAATATTTATTGATAAACAAATTCCTATGGGAGCGGGTTTAGCGGGTGGCTCAGCTAATGCGGCGGCAGTTTTGGTGGGAATTGATCGGTTATGGGATTTGGGACTCACTCAATCGCAACTATGTGAGCTTGCGGCTCAGTTGGGTTCAGATGTCCCTTTTTGCGTAACTGGAGGCACAGCACTAGCGACTGGGCGTGGTGAAATATTGTCTCCCTTACCTGATCTCACTGATTTGGTTCTAGTAATTTGTAAACATCGCCATATTTGTATATCTACGCCTTGGGCTTATCAAACTTTTCGATCGCAGAGTTTACTAACAACCAGTCAATCTCAAAATCAAAATTTCTCTAGTCAAATGGTGGCGGCGATCGCATTGAAGGATGAGTCAACACCTGTCAAGATTGGACGTTTGCTATATAACGATCTAGAACGCTCCGTATTGCCAGCTTATCCTGAGCTGGCATTGCTCAAAAATAATTTGTCAGAGCAAGAATGTCTTGGCTCAATGATGTCAGGTTCAGGCTCAACCATGTTTGCGATCGCTGCCGACCTTGACCGCGCTCAAAAGATAGCTGAAGCTATAAAAACCAATGATATTGATGTGTGGGTAGTTAAAGGTTTAGCAAGATCTATTTTTGATGCCTAGCTACTTATAAGAATAAATCTAAACCCCAAAGAGGATGGCGGCGCTCTGTGCCGCCATCCTCTTTGGGATTTAGATATAAGAAAGCACAAAGCGCTGTAAAAAGAAAGTAAGAACTGGCAGTAAAATAAAGAACCAGATTGCTTAACCATATATGCTGCGAATTACTGAAATAAAGCTTCCGCTTGATCATCCAGAGGATGCGCTTAAAACTGCAATTCTTAAAAAACTACAAATATCTCCAGACGAACTCCTCAGCCATGTAATTTTTAAGCGTAGTTATGATGCACGCAAAAAAACAAATATTTATTTGGTATACATAGTTGATGTTGAGCTAGCTAATGAACAGCGGATTTGCGATCGCTTTCAGAAAGATCCCTGTGTCATACCTACACCAGACATGAGCTATCAAATGGTAGCGAAAGCCCCTACAAATCTTAAAAATCGTCCTGTTGTAATTGGTATGGGACCATCAGGAATGTTTGCGGGATTAATGTTAGCGCAGATGGGATTTTGTCCAATTATTTTAGAGAGAGGTAAAGCAGTCCGCGATCGCACTGCCGATACGTTTAACTTCTGGAAAAAAAAAGCAGAATTTAACCCAGAATCGAATGCTCAGTTTGGTGAAGGCGGGGCGGGTACATTCTCCGATGGCAAGCTATATAGCCAAGTAAAAGATCCACAACATTATGGGCGTAAGGTTCTGACAGAGTTTGTAAATGCGGGCGCTTCGCCTGAAATCTTTTATATCAATAAACCCCATATTGGTACATTCAAACTGGTTGGCATCGTTCAAAATATACGCGCAAAAATCATATCCCTCGGTGGTGAAATTCGATTTCAGAGTCGAGTAGAGGATATTGATATAGAAGATGCACAAGTAAGAGGGTTAACCTTAGCCAGTGGAGAATATATCGCCACTAATCATATCGTCCTAGCGGTCGGGCATAGCGCCCGCGACACCTTCCAAATGCTTTACGATCGCGGTGTGTATATCGAAGCTAAACCTTTTTCAATTGGGTTTCGGATAGAACATCCACAACTTCTCGTTGATCAAGCGAGATTTGGTGAATATGCAGGAAATAAATTATTAGGAGCCGCCGACTATAAACTTGTCCATCATTGTCAAAATGGTCGTTCGGTTTATAGCTTTTGTATGTGTCCTGGGGGGCTAGTTGTGGCGGCGACTTCCGAAGTTGGACGAGTTGTTACTAATGGCATGAGCCAATATTCGCGCAATGAGCGCAATGCCAATAGTGGGATCGTGGTGGGAATCACCCCCGATGACTATGCAGGACATCCCCTAGCAGGTATAGACCTTCAGCGCCGTCTAGAATCTCGCGCCTTTGAACTCGGTGGCAGTACTTATGCCGCCCCAGCCCAATTAGTCGGTGACTTTTTAGCCGATCGCCCTTCCAGTAGCCTTGGCATAGTTAAGCCATCCTACGCGCCCAATGTGCATCTATGCAATCTTAGCGAGAGCTTACCCGACTATGCGATCGCGGCGATCCGTGAAGCTATTCCTGCTTTTAACAAACAAATTCGTGGCTTTGCGATGGAAGATGCGATGCTTACGGGCGTAGAAACTCGCACTTCTTCACCAATTAGAATCAAGCGCAATCAAAATTATCAGAGTTTAAACGTAAAAGGACTATTTCCGACAGGCGAAGGGGCAGGTTATGCGGGCGGCATCCTTTCCGCAGGTATTGATGGCATTAAGGTAGCAGAAGCATTGGCTTTGAGCATGACATTATAAGCAAAAGAAATGCCGCGCGAAGCGCAGCATTTCTTTTGCTTACTTATCACTTACGGCGAGGTCGGCGAGCCGATCGCTTATTTGCAGGTGGCTCTGGAATATCTCGATCTGAAAAATCATCCCTAAAGTCATTGCCATAGTTATCGTTCTGATCCAAATCATCAAAATCGTTTGCAGTAGTTTCTCTATAGTTACTTCGTGATGGCGCATCGTAACTCTCTTCATAGGAGAAAGAACTGCGATCATACTGCTCATAGTCACGGTTAGAATCTTGGGGAGGACGAGACTTAGTGCGCGGTCGGCGCTTTGGTTTAGGGCGAGGAGCATCGTCATACTGAGGACGATCATCATTGAAATCCCTTGTTTGTGGGCTTTCTTGGCGACCACCTTGACGACTTTGGTAAAGCTTCGTTGCCTGTTGTCCTGCTTGGTTAAATAGCTTGCCTAGTTTTTGGTCAACCGCAAACCCTTTGCGGCTTTGGATCGAGATTGTCCCACTAATGCGATCGTGAAAAGCCTGACGTTTCTCATTGTCAACAATTGCAAAGGCAACATCAGCCGCGAAAGGAATCCAAGCAAATATGATAAAAGTTGTGGTGAGCGTCTCAATCAGAAGTATAGAACAGGCAAATACAAAAATTTCACGCTTGATAAACGCACTAAAATCCGCAGTCTTGCCAAACTCAGCGTCAATAACCCGAATACTCATCAACCATCTGCCAAAACTCTGTCCTTGACTACGAGCCGAAATCAACACCCGAAATACAAACCATGTCACCACAAAAGTAAATAATCGTAAGGGGCTAGATGTAGTAATCGATAGCAAAGATAGAGTTAATTCCGAAATAAACCAACAACTCAAAAGATCTACGATTAGCGCTCCGAGGCGTTGATTGACCGTAGCTAGGGAATAGCGGCTATAGGCTGGCTCGAAGTCCATTGTGCAAAAATAGGTTGAAGGATTAAGGAGAAGACGATAGTGCAGCTTAGCTGCACTATCGTCTTCTCCTTATTTCTAAAGATTATAGACTGTTAGCCATGTTACTTTTCCCAAATATTTATAGCTGTCGCCAGTCTTGTTACAGCGCTTTGCGCTTTTACAAAACTTTCAATAGGCTGTAGATCATAAAACCCCAAAGAGGTTGGCGGCGCTCCGCGCCGCCAACCTCTTTGGGGTTTTAGCTATGTAAATGTTTTCTAGGCGGTTCAGACTAACTTTTCTGAAAGTCCAATAGATGTTAGTTTGGTTTTTAATTCACAAATTTTATGGCTAAAATTAATCCTTTCACAATTAGAATGCAAGTTGCGCGGATGTTTGCACAAGGGCAGTCTCTATTTGCAGAGATGAAGGTTCAAGACTGGCTAAAAGAGCGCAATCACAACCCCAAAGACTTTATCATCCGATTTCACCAAAAGATGGCTCCTGTGGGAGCTAACTCTTCGATGATTGTAGAAATAGAACTTGTTCGTAAAGATGGGCAGCCTCTTGATCAATGGTTACAACAAGAAATTAATCGCCAAAGTTAGTCATTTTGGACTTAAACCGATAACTCTTGGTAAATTTTTGTAAGGCGATCGCTGATTGATTGCCAACTGTAATTATGGTTAATAACTTGCTGGAGTCGTGACCTATTTTGTGATGTTTGCTCTGGCGAAAAATTCTCGAAAAAATCTTGCAAACTAATCTTGATAGACTCTACATCTAGCTGCGTAACATACCCGAACTCTTGCTCTTTAACCATCGGCGCGATCGCCACTCCATCGGTAATTAAAACAGGAGTTCCCGCCGCAAGGGCTTCAATGGCGGCTATACCAAAATTTTCAGAGTGAGAAGTTAGTGCAAATAAATCGGCTCCTTGCAAATAGAGATTTTTGGTTTCCCCCTTTACAAATCCCATCCAATGGGTGCGATCGCCTAAATTATTAACTTCTAGTAAGTCTTTAATTTGATTGATATATTCTGCTTCCCCGCCGCCAGCGATCGCTAAGGTAAATTTGTATTCTTTAAGGCTAGCTAGAGCCGAAATAAGATATTCCAATCCTTTTTTGGGATGAATACGCGACAAAAAGAGAATAACAGGACGACCATCAGAAATTTTGAGGAGTTGATGGACTTGCGCCTGTGCATTAGCAATCAAGTTGGGAATATAAACACCGTGAGGCAAGACAAAACTAGGTATATCTAAGCCTAATTGAGCAAATTCATTTTCTTCTTGATCCGCTGTGAAGTGAAGGGACTTACTGTGGAGCAAATTTGTGCGCTCAATGATATTTAGATAGGTTTGTTTGCGGAGCTTACTCTGTTGTAATGACCATGTGCAGAGCTGTCCCAATGGACGGTTAATGTAAGGAATCTTTTTTATTCGGGCGATCGCCATCGCGATCGTGGAGGGGTAGGAAAAAATTGCATGAACATGAACTAGGTCATATTTCGCCATATTTCGCCATAGCCAAATGGTCAAATCCCACGAAAAAGCAAACTCTCGCACTGCATTTAGATTGGGCGAAAACCGCGCAAAAAAGCGAATCGGCACATTGCCATATTCAGCTAGCTGATCAGTAAGCTGATTTAAAGGTACATCTAGCAAATCCTTGCCATTGTCATTGGTGGTCGTAATTTCGGCATCGACACCTTGCGATCGCAAAGCCTTAACCATCTGAACTACGGCTTGACTAGGACCACCACGCACCGAGGCAACCGAAGGAATCACATGGAGGATTTTCATTTCAATGTTCATTTAGTTAAGCATTCCAAAGCCCAAATATGATTCGGTAGCTTTGCTGCCGAATCATATTTGGGCTTTTATTTAATTTGCGATCCTAAGCCATTTTTTTAAGTTTCTCTAGGTTTTATTTCTCGTAGTTGCGTCTGGCTTTATTTGCCTCATTTCGCAAAGCATCAAGACGTTTTTCGATCAATGTACGCGATCGCCCTTTTGACACGTCACTCAACATAATTTTGAGCGCACTGCCTAAACTTTTGTAAGCTGCAGGCAATGGATAGCCATTCCTGACGGCTAGACGGATAGCGCCTTGATCGGCTTCGATTAAGTTACGAATGTCTTTCTTGCCAGTTCCCTTGCGCCATAGTTGAAAACCTGCTACACCACAGATGCCAAGGGCAAGCGCAAATAGCAAACCATTTTGCACCCACAGTTCGCCGACAGCCCCACCTAAACCGATCGCAAGGGCGGCAACTTCCCAACCATCCTTGGGTACTGCGTCATTTTGAATGCGCGCAACTTCGTGCCAGTACAATAAATTGCGCTGATCTTCGTCGAGTCTTTCCCAGCGAACCATGTCTACCAAAATCACCACCTCATCACCACCTGCTTCTTCGCAGGTAATCAGAGGCGGACGAACTCCGTCAGCATTTAATACTTTTACCCAAGCCTGTAGCTCTGGCGGCAGTAACTCCTGTAAACGACGGATCTCAGTTCTGGAAAAGGTATTTCGGAGGGAGGAAGAAGTTGGAGATGGCATGAATCTGCTTCAAGGTTCAGAGATTTGACGGACTTATCTTTAAATTTAAATTTTAGTATAAGTTTTCACTAGTTGTACTTTTGCTAGCAAAAGTCTTGTTAGAACATAAAACCCAAAATAGAGAGGCGGCGCGGCGCGCCGCCTCTCTATTTTGGGTTTA
>Ga0136636_10000313_pt1 | contig 23789 bp, 19 predicted proteins | sample AntDrymUQ8522106_2_FD_104653 | JGI IMG/M metagenome (GOLD analysis project Ga0136636, IMG submission 104653) | Polar desert sand microbial communities from Dry Valleys, Antarctica - metaG UQ852 (21.06) | ecosystem: Environmental > Terrestrial > Soil > Desert | place: Antarctica: Dry Valley... | reverse complement strand
GCGCGCGCATTGAAGCGCTGCGATTCGTCGATGCGGCCGAGGTAGGCCAGCACGTTGCCCATCAGCGATAGCGCGCGATAGTCGTTCGGTGCGATCTCCAGTGCGCGCTGCGCCGGACCCAGCGCTTCCACCGAGCGCCACTGCATGGTGGTGGCGAAGCCGAGTGCTGAGTGGCCCTCGGCGAGGTCGGGCGCCAGCGTGATGGCGCGCTTGGCCGCAGCAACCGCCTGCTCGCCGGCCTCGCCGATGCTCAGCACGCCCAGGTTGCCCAGGCGCGAATACAGCAACGAGCGCAGTGCGTGCGCCAGCGCGAAGTCGGGATCCAGCGCGAGCAGCTCGTCGAGCTTTGCGATCGATTGCCGAACACTATTGCCTTGTTCGCCGCGAAAACTCCCGGCGGCCAGCATCTGTGCCTGCCAGTACAAATCCTGCACGCGCTCGTTGCCGACGCGCAGTGCCGCGCTGCCGGCCTCATCGCCGAGCGGCAAACCGGCGCGCGCGAGATCGTCGAGCAGCGGGCCGAGCACGCGAAAAACCTGCGCGCGCGGACGCGCGTAGGCAAACAGCATGGGCTCACCGCCCGGCGCACGGAACAGCGCGACACTCACCTGGGCGTTGCCGGCGCTGTCGACGCTGAGCGTGCCCTGCAGCAGCAGGTCCACGCGCAGCGCATCGATCGCCGCCTGCGGTGTGGCTCCGGTCGCGGCGGCGCGGTCGACCGACTCGCGGGCGGTCACCGACACATAGGGCTGGCGCGAGAGTGTCTGGATCAAGCTGTCGGTGATGCCGTTGGCCAGATCGGTCAGCGCGGCATCGTCGGCAGCCGCGCGCATCGGCATCACGGCGATGCGCTGCGTGCGCGTAGCCGGCTGGGGATCGATAGCGGCAGTAGTCGCTGCAGTCGGTGCATCAGGCGCGGTCGGCGCCGGCGCAAGTTGCTGAGCAGGCGACGGCGGCGGGTTCCTGCTGCCGACCCCAAGGATGGCGGCGAGCGCGCCGATGACAGCGACGGCCGCCCATGGCAGGAGTCTGCGTCGTTGCCGACCAGGCTCGAGAATCACCGAAACGGGCGGGGTGGCGCGCGACTGCGAAGCTGCATCGCCGGATGCGTCCGGGCCGGGGAGCGATTGCATGCCAGCACCGCCGGAGGCGTTCGGCGCTGGCTGGGGCGTCGCCTCATCGGCAACCCGCGCCTCGCGCCTTAACTCGCCGATGAACCCGTAACCGGTGCCGTACACGGTGCGGATCCAGCGCGGCTGCTCGGCGTCGTCGCCCAGTGCGCGCCGCAGCATGGCGATGATGCGGTTGAGCACCGCCGGGGTCACATGCCGATGGCCCCAGACCGCGTCGAGCAGCGCCTCGCGCGGCACGATGCTGCCGGCCTCACGCAACAGGACCAGCAGTACCGCAAATGCCTTGGGTTCGAGCGCGAGATCGATGCCGTTGCGCAGGACGCGATGCGCGCGAGGATCGACCACCACGTCGCCGAATGCATAAGGGCGATCGTCTGCCGGGGCTTCGCCCATCCGCGGGATGCCTTGGTGGTTGTCTTGAGCGCCTGAATCTAGCATCTGCAGCGTTTGGCTAGGGTCGCGCTGCAACGCAAGCTGCTGATCTTAAAACACAATCACATTCCATATGATTCCCCAACGTGGCCCGCATCCAGCCCCAATCCTCGCCGCAGGATCTGCCGGCGCGTTCGGCGGACAGTCACTCCACGCCGCAGCAACGGGATCAGCCCGAAGCGCAGCGCCACCCCCTGGAGAGCCACCATGAACCTGTCCATCCGTCTGATCGCCGCCGCCAGCCTCGCCGTTTCCCTGCATGCCGCCGCCAGCCCGGCAGATAGCAGCGTCAATGCGCCGCTGGTCTGGGACTGCGCCCGCGCCGGGGTGCCGAGCGCCACTGAAGTGACGACCCACTTCGAGGTGCGCAACCCGGCCAAGCTGCAGGCCACGCAACTGCATCTGCGCGCGGTGACCCAGCGCGCCTGTGCCACTGGCGCCACCACGCTGCACATCGTCGCGCGTCCGGCGGCCGACGATGCCACGCGTTTCACCGCGCTCGTCGCACGTTGAGAATCTCCGCCGAGCCGACCCGACTTGCCAGCGCGATGCTGCGCGGGCACAGTCGGAGCCGGCTTCGGGTGGGAGCGCAACATGCCGCGTGCCGTGTTCGCAGGTCTGGTTTTGGCACTGTGCTGCGCGGCAGCGCAAGCGGCCGAGGTAACGATCCTGAGCGCCGCGCGCGTGATCACGATGGATCCAGTGCTGCCCGAAGCGCGCGCCGTCGCGTTCGATGACAGCGGGCGCATCGTCGGCGTCGGCGCGCTCGATGCGCTGCTCGCCAGCCATCCCGACGCGCAGCGCGTGGATGCCGGCGACGCTACCGTGGTGCCCGGTCTGATCGACGCCCATGGCCACTTGCTGGGTTACGGGCTGTCGTTGCTCAATGCCGATCTCGTCGATACCAACAGCAAGGCGGAAATCATCGCGCGCCTGCGCGCGTTCGAAAAAGATCTGCCGGATGGCGCGTGGTTGCTCGGGCGCGGCTGGGACCAGAACGACTGGCCGCAAGGGCAGCGCGAGTTTCCGACAGCTGCCGATCTCGACGCTGCGTTTCCGCAACGGCCGGTGTGGCTGGAGCGCATCGACGGCCACGCCGGTTGGGGCAACAGCGCGGCGCTGCGCGCGGCCGGGCGTGATCTGGATGGCGATTGGCAGGTCGATGGCGGCGAGATCGTGCGTCGCGACGGCAAGGCCACCGGTGTTCTGGTCGATGCTGCCGCCGCGCTCATCGATGCGAAGGTTCCGCCGATCACACCGGAGTCGATGCGCCGTGCACTGCGCAAGACGTTCCCCGAACTGCTCAAGGTCGGTCTGACCGGCGTGCACGACGCCGGCACCTCGCGCGAGGTGCTCGCCGCATTGCGCGAACTGGCCGATGCCGGCGAGCTGCCGATCCGGGTCAACGCGTGGGCAGACGGCAGTGGCAACGCGCTCGACGATCGCTGCCGCGACGGACGCTACCGTCATCCCTCCGGGCGCCTGCAGATGCGCGCGGTGAAGTTGTATTCCGACGGTGCGCTGGGCTCGCGCGGCGCGATGCTGCTGGCCGACTACAGCGATGCAGCGGGCCAGCGTGGACTGCCGGTGACCTCGGCCGCGAAGCTCGAGGCGGCCATGCGCAGGGCGAAATCCTGCGGTTTGCAGGTCGCCACCCATGCGATCGGCGATGGCGGCAACCGCACGGTGCTGGATCTGTACACCAAGGTGCTCGGCGCCGATGCGAGCAGCGATCACCGCTGGCGCATCGAGCACGCGCAGATCGTCGCGCTCAGCGACATCCCGCGTTTTCACGCATTGGGCGTGATCGCCTCCATGCAGCCGACTCATGCGACCTCCGACATGCCCTGGGCCGAGCAGCGCATCGGCCCGCGGCGCATCGTCGGCGGTTACGCGTGGCGCAAGTTCCGCGATGCGGACGTGCGGCTGGCGCTGGGCTCCGATTTTCCGGTCGAGCGCATCGACCCGATCGCGGGACTGTATGCGGCGGTCTCGCGGCAGGATGCCGCCGGGCAGCCGGGCGGCGGTTGGTATGCCAACGAGCGACTCACCGGCCACGAGGCGCTGCGGGGCTTCACGCTGGATGCGGCCCATGCCGGGTTCATGGAAAGCGAACTGGGCTCGCTGGAAGTCGGCAAGCGCGCGGACTTCGTGGTGCTCTCGCACGACCCGGTGGGCAGCGCGCCGAAACAGCTGCTGTCGACCAAGGTGCTTGCCACCTGGGTCGACGGCAAGCGCGCATGGAGTGCGCCGCCGACGGCGCGCTAGTGGTCAAGGTTTGCGACGAGGCTCGTTGCAGGATCGGGATCAGCAGCGACTGCGGCAACTGGATGTTCCGCGGTCGCCGTCATGCCGGCTCCCACAGCGGATCGGCTAGCCGCGGAACGTACCCTCGATGCACGTCACGCTGTGCCCGCCGATGTCGATGCGGTCGTCGCTGCCGATGCGCACGTGCACGATGCCATCGCGGCCGACTTCGCGGCCCTGGCTTGCCGCGTAGGCGAATGCGCCATCCGGGATCAACTGGTTGGCGCGCAGGTACGCGGCCACCGCCGCTTGGCCGCTGCCGGTGACCGGGTCTTCCGGGATGCCGTCGGCGGGGCAGAAGCAGCGCACCACATACGGCAGCGTGGCATCACTCGAGCGGCCGAACACGGCGATGCCGACGCTGTCGTGTTCGCCGGTCAACTCGGCGCAGCGGGCCATATCCGGCCGCAGCCCGCGCACTGCGGCCTCGTCGTGCAGATCGACCACCGTCCATACCGGGCCGACCCGCACGTTGCACGGCGCGGGCGACTGGTCGATGGTGACGCCGAGCGCCTTGGACAGCGCCACCAGCAGGGTCAGCTCGGGATCGGCAAAGTGCGCCACTGGCGCGCGCACGAAAATCTTGCGTTGCGCGCCTTCACCTTCGACAAACAGTGGCAGCACGCCGGCCGCGCATTCCATCGCCAGCGCGCCATTGCGCGGCAGCGCGAGTCCGGCCTCGATCATCGCGTGCGCGGTGCCCACGCTTGGATGGCCGGCGAAGGGCAGCTCGTGGCGCGGGGTGAAGATGCGCACGCGGTAGTCGGCGTCGGCCGCACTCGCGGGCAGCACAAATGTCGTCTCGGACAGGTTGGTCCAGTTCGCGATGTGCTGCATCCGGGCGGCGGACAGATCGCGCGCGTCGAGTATCACGGCAACCGGATTGCCGCGGAATGCCACGGCGGTGAATACGTCGACCTGGCGGAAGGCGACACTGCGAGTCATGGATGGATCCTCAAGCTGGATCGGTGGCAGCGCGCGGAGTGTGCGCCTTCCGGGTTCATTCGTCGCGAAAGCGCGCGCGTTGCGGCGCATCGGCCACCAGTGCTACCTCAAGTACTGCTTGCGCCTGAGCGCGCAGGCTACGCGCGCGGGCCGGATCGCTTGCGCGCACGGTCTCGGCGAGATCGAGTCGCAGCAGCGCGATTCCCGGGTGGTTGTCCGGCAGCGCGGTTCCCAGCTTTTCCAGCGCGCTCTGCAACAGTGCAACAGCACGCTGGGTATCGCCAATGGCACGCGCGTGGCGCGCGAGCACGGCGAGTATGCGTGCATTGCTGCGCGGCGCCGGTGCTGTCGGCGTGCTCGCCAGCCCGTCGCGCAGCTGACCGGCCGAAACACCGGCGGCACCGAGATCGCCACGCGCCAGCTGCCATTCGAGGTGCTGCGCGTCGGAGACCAGAAGTTCGGGATGACCCGCGGGCAACGCTGCGCGGCGACTTGCGCTGGCCTGCTCGATCAATTGCCCTGCTTCGACCAGTTCGCCGCGCTGGATCAAGGCCCGGGCAAGATTGCCCTGCGCCCGCGCGATGCCGAGATCGGCGGGATTGAGCGTGCGCAGCCGGACAGTCAGCGACTCCCGATAGCCCTGTTCGGCGCGCATCAGGTCGCCACGTTCCTCGCGCAGGGTGGCCAGATTGTTGAGCATGGCTGCGGTCCGCGCCGACAGCGCATCGCCTTCGGTTGCTCGACTGATTTCCAGGCCGCGCAGGTAGGCGGTTTCCGCGTCGCTCCAACGCCCGAGGTCCTGCAATACCGAGCCGAGTTCGCCCTGCAGCAAGCGATAGCTCAGCGAGCGCTCGCCGAGCACGCGCGCCACGCGCGGAATCAGTGCATCGAGCACCGCTGCCGCCTGCTGGTTACGGCCCAGAAACGCCAGCACCTTGGCCTGTGCCGACACCGAGTTGAAGGTGAATGGATTGTCCTCGCCCAGCAGCGCACGCTTGGCAAGCACTGCTTTCTCGTACCACTCCAGCGCTTCCTGATTGCGACCCTGTGCCTCGGCTACCCAGCCGCGATTGTGCAGGACCGAGGTCAGACCCCGCCGGCCCTGCTCGCCGCTGCGCTCGAAAAGCGCCTGTGCGCGCTCGAAGTCTGCCATCGCCTGGTCGAAACGATTCAGGCGCTGACGCGCCACGCCGCGGCTCATCAGTGAATCGGCGAAGCGTTGCGGGTCGATCTGTTCGCGCGGCTGCGCCGCCGCGACGGCGCGTTCGGCAGCCGCGAGGGCTGCATCCACGTCGAGCAGGTCGTTGTGTGCCTGCGAGAGCACAGTGTCGATATCGATCAGATCCGCCGCGGCTGCCGGATCCGCGGCGAACACCGCACGCGCCTGGCTGAGCAGTTCGATCGCTTGCTGCGGCTGGCTGCTGGCGCGATATACGTCGCCGAGCGAACGCTGCAGCGTGGCGCGCGCCTGCGGTGAGCTGGCAGGCACCAGATCGAGGTTGGCGCGACCACGGTCGAGCAATTCACGCGCCGACAGGTTCGCCGTATCCGGGCTGCGACGCGGATCGAGATCGGCGAACATTCCGGTCAGGAATGCGACGACCTCGCGCGCGGTCGCAGCTTCCTGCAGGGCGCGCGCTTCTGCGCTGCGCGCGCGGTTGCGCTCGACCGCGAGCTGTGCGGTAAAGCCGGCCGCAGCCAGCATCAACAGCAGGCCGAAGGCGAGCACCGCGCGGTACTGATAGGCGAGCTTGCGCAGCTGATACCAATGATCGCCCGCGCGCGCGGCCAGCGGTCGACCGTCGAGCCAGGCCTCGACGTCCTGCAGCAGCAGGGTCGCTGCCGGATAGCGCCGCGTCGGATCGAGTCGCGTCGCCTGACGCACGATCGCATCCAGATCGCCGCGCAGCTGCGGCGCAAATGCGCGCACTGAGGCATGCTCGCTGTTGCGCGCGGCATTCGATGCGGAGTCCACCGATGTGGTGGCCGCGCGCAGCGGGTCGAGGCGCTGGCGGACGTCGCCACCGAGCAGCACGAACAGCAGCAGCCCGAGTCCGAAGACATCGCTGGCGGTGGTGACCGCCTCGCCGCGCAGTTGCTCGGGACTGGCATAGGCCGGGGTCATCGTATGGGTACGGGTGCCGTCGCCCGCGGTGTCGTCGGCCTCGACCAGCTTGGCGATGCCGAAGTCCAGCAGTACCGGACTGCCATTGCGGCGGACCAGTACGTTGGCCGGCTTCAGATCGCGATGCACCACCAGCCGCTGATGGGCGAAAGCCACGGCGCGGCAGATCGCGGCGAACAGCGTGATGCGGTCGCGCAGCGGCTGCGCGCGCGCCAGCCACTCGCCCAGCGGCTCACCGTCGACGTATTCCATCACCAGGTAGGGCTCGCCGCCCGGCGTGCTGCCGCCACCGAGCAGGCGCGCGATGTTCGGATGCTCCAGCGAGGCGAGGATCTGCCGCTCCCGACGCAGGCGGTCGCGCGCCGCCGCCGACGAGAAGCCGCGGATCACCTTGATCGCCACCGACTGCTCGTACTCGCCGTCGTCGCGTACCGCCGACAGCACCACGCCCATGCCGCCTTCGCCGATCTCGCCGGTGATGCGCCACGGCCCCAGACGCGCTGGGCGTTCGAGTGCGCTGATGCTGTTGGCTGCCGCGGCTCTGATCCGGATCGACATCTCGTCATGCGCTGCGTGCGCGTCGTGCGCGGCAAGCAGGCTGTCGAGCTCGGCGCGCTCGTCTTGACTTAGCGAGATTGCCGCAAGCGCTGCGCTGCGCCGCTCGGATTCGACGGCAATGCAGGCGTCGAACGCGCCACGCACCCGCGCGTAATCGAGCACGCTCATGTCGACAGTTCGCGCTTGAGCCAGCTGCGACCGAAGGCGAGATCGCGTTCGATGGTGGCGTCGGAGACCTCGAGCACCGGTGCGATCTCGTGTGCGCGCATGCCACCGAAGTAGGTCAGCTCGACCACCCTTGCTGCGCGCGCATCGCGCTCGGACAGACGCAGCAGGGCCTCATGCAACTCGAGCAGCGAATCCTCGGTGACCACCGGATCGGCTACCCCGCCCAGCGTCACGTGGGCCGCACCGCCGCCCCGTTTGTCGGCGCTGCGGCGGCGCGCGCCGTCGACCAGCACCGCGCGCATCTGCATCGCGACCAGCGCGAAAAAATGGTCGCGCGAGGTCCAGTCGCTGTTGCCGCCAAGCAAACGCGCCACCGCCTCATGCACCAGTCCGGTAGCCTCCAGCGTGGCCGGTCCGCCCTGTGCGAGCCGTGCGCCGGCCATGCGCTTTAGCAGTTGGTAGACCTCGCGGCTGAGCACGGCCTCGGCTTCGGCCTTGCCCGAGTGCCATGCGGTGATCAGCTCGCCCAGGTCGATCGGTGCGTTCGACATCTTCCCGCAATCCCTCGGTGAGCGCTGATTCTGCCGTGCCCGCGCCCTGCGGTCCATGCATCCCGCAACAGCGGGCGATCTGCGGGCAGGGCCGCCGCGGCTGCTCGGAGGGGGTGCGGATTCGGTATCGTGTACAGCTTCGCCGCGACTGCCCCAGAGCCCCGATGCCTGCTGCCGACCTGCCCATTGCTCCGCGTTTCGTGGTCCTGAAGTTCGGCGGCACCTCGGTTGCGGCCAAAGCGCGCTGGGACAACATCGTGACCCTGGTGCGCGCGCGCCGCGCCGAGGGCCTGCGCGTGGTGGTCGTGGTCTCGGCGCTGTCGGGAGTTACCAATGCCCTGCAGGCGCTGATCGACGCAGCCGCGCGGGGGGAAGCACTGGATGCGGCGGCCGCAGCGCTCGCCGAGCGCCACCTGCGCTTCGTCGAGAGCCTCGGACTGGAGCGCGCGCCACTGCTCGACGAGTGGCTGGCACGGCTGGCCGCACTGTGCGCCGATCCGCGCCGTGCTGGTGCACAGCTCGACTGGCAAGCCGAAGTGCTCGCGCTCGGCGAGCTGATGTCCTCCAGCCTTGGCCTGCACTATTTCGAGCGCAGCGGCATCGATGCCGAATGGCTGGACGCGCGCGAATGGCTGCGCAGCGAGCCGCTGCCCAACGCCAGTGCATGGGCGAGTTGGCTGCGCGTGAACTGCGCCAGCACGCCGAGCCCCGAGATGCAGACCGCGCTCGCGCGGCGCGCGCCGGTATTGATCACCCAGGGCTTCATCGCCAGCGATCGGGAAGGACGCACCTGCATCCTCGGGCGTGGCGGCTCGGATACCTCGGCCAGTTATTTCGGCGCGCTGCTGCGCGCGCAGCGGGTCGAGATCTGGACCGACGTGGCGGGCATGTTCAGCGCCAATCCGCGCCAGGTGCCCAGCGCGCGCCTGCTGCGCCAGCTCGATTACCAGGAGGCACAGGAAATCGCCACCACCGGGGCCAACGTGTTGCACCCGCGCTGCCTCAATCCGGTGCGTGAAGCCGGCGTGCCGCTGTGGATCAAGGACACCCATCGGCCGGAGCTGGCCGGCACCGTGGTCGGCGCGCTGGATGCGCGCGGTCCGGCATGCGTCAAGGCGATCAGCGCGCGCACCGGCATCACCCTGGTGTCGATGGAAACCGTCGGCATGTGGCAGCAGGTGGGATTCCTCGCCGACGTGTTCGGCATCTTCCGTCGGCATGGCCTGTCGATCGACCTGATCGGATCGGCCGAGACCGATGTCACGGTATCGCTCGACCCGAGCGAGAACCTGGTCACTACCGATGTGCTCGGTGCGCTGTGCCGCGATCTGGAGCAGGTGTGCCGGGTCAAGGTGATCGCGCCGTGCGCGGCGTTAACCCTGGTCGGCCGCGGCATGCGCTCGCTGCTGCATCTGCTCGCGCCGGTGCTGGCCGAGTTCGGCCAGCAGCAGGTGCGCCTGATCACGCAATCGTCCAACGACCTGAACCTGACCTTCGTGGTCGACGAGGCGGTCGCGCCCGCGCTGGTGCCGCGCCTGCATGGCATGCTGATCAAGGCCGAGGCCATGCGGATCGACGACGAGCAGACTTTCGGGCCGAGTTGGGAGTCACTGTATGCATCGACGGCCGCGCGCCTGCGGCCGGTGCCGTGGTGGGCAACCCGGCGCGCAGCCCTGCTGAACGCGGTGGCCGCTGGATCGCCGCGCTTTGTGCTGGCGATCGACGAAGTGCACGCGGCCGCACGCGGCCTGCGCGAGGCGATGCCCGCGGTCGATCGCTGGTTCTATGCGATGAAGGCCAACGCGCATCCGGCGGTGCTGGCGGCGGTTGCAGCGGAGGGCTTCGGCATCGAATGCGTATCGGCCGCGGAGATCGCCGCGGTGCGCAGCGCGCTACCGCAGTTGGGCGTCGAGCAGCTGTTGTTCACGCCGAACTTCGCAGCGCGCGGCGAGTACGAGCTGGCGCTCGCGCACGGCATCCGCCTGACCCTCGACAGCCTGCATCCGCTGCAGCATTGGCCGCAGCTGTTCGCAGGCCAGGAAGCGATATTGCGCCTGGATCCGGGTCATGGGGCAGGGCACCACGACAAGGTGATCACCGGTGGTGCTGCGTCGAAGTTCGGCCTGTCGCTGGCCGAGACGGGCGAGTTCCGGCGTCTGGCCCGCGAGGCGGGGCTGCGCATCACCGGCATCCATGCGCATCTGGGTAGCGGCGTGCTGGATGCCGCGCACTTTCGCGAGACCTATGCGGAGTTGGCCAGCCTCGCCGATCAGTTTCCCGACTGTACGCGAATCAATATCGGCGGTGGCCTCGGGGTGCCGTCGCGCGCCGACGAGTATCCGCTCGATATCGAAGCGGTGGGTCGCCATCTGGCCGAGGTCAAGGCGCTGTATCCTCAGTATCGGCTCTGGATGGAGCCTGGCCGCTATCTGGTGGCCGAGGCGGGCGTGCTGCTGACCACCGTCACCCAGCTCAAACGCAAGGACGCGTATTTCTACGTCGGCGTGGATACCGGGATGAATTCGTTGATCCGACCGGCGCTGTACGAGGCCTGGCATGAAATCGTCAATCTCAGCCGCCTCGGCGACAAGGCCGACACCGTGTGCGAGGTGGTCGGTCCGATCTGCGAGAGCGGCGACGTGCTGGGCACCCATCGACGCCTGCCGCTGCCGCACGAGGGCGATGTGCTGCTGGTGGCGCAAACCGGCGCCTATGGCTCGGTGATGAGCTCGCGCTACAACCTGCGCGAGCCCGCGCCCGAGGTGGTGCTGTGAGCGCGGGGGCGGATTTCCGATCGGCCCGCAGTTTTCGTTTCGTGCGCGCGAGCTTCGCTCCAGCCAGTGGCACCGCGGAGCTGGTGTATGCACTCGATACGCAGGTCGAGTTCGTCGAGCGGGTGGTGTTTGCGGATGCGCCGGCGCTGGATCCAGCGCGCGCGGCGGCGTTCGCGCAGGCGCTGCGCATGCTGCATCTGATCGCGGGAGTCAGCTACTACAAGGCTGCGGTGCCGCCGGAGATTGTCATCGAGGACGGTCCGCTGGATGCGCAGACGGCGCTGCTGTGCGAGCAGGTGTACGAGCATGGGCTGGCGGAGTTCGGGTGGCAGAACCGGATCGATCTGCGCGGGCGGGTGGTGTTTCCGAGGGCGGGTCTGGCGGGCGCAACCCCTGCACCCACGCTCGACCTCCCACGCCGTGCCCTGGTAGCCATCGGCGGCGGCAAGGACTCGCTGGTCAGCATCGAGATGCTGCGTGCCGCCCATGAACCGGCAACCGTGGTGTGGATCGGCAACTCCGATCTGATCCGTGCCTGCGCCGAACGCACCGGACTGCCGCTGCTGAACCTGCGCCGCGAAGTTTCACCGGCACTGTTCGAGCTCAACCGCCGTGGCGCGCTCAACGGCCACGTGCCGGTGACCGCGATCAACTCCGCGATCCTGGTGCTGGCCGCACTGCTGTATGGCTACGACACGATCGTGTTCTCCAACGAGCGTTCAGCATCCAGCGCGACCCTCAACGATGGCGATCACGCGGTGAACCACCAGTGGAGCAAGGGCTTCGCTTTCGAGCAGATGTTCGGCGACTGGCTGCATACCCAGGTGGCTGCGAACCTGAACTACTTCTCGCTGCTGCGGCCACTGTCGGAGTTGGCCGTAACCCGCCGGTTCGCACGCCTGACCGAGTATCACGACGTGTTTTCCAGCTGCAACCGCAACTTCAAGATCGTCGGCGCGCGGCCCACTGCGCGCTGGTGCGGGCAATGTCCGAAGTGCCATTTCGTGTTCCTCGCGCTCGCGCCGTTCGTGCCCAAGCCGCAGCTGACCGCGATCTTCGGCCGCAACCTGCTCGACGATGAGAACCTCATCGCCGGTTTCGATGCGCTGCTCGAGTGGCACGCGCACAAGCCCTTCGAGTGCGTCGGCGAGGCGCTGGAATCGCGCGCGGCGATCGCCGCACTGGCCGCGCGTGCGGAGTGGCGCGAAGACGCCATCGTGTCGCGATTCCGCAGCACGATCCTGCCGGCGCTCGACGCGCGCGAGTTGGTACTTGAGCCGCTGCTGCGCGTCGCCGGCGCGCATCGCATCCCCGATCGCCTGCACGGTGCGCTCGATGCGGCTGGGTGAACTGCGCGATCTTCGGGTCGCGGTGTGGGGCGCCGGTCGCGAAGGCCGCGCCGCCTGGCAAGCCCTGCGCGATCGATTTCCCGACAAGCCACTGGCATTGGTCTGTCCCGCAACCGAAGCAGCGGTCGCGCACGGCTTCGTCGACGCGGCAACCGCGGTGTTCGCTGGCGAGCCCGATCTGGATCTGCTGCGTCGTTTCGAGGTGGTGCTGAAATCGCCCGGCATCAGTCCGTACCGCAGCCCCGCACTGGAGGCAGCACAGGCCGGCGTGCTGCTGCTGTCGCCCACTGCGCTGTGGTTCGCCGAACATCCGCAGGCACGCACCATCGGTGTCACCGGCACCAAGGGCAAAAGCACCACGTCGGCGATGATCGCGCACCTGTTGCGCGCAGCCGGGCGGCGCGTGGTGCTGGCCGGCAACATCGGCCTGCCGCTGCTCGAACTGCCGCCGGGCACCACCGCCGACTGGTGGGTGCTGGAGCTGTCGAGTTTCCAGACCCGCGACATGAATGCGGTGCCGGAGATCGCGGTGCTGCTGAACCTGTACCCGGAGCACCTGGATTGGCACGGCAGCGTCGAGAATTATTATCGCGACAAGCTGCATCTTCTCGGCACCGACGCGCGCCGTCCGCGAGCGAGTGTTCTCAACGCGCAGCAAGCCTGGTCGACCGCTGCGCTGCCGCACGCGGGCCTGCGCTGGTTCGGCGACGAACGCGGATTCCATATTGCAGGCGACGCGATCATGCGTGCGCAGCAGCGCGTGCTGCCGCTGGCGCAACTTTCGCTGCCCGGGCTGCACAATGCGCTCAATCTGTGTGCAGCACTCGCCGTCGTCGAGGCCGCCGGCGAGGATGCGATCGCGCTGGCACCTGCCATCGCGCAGTTCCATGCGCTGCCGCACCGCCTGCAATCGCTGGGCGTGCGCGAGGCCATCGAGTGGGTGGACGATTCGATCGCGACCACGCCGCACGCGACCCTCGCCGCGCTCGCGCACTATCGTGGCCGCGACCTGGTGCTGTTGCTCGGTGGCCACGATCGCGGCGTGCCGTGGGACGAGTTCGCGCGCGCGATAGCGCACGATCCGCCGCTGCGCATCGTGACGCTGGGGGCTTCGGGGCCGCGCATCGCGCAAACCCTCGCGCAGCATGCAGTGCTTCGCGGGCGGCTGCTCGCCGCGCGAGATCTCGATCAAGCGGTCGCGCTGGCCCGCGCGGCGAGTGCCGACGGTGGTGTGGTGCTGCTGTCGCCGGGTGCGCCGAGCTTCGGCGAGTTCCGCGACTACATCGAGCGCGGCCGGCGCTTTGCTGCCCTGGCCGGTTTCGACCCCGCGCGCAGCAGCCGTATCGAAGGATTGGGAGAGTGACCGTGCAGCGCCATCGCGTCTGGGATGTTCCGACCCGCCTGTTCCATTGGGCGATCGTGGCGATCGTATTGGCGCAGTGGTGCAGCGCCGAGTGGAACCTGCTGTCGATGGACTGGCATTTCCGCTTTGGCTATGCGGCGCTGGCGCTGGTGCTGTTCCGCATTGCGTGGGGTTTCGTCGGCAGCCAGAGCGCGCGCTTTTCCAGCTTCGTGCGCGGACCGGATGCGGTGGTGCGCTATCTGCCGCACCTGTTCTCGCGACAGTCCGAAGCGCTTGCCGGGCACAATCCGCTGGGCGGATGGGCAGTACTGGTGCTACTCGGGCTGCTGCTGGCGCAGTCGACCACCGGTCTGTTCGCGACCGACGATATCTCGCTGTTCGGACCGCTGGCCGAGCGTGTGTCCAGTGCAATGGCGAGCACCATGACGAGCTGGCACAAGACGCTGACCGATGCGCTGGTGGTGATGATGGGCGTGCACGTGCTGGCGATCGCCTGGCACGCGCTGTTCAAGCGCGAGAACCTGACTCGCGCGATGCTGACCGGCAACATGGAGCTGCCGCAGCCGCCGCCACTGCAGTTTGCAGGCCCCGGAAGGGCGGCGCTGGTGATGGCGGTGTGTGCCGCCATCGTGTGGGCCATAGCGACCTACGGGCCGGCTTGATGGCGCGATGCGCGATGCTGCGGTGCGCGACAGTGCGCGTCCGCGACAGCGCACCTCATTCAGTTTTGTATTCGTCGTGGCAGGCCTTGCAGGTAGCGCCGGTCTTGGCGAACTGCGCCTTCATCGCCTCGGCGTCGCCGCCCTGGGCGATGCTGGCCAGGGCACCGGCCTCGCGGCGGAAATCGTCCATCTTGGCGTTGAAGTCGGCGAGGTTTTCCCAGATCGTGGGTTTGGCTTCGGTCAGCGCCCCGGTGGCGGACCCTTCCGGAAAACCTTCATCGGTCATTTTCGACAGCTGCGCGACGCGCTCGGCACGGCTGGCGAACTCGGCTGCATCCCATGGGCGCTTGTCGCGCACCAGCTCTGCGATGGCGCCGAAGTTCCAGCCGATCAGACCGTAGACGTTCTGCCGATAGTGGATTGCGCGCTCGGCGGTGGCGGCGCTGGCGGCGGATACGGCAGCCAGTGTGGCGATGGCGACGGCGGACAGCAGGCGGGTGCGGGTCATGCGAATGCTCCGGTTGGGTCCTGCCGAGCGTAGTCAATGCACGAGCGCTGGCGCAAGCGGCGCTGCGACAGCGCGCTGCCCGGCCATTCCGTCCTTCACATCCGCGCAGTAGACTTTACGTCGATTTCCCAACCGCCAAGGTGCCGCCATGCGCAGTCTGCTGCCCCTGTGTTTCCTGCTCGCCACCGGCCTCGCGCAGGCGGCCATCGTCGAGAAAACCGTTGAGTACAAGGTCGGCGATACCGTGCTCAGCTCGACCCTGGTCTACGACGACAGCGTGAAAACCGCGCGGCCCGGGCTGGTGCTGGTACCGAACTGGATGGGCGCCGGTGCGTCCGCAGTTGCCAAGGCGAAACAGATCGCTGGCAGCAAGTACGTGATCCTGGTCGCCGACGTGTACGGCAAGGATCTGCGTCCGGCCGACGCGCAGGAGGCCGGCAAGGCCGCAACAGCCATGTATGCGGATCGACCCGCGCTGCGCGCGCGCGCAGCTGCGGCACTCGCCCAGCTCAAGGCACAGGCCGATTCGTCGCCGCTGGACAGCACTCGTCTGGGTGCGATCGGGTTCTGCTTCGGTGGCGCTACCGTGCTGGAAATGGCGCGCGACGGCGTCGAGCTCGCGGGCGTGGTCAGCTTCCACGGCAACCTTTCGACCGACCTGCCGGCAGCCAAGGGTGCGCTGAAGACCAGCCTGCTGGTGCAAAATGGTGCCGACGACACCTACGTGCCGGCCGAGCAGATCGCCGGCTTCCAGCAAGAAATGACCGCTGCCGGTGCCGACTGGCAGTTCGTCAACTATGCCGGTGCGGTGCACTGTTTCGCCGAGCCCGACGCCAACTCGCCCGGCTGCACCTACCACGAGCGCAGCGCGCGCCGCGCATTCCGACTGATGGACGATTTTTTCGTCGAGCGCTTTTCCGCGCCCTGAGCGACCCGCTCGGGTGCTTCGGGTAGCGACCCGCTCACTGCTCAGTGATCGCGATCGATCGCGTAGCGGGTGATCGCGATCAGGGCGTCGGCGTGCGCCGATGCCGGCAGCCGGCGCAATGCATGTTCGGCGCGGGTCGCGTATTCGATCGCGCGCTGGCGCGCATAGTCGATCGAACCGGCCGCCTTGATCGCCGCGGCGATCACCGGCAGCGAGCCCACGTCGCCGGTCTCGATCGCGGTGCGAATGCGCTCGCGCACCTCGGGTGCGGCATGCACCATCGCGTGGATCACCGGCAGGGTGGCCTTGCCTTCGGCCAGATCGTCGCCTAGATTCTTGCCCAGGGTCTGCGCATCGGCCACATAGTCCAGAACATCGTCGGCGATCTGGAACGCATAGCCGAGGTCGAGCCCGAAAGCCGCCAGCGCGTCTTCCTGTTCGCGCGGCAGTCCGGCAAGGATGGCGCCCAGGCGTGCGGCCGCACCGAACAGCACGGCGGTCTTGCGCTCGATCACACGCAGGTAGGTCGCTTCGTCGGTATCCGGGTTGTTCAGGTGCATCAGCTGCAGCACCTCGCCCTCGGCGATCGAATTGGTGGTGTCGGCCATCAGTTGCATGATGCGCATGCGGTCCAGTTCCACCATCAACTGGAACGCGCGCGAATACAGAAAATCGCCAACCAGGATGCTGGCCGAATTGCCCCAGATGCTGTTGGCCGTGGAGCGACCGCGGCGCTGGTCGGACTCGTCGACCACGTCGTCGTGCAGCAGCGTAGCGGTGTGGATGAACTCGATGATCGTGGCCGCCTGCACATGGTCCTCGCCGCGATAGCCGGCCGCGCGGGCGGCCAGCAGCACCAGCATCGGGCGCAGACGCTTGCCGCCGCCAGCAACGATGTGCTCGGCGACCTGGTTGACCAGCAGCACCTCGGACGCCAGCCGTCGGCGGATCAGCGCGTCGACGCGCAGCATCTCCGGTTTTGCCAGCGCCATGGCCTCGGCAAAGCTCGGCAGTTGCGGTTCGGCAGGCTGGATAGCGGGGGAGAGCTGGATCACGCGGGACTCGGCGAAAGCGGTCGATCCGGAGATTATAGGCTGCCCGCGTGCAGCGGCGGCATACGGACGGCCCGGGGCGGGTGGCCGGGGGCCTGTGCTAACCTGCCCGATCACCTGCAGGACCGCTGGACGAGCCGTTTTCCTACACGATCCCGAGCGTTTTGCCGCTATCGTTGCGGCGCCGGCCGGGGTTGAATGGGAACCACGGGAGCCCAGGCTTGCAGGTCGCAAGGCTCCCGCCACCAATCCCGTAACCAACCCAGGAAGCAGCGCGCCATGTCACGAGGCGTCAACAAAGTCATCCTTGTCGGCACCCTCGGCGCCGACCCCGAAACCCGCTACAACGCCAGCGGCGGCGCGATCACCAAGATCCGCATCGCCACCAACGAGTCGTGGACCGACAAGCAGACCGGCCAGAAGCAGGAACGCGCCGAATGGCACCGGGTGGTGTTCTTCGGCAAGCTCGCCGAGATCGCCGGCGAGTACCTGAAAAAAGGCCGCCAGGTTTACGTCGAAGGCTCATTGCGCACCGACAAGTACACCGACAAGGAAGGCGTCGAACGCTACTCGACCGACGTCATCGCCAACGAGATGCAGATGCTCGGCGGTCCCGGTGGCGGCGGCGAGCGCGGCGGCGAGATGGGCGCACCACGATCCACCGGCGGCGGCGAACGGGCACCGCGTGGACCGCAGCGTCCGCAGTCCGACGCGCCACCCGCCAACAAGGGCGGTGGCGAGTCCTTCGAGGACGACGATATTCCGTTCTGAATCCGGAGCATCGCGCGCGCTGAGTTCAGCGCTTGCTGCCCTCGCCCTCGCCCTCGCCCGCGGCAGCGGCAGCGGCCAATGCCGCCAGATCGGCCGCCGTGCGTGCGGCGGGATTTGCCGCGTCGCGCAGCGGCGGGTCAGCGCTCGTCTCCGGCGCCGGAGCGGCGGCACTGGTCGGTGTGCCAGCGCTGGCGGCATCGACCGTTGAAGCCGCGCCGCTGGCCTCATCGGGCTCGAGTTCATCGTACTTGCGGGTCTGCTCTTCGGCGGCCTGGCTTAGCAGGATGATGCTGATCCTGCGGTTGATCGGGTTCGACGGATTGGTCTTGTCGAACAGTGCGCTTGAGGCCAGGCCCACCACGCGGGCGAACTTTTCGCCCGCCAGGCCGCCATTGATCAGCGAACGCCGCGCCGCGTTGGCGCGGTCGGCCGACAGCTCCCAGTTGGTGTAGCCCGCTTCGCCGTTGCCGAATGCGGTCACGTCGGTGTGGCCGGTGATCGCCACCCGATTGGGCACGCTGGCCAGATACTCGGCCAGCTCGTCGAGGATCTGGTTGGTGTAGTCCTGCAGCCGGAACGAACCGGAGGCGAACATCGGCCGGTTCTGTTTGTCGACGATCTGGATCCGCAGTCCCTCCGGCGTGATGTCGATCAGCAGCTGGTCCTTGAATGGCGCCAGCGACTGGCTGGCCTCGATCGCGGCATTGAGCTCGACCATCAGTTCTTCGAGGCGTTTGCGCTCGGCAGCGGCCGCGGCCTTGCGCAGTTCCTCGTCGGTCTGCTTCTTCTTGCCCTCGCCATCTTCGCCTTTGCCGGTCTTCGGCGAAACCTTGTCGAAGATGTTGATCGGCGCATCGCCCGCGCCACCGGGCCCCATCGCGCCGGGCGACATCGTGGCGGCTTGTCCTTCAACCGCAGAGGGGCTCTTGAAATAGTCGGCGATGCCACCGAGCACTTCCTGCGGTTGCGATACGACCAGCCACATGACCATGAAGAAGGCCATCATCGCGGTCACGAAGTCGGCGTAGGCGACCTTCCATGCGCCACCGTGATGGCCGGCCGCCATGATCTTTTTCCTGACGATGATGATCGGGGGCAGATCGCCCTTGCCGCTGGCCATGGCTGGGTCCGTTGGGTGCGCTTACTTCGCGCCCTTGAGCTCGGCTTCGAGGTCGCCAAAGCTGGGGCGGATGTCGGAAAACAGCTGCTTGCGCGCGAACTCCAGCGCCACCGGTGGCGCATAGCCGCGCACGGTGGCCAGCAACGCGATCTTGACGATATCGAACGGTTTGCTGTCCTCGTGTGCGCGTTGTTCCATTGCCGCGGCCACTGGACCGACGAAACCGTAGCCGAGCAGGATGCCGAGGAAGGTGCCGACCAGCGCGGCGGCGACCTTGGCGCCGATCACCGAAGGCGGCGCGGAGCCGACCAGCGACATCACCTTCACGATGCCCAGCACGGCGGCCACGATGCCGAAGGCGGGCAGGGCGTCGGCGACTTTCTGCACTGCATGCGAGGGCCCGATGGCTTCGTGGTGATGGGTTTCAAGCTCCGACTCGAGCACCGCTTCGAGCTCGTGCGCGGCCATGTTGCCGCCGATCATCAGGCGCAGGCAGTCGGTGATGAAATCAAGCAGGTGGTGGTCTGCCAGCACCTTCGGGTACTTCTGGAAGATCGTGCTCTCGGCGGGATTCTCCACGTGCGACTCGACCGCCATCAGGCCGTCCTTGCGCATCTTCATCAGGATCTCGTAGAGCAGCTTGAGCAGCTCGACATAGTCGTTCTTGCCGTACTTCGGGCCCTTGAGCAGTCCCAGCGTGCCGGAGAACGCGCCCTTGACGGTTTTCATGGTGCTGGCCGCCACGAAGGCGCCGAAAGCACCGCCGCCGATGATCAGCATTTCGATCGCCGCCGGTTCGGCGACCGCCATGATGTTGCCGCCGGCGATGATGAAGCCGCCGAACACACAGCCGAGGACGAGGATGAATCCGACAATAACGAGCACGCGGCACTCCTTTGGATCGTGTTGCGCGCCGGCACGCGGCCGCAGCGGAGAAAATGATCGGGTTGCGGCAGCGGATCAGCCGATATCGACGTAGCCGCGCTCGACCGCCCGCTCGAGGGCTGCGAACGCTTCACGGCCTTCCAGATAAGCCCTGCGGCGCAGACGCAGCGAGTCGATGGCCGACTGCCCGGGCTGCTCGGATGCGCTCGCCTGCAGCGACAGCGCGATCGCCAAGTAGTCCGCACGCAGTTGCGCCACGAAAGTGGCGAAGGTGACGAAACGTTGGCGGTCCAGGTCCGGGATCCGCTCATGGATGATCTTGCGGTTGACGTCGCGGATCGCGACCTCGACCTCGCTCAGGAACCGTTGCTGTTTGCGCAATTGGGCGCTGTCTTCGTCGAACACGGGCTCTCCTCGGGCGCGGCTGGCGAATGCGCCCCACCGGAACCTTCCAAGACTGGTGCCAGACCGCTGGGTCTCCCACCACAGGTGACGCGATCCCGGCCTTGCCGCGATAATCCCCGGCATGAAAACCATTCTGGTCACTGGCGGTGCGGGATTCATTGGCGGCAACTACGTGCTCGATCTGCTCGCACAAGGCGGCTGGCGCGTGGTCAACCTCGATGCGCTGACCTATGCGGGCAACCTCGACACCCTGGAGTCGGTGCGTGCACGCCCCGAGCACGTGTTCGTGCACGGCGAGATTGGCGCCCAGGCCCTGGTCCGACACCTGCTGGCCGAGTATCGCCCGGCGGCGATCGTCAACTTTGCCGCCGAGAGCCACGTCGACCGCTCGATCGACGGCCCGGCGGCGTTCGTGCAGACCAACGTGGTCGGCACCCTGAGCCTGCTGCAGTGCGCGCTGGACCACTGGCGCGGCCTGCCGCTGGGCGAGCAGGACGGCTTTCGCTTCCTGCATGTGTCCACCGATGAGGTGTACGGCTCGCTGGGCCCGGTCGGCCGCTTCACCGAAGACACCGCGTATGCGCCCAACTCGCCGTATTCGGCATCGAAGGCGGCCTCCGATCACCTGGTGCGCGCCTTCCACCACACCTACGGCCTGCCAACCCTCACCACCAACTGCTCCAACAACTACGGGCCGTGCCAGTTCCCGGAGAAACTGGTTCCGCTGATGATCCAGAAAGCGCTCACCGGCGGCTCGTTGCCGGTGTATGGGGATGGCCGCAACGTGCGCGACTGGTTGTACGTGCTCGACCACTGTCGGGCGATCCAGCGCGTGCTGGCATTGGGCCGACCCGGGGAGGTCTACAACATCGGTGGCGACGCCGAACGCGAGAACATCCAGGTCGTACGCGCCATCCTCAAACTCATCGACGAACGAGCGCCGCTGCCCGGCGGCACCAGCCGCGATTCGCTGATCACCTACGTCAAGGACCGCCCCGGCCACGATCGCCGTTATGCGATCGATGCGAGCAAGATCAAGCGCGAACTGGGCTGGCGGCCACTGGAGACTTTCGAGTCGGGTATGGCACGGACGGTTGATTGGTATCTGGCGCACCAGCCATGGGTTGCGCGGATTGCGGATGGGAGTTATCGGGGGGAGCGGTTGGGGGTAGCGGGGTAGTTTTTTGTTCTCTGACAGACCCGAGTTCTTGTTTCTTTCGCGTATTCGCGAGATGTTTTCAGAGCTGAGATCTGGTCTTTTTGTGCTTAGAACAAAGCGGTTTCGTGCTACTGACGTGTTGCGGTATGGCCGTGCTCGTCGTCTGCAAAAAGCGAAACGAAAACGATAGATCGACAACATGAAAAACAACAACCAAAGAACTACTCGCCTACTGGCCCGGCATAGCCAACCGCCACCACCACAAAACAAACTGCCCCCAGCGGCAGCTGGGCAACCACCTCATCATCCACCCGCCGCTTCAGCAACGCCCGCGCCAACGGCGAATCAATACTGATCCAGCCCAGTGCCGCATCAGTCTCATCAGGCCCCACGATGCGATGGCGATGCTCGGCCCCGCTGTCGTCTTCGAGCACGAACCATGCACCGAAGTAGATCGCACCCGGGTCGGTCGGCGGCTCGCGCACCACCCGGAGGGTCTGCAGCCGTTTGCTCAGATAGCGCACCCGGCGGTCGATCTCGCCCAGCTGTTTCTTGCGATAGGTGTATTCGGCGTTTTCGGAGCGGTCGCCTTCGGCTGCGGCCGCGGCCAGCGCGCGAACCACTTCGGGGCGCGTGCGGTGCCACAGCACGTCGAGTTCTGCCTTCATCCGCTCGTGCCCTTGCGGGGTGATGATCGCGGTGCTGGGCGCTGCGGGTGGTCGCCAACGCGACATGCGGTCCTCCACGTGGGTTTGGCGCCGGGTTATGCCAGAGTGCGGCGATGCACACAATGCAGCAGCTCGGAACATTGCGGCTCGGCTGCCCGGTCTGGGCGTTCGACGGTTGGCGCGGCAGTCTTTACTCCCGCAACGCGCAGCGCGGTGATTTCCTGCCCCAGTATGCGCGCGTGTTTGGCGCGGTCGAAGGCAATTCGACTTTCTACGGCTTGCCGACCGAGGCCACGGTGCGTCGATGGGCCAGTGAGGCGCCGGCAGGCTTCCGCTTCTGCTTCAAGTTCCCGCGCAGCGTGACCCATGAGCGCCAGCTGCGCGATGCCGCGCGCGAGACCGATGCTTTCCTGCGCCTGATGGCGCTGCTGCCGGAACGGCTTGGACCCTTGCTGCTGCAGTTGGGTCCTGGATTCGGCCCACGCGATCTGGACGCGCTCGACCGCTATCTGGGTGGGCTGCCTGCCGGATTCGCCTGCGCCGTGGAGGTGCGCCACCCTGGGCTCTACGATGATGGCGTCGCTGAGCGCGCTTTCGACCAGTTGCTGGCAGCGCACGGCGCGTCGCGGGGCAATTTCGATACCCACCATGTGTTCGACCACATCGCGCTTGATGCCACGACGGCGCAGGCGCAGGAGCGCAAGCCACGACTGCCGCAGCGTGCGGTCGTGACTTCAGGGCCGGCGTTCGTGCGCTTCGTGGGTGGCAACGCGGTCGAGAACGCCCGCACGGCGCTCGTGTTCTGGGTCGAGCGGGTCTCGCAATGGCTGCTCGACGGTCGTGAGGTGTACTTCTTCACCCACACGCCGGACGATGCCAACGCGCCGCAGCTTGCGCGGCTGTTGCATGCGCTGCTGCGCGAGCGATTACCGTCGTTGCCCGCACTTGCCCCTTTTCCCGGCGAGATCGATCCTGTGCATGAGCCGCCGCAGCGCGATCTGTTCGCCTGAGGCATTGCCGTGTGATCGCCGCGATCAGTCGCGGGGGTGCATGCGAACACCGGTGGCGGCGTCGAACACCATCAGTTTGCCCGGCGCCACGCACAGTGGCAGCGCACTTCCCGGCTGCGGCAGTTCACCCGGTGGCAGCCGCGCGACCAGGCTGTGGTTGCCGACGCGCAGATAGACCAGCACCTCGTTGCCGATCGGTTCGACCACTTCGACAGTCGGTGCGAATCCCGCTGCCACGCCGCCGCTATCGCGCAGCAGGTGTTCCGGGCGGACACCGATCTCTACCTCGCGATCAAGCAGCTCCGGCGCGACCTGATTGCCATCCAGCGACAGGTGCAGGCCATCGCCGAGGTCGAGTCCGAACCCGTTCCGGGCAACCAGTCGGCCACGCAACACGTTGGTGGCGGGGGTGCCCAGAAAGGTCGCCACGAAGCGATTCACCGGTCGCTCGTAGAGCGCCATCGGCGTATCGATCTGCTGGATCACCCCGGCGTCGAGCACCACGATGCGCTGGCCAAGGGTCATCGCCTCGACCTGGTCGTGGGTGACATACAGCATGGTCGCGCCAAGCTGGCGATGCAGGCGTGCGATCTCCACCCGCATCGACATGCGCAGCTTCGCATCGAGGTTCGACAGTGGTTCATCGAGCAGAAACACCTGCGGCTGTCGGACCAGTGCGCGGCCCAGCGCGACGCGCTGGCGTTGGCCACCGGACAACTCGGCCGGCTTGCGCTCAAGCAGGTGCTCGATTTGCAGCGTATGCGCCGCCGCACGCACCCGCGCGTCGATCGTGGCCCGTTCGGTGCCGCGCAGACGCAGGCCGAACTCAAGGTTGCCGGCAACACTCATGTGCGGATACAGCGCATAACTCTGGAACACCATGGCGATATCGCGCTCACTCGGCGCGATGTCATTG
>Ga0136636_10000312_pt1 | contig 23860 bp, 21 predicted proteins | sample AntDrymUQ8522106_2_FD_104653 | JGI IMG/M metagenome (GOLD analysis project Ga0136636, IMG submission 104653) | Polar desert sand microbial communities from Dry Valleys, Antarctica - metaG UQ852 (21.06) | ecosystem: Environmental > Terrestrial > Soil > Desert | place: Antarctica: Dry Valley... | reverse complement strand
GTACATGTCAGATCGTTTCTTACCAGACAAAGCTATTGATGCCTTAGATGAAGCGGGCTCTAGAGTGCACATTACCAATATTGAAGTTCCTAAACAAATTTTAGATCTTGAACGTCAACTTGAAGAGGTACGAGAATTAAAAAATGTTGTAGTCAAAAAACAAAAATACGAAGAGGCTGCCAAACTTCGTGATGATGAAAAACGCATTGAAAAAGACTTGGCAATTGCTCAGGAACAATGGGAAGAAGACGCCAAAAACAACCGAATTGAAGTTACGGAAGACAATGTTGCCGATGTAGTTTCTATGATGAGTGGTATTCCTGTAAATCGTATTGCTCAAACAGAAAGTAACAAACTTGCCAAATTACCAGAACTTATTGAAGGAAAAGTAATTGGACAAAGAGAAGCTGTAATGAAAATTGCTCGTTCCATCCAAAGAAATCGTGCGGGATTAAAAGATCCGAATCGACCAATTGGTTCTTTTATTTTCTTGGGACAAACCGGCGTTGGTAAAACTCAATTAGCCAAAGTACTCGCCAAAGAATTATTCGATTCTGAAGATGCTTTGATTCGAATTGACATGAGTGAATACATGGAAAAATTTGCAATCTCTCGCTTAGTTGGAGCGCCTCCGGGATACGTAGGATATGAAGAAGGTGGTCAATTAACAGAGAAAGTTCGCAGAAAACCTTATTGTGTAGTATTACTGGATGAGATAGAAAAAGCCCATCCTGATGTGTTTAACATGTTACTACAAGTACTGGATGATGGTTATTTAACAGATAGTTTAGGCCGAAAAATTGATTTCAAAAACACTATAATTATTATGACTTCTAATGTTGGAGCCCGACAATTAAAAGATTTTGGTCAAGGTGTTGGTTTTGGAACTGCTGCTAAAGTAGCTCAGGCTGATGACAACTCAAAAAGCATCATTGAGAACGCATTGAAAAAAACTTTTGCACCGGAATTCCTAAATAGAATTGATGATGTAATTGTATTTAATGCTTTAGAAAAACATGACATTGATTTAATTATTGAAATTGAATTAAAAAAATTATATGCTCGTGTAGCGGAACTAGGATATCAATTAAACCTTTCAGATAAAGCCAAAGCGTTCATCGCCGATAAAGGTTTCGATAGACAATTTGGTGCCAGACCATTAAAAAGAGCCATTCAAAAATATGTTGAAGACGCACTTGCTGAAGAAATTATTACTTCTAAAATTGGCTCCGGAGATGAAATTTTTATGGATATTGAAGAAGGAGCTCAAGAACTAACAGTACAAGTTCACAAAGCTGGCGAACCAACTAATCTATAACTTTAGTTACAAACAATTCCTTTAAACCCGTTACGTTTATATAACCTAACGGGTTTATTCTTTATGGTAAATACCCGTTTTTTGAAAACAAATATTTACATTTGGATTATATAAAATAGGTCAAATAAAATTAATTTATGTCAGATAATAAAGTTATTCTAGGGAGTGAAGAGTGGTGCTCTTTTCCAGAATTAGGAATTCCCACTATAAAAGCTCGGGTAGATTCTGGTGCAAAAACATCAGCATTACATGCTATAAACATCGCTCCGTTTATTAAAAATGAAAGCAATTGGGTGAAATTTGACATCAATCCAATACAAAATAATTTAAAAACGGTCATTCATTGCGAAGCACCATTAATTGACAAACGAATTGTAAAAAGTTCTAGTGGTTTTCGCGAGCAGCGTTATGTGATACAGACTAATCTACAAATTGGAAGCTCACAATGGCCTATCGAAATGACACTAACCAATCGAGATTCCATGGGTTTTAGAATGCTATTAGGTCGGGAGGCCATGAGCGGAAGAGTTCTGGTTGATCCGGAACAAAAATACCTATTGGGGCAACCTACATCTGACATCCTAAAAGAACTTTATAAAAATTCTGAAAAAGCAAGTTCTGGTTTGCGCATCGGACTTTTAGCCAGTAATCCTGAATTGTACAGCAACAAGCGTATTATGGAAGCTGGTGAAATGCGGGGACACGAAATGCACTTTCTGAATATTAAGGAGTGCTATATGAAACTGGATGCAAAAACACCAGAAATTCATTACCGTGGCGGTAAAATATTAAATCAATTTGATGCCATTATACCAAGAATCAGACCTAGTATAACCTTTTATGGTTGCGCACTAACCCGACAATTTGAGGCATTAAAGGTATATTGCTTGAATTCATCGAACGCAATTACACAGTCGCGCGATAAGTTGTATTCGTTACAATTATTGCTAAATCACGGAGTAGAAATCCCAACGACTGGTTTTGCTAATTCTCCTTTGGATACCGATGATTTGATAAAAATGGTAGGAGGTTCTCCTTTAATTGTAAAATTACTAGAGGGAACACAAGGTAAAGGAGTAGTTCTTGCCGAAACAAAAAAAGCTGCAGAAAGTGTTATTAACGCATTCAAAAGCCTTAATGCTAATATATTAGTTCAGGAATTCATCAAAGAAGCGAACGGAAAAGACATTCGTTGTTTTGTAATAGATGGAAAAGTAGTTGCCGCTATTCAACGCGAAGCGATGCCCGGCGAATTCAGAGCGAACATTCATTTAGGAGGAACTGCATCTGTGATAAAAGTAACCGCAGAGGAAAAACGGATTGCTATCAAAGCAACAAAAGCGATGGACTTAAAAGTAGCAGGTGTAGATATTATTCGTTCCGCAAAAGGACCATTATTATTAGAAGTAAATTCATCACCGGGACTAGAAGGAATCGAAGGAGCGACAAACAAGGATATAGCTGGGGAAATGATCAAGGCAATTGAAAAAAATTTCAAACAAAAGATAGATCTTAAATAACAAATAATCCCGCATCAGACTGTTTAAAAACTCTTTCAGTATACTAAAGCAGTCGAATTAAATGTATAAAACCTAAAAAAATGAACGACTATCTTGCTATAATTTTAAGAAGTAGTGCCGTTTATTTTTTTATGGTTATTGCATTGCGACTTTTTGGCAAGAAAGAATTATCACAACTCAATACTGCCGACGTTATATTAATCTTGCTGATCAGCAACTCCGTCCAAAATGCAATGGTTGGAAACGATACTAGTTTATTAGGAGGTTTAGCCGCAGCTTCCATTCTATTTAGCATTAATTTTACTTTAAAAAAATTAATGTATAAATTCCCAAAATTCAGTGACTTTATGCAAGAAAAGCCAGAGGTTCTAATACATGATGGCAATTTGGTTTTTAAGTCTCTAAGTAAATTAAACATTACTTCTGATGAATTAAAAGAAGCAATGCGCGAACATGGAGTCGAATATTTTAAGGATGTAAAGCTAGCTATGCTTGAAATTGATGGCACTATAAGTATCATTTCTGGCAATCAAAATTTGAAACAAACTTATCACAAGCGGAAACACATTCACAAAAGTTTAAGCTGAATATAAAACCTACTAATACTATAAAAACCTTCCTGTTGAATTTAATGCTGTACTGGTAAAGTTAAAAATAGGGCCCATGACAAAGCGAAAGTACTTTTCTAAAGCAATATAATAAAAACTATTCTTAATTTTAGAAACTGACCTCCTAAGGATTAAGTTGTTCTATAATGATTTTGTTTCTGTATTCAAACGCTCTTCGAATGGTATTAAAAGAATACTAATTTTTACTAAGATACAGTCAAAGTTTCCATCGTTCCGCTAATCAATATAACAAACAATAAAAATCATGGATAAAATAACGGCACACATTGGTGCAGAACTTTACAAAACAGAAATAAATTCGGCTACGCATACGATGATCTCCGATGAACCTGAAAGTGCTGGAGGAATGGATTTAGGCTTTGCGCCAAATGAATTGCTCGCCTCCTCTTTAGCAGCATGCACTTGCATCACTTTACGCATGTATGCTAATCGGAAGGGATGGAACTTAACTGATGTCAAAGTTGAAGTTACTCTTGATAATGACCCAAGAGAAAACAAAACAAAAATAATACGCGATATTCAACTGTTTGGCGATTTAGATAATGACCAAATAGCACGGTTGTTAAACATTGCTAATAAATGTCCGATACATAAAATTTTGAGCAATCCCATAGAAATAAGCACCATCTTAAAGTAGAAAGGACGAAAATTAAATCTTTGAACGAAATTAAAAAAAATAATTTTAGCATAAAAAAAACCATTCGGGATCTCCGAATGGTTTTTTTATATTGATTTGACGCTATATTAGATGAAAATACTGAAAATATAGTAGATGATAGCTGCTAAAACAGCTGAAATAGGAATCGTTAAAACCCAAGCCCACAGTAAACTTACCGTCATACCCCAACGCACCGCAGAGACTCTTTTAGTAAGTCCTACTCCAATGATTGATCCTGTGATTGTGTGCGTTGTACTTACAGGAACTTTAAAATGCTCTGTAAAATACAATGTCAATGCTCCAGCAGTTTCTGCTGCAACACCTTCAAAAGAAGTCACTTTAGTAATTTTAGAACCCATCGTTTTTACAATTTTCCAACCACCGCTTAAAGTTCCTGCTGCAATTGCAGAATAACAAGCTAATGGAATCCATGCGGGCATTCTAAACGCACCTTCATCATTGGGCAAAACCACATCTAGCCAAGCAGGTAAAGATTCTTGCGCAACGCCACTAGTATGAATATAAACTGCAACCGCTGCAGCAATAATACCCATCACTTTTTGTGAATCATTTCCACCATGTCCTAAACTAAACGCTGCAGAGGACAGCAATTGCATTTTTTTCAACCAAGACGTAGCTTGATTTAAATTTAAGCTACTAAATATCAAACAAAAAGAGCTTATTGCAAGTACAATAAATGCCACTAAAAACCATTTTATGTTGTGCGCTTCAAAAGCGACACTCCAAAAATGGGAATCAAAACGAGGCTTTGTAATTTGGTCATAATAAAGCATTTGACTTTCTACAAACCAAACCGTCAAAATCATTAAAGAAGCGGTAAAAATCTTAGGATAAATACTTTTTTTAGAAGCATTCAGCAACCAGATTGATATTAAATAAGATATTAAAGCCCCTAACAATGGAGCCAATATGATAAAAGCAACGATGATTAAAACACCAGACGGCATTCCTCCATCCTTTCCTACTTTATACCACGAAACAACTCCAAATCCAGCATGAGCAATTGCAGCTCCTGCAAAACCCCCAATTAAAGTATGAGAAGAGCTCGATGGTATTCCTTGCCACCACGTAAACAAATTCCAAATAATTGCCGCAATAACACCGGCTAGGATAACCACTAAATTGATATCCATGGTGTTGGCCGTTTTCGCAACGGTATCAGCTACACCAAAGCCAAAAACCCAATAGGCTAAAAAGTTAAAAAAAGCTGCCCAAACTACCGCTTGAAAAGGGGTTAATACTTTTGTGGCAACAACCGTTGCTATAGCATTGGCTGCATCATGAAAACCATTGATGTAATCAAAGATTAAAGCCAGCACAATAATAACTATAAGTAGAGTAAATTCCATAATTATAATGTCAGAATAAAACCGATTGGATTAAGAATGTTTTACAGAAATTGATTCCAAAACACTCGCTACACTTTTACATTTATCAGCAGCAGTTTCTAAAACTGACAGTACTTCTTTATACTTGATAATGTTTTTGGCATCCGTTTCATTTTCGAACAAATCAAGAACTGCTTTATCATAAACATTATCTGATTTATTTTCTAATTTGTTGATTCTAACGCAAGCGTCCGTGATATTTTTGATTTTTTTCAAATCTCTTAGTTCTCTAACCGCAACATCAATATTTTGACACGCTTCAAGGTTGATTTCTGTTAGTTTTCTAATTGATTTTGTAATTTTATCTACTTGATACAACCTCATTCTACTTGCGGCACCATGAAGATTATCCGCTACGTTGTCAATTGAAGTAATCAACGAATGAATATCTTCTCTGTCAAAAGGAGTAATAAAATTTCTACTTAATTCTAAACTGGTTTGACGCGTTATATCTTCTCCTTTTTGCTCTAAGGCATCAATTTTTTGAAAAAGAACTTCTCTTTCTTTTAAAGGAAGATTAACAGCTTCGTGTAAATTTGTAGCAATTTCTATTAGATTACTAGATGCTTCTTCAAAAAGTGGAAAAAACTTTTTGTCCTTAGGAACCAAAAATTGGAAAAAATTATTTATGTTCATTACGTTAAAATTTAGTTCGGCAAAATTACTTCATTATTGATGGCTAATGTTAAGCTAACATTAACAAATCGTTTTCCATTTGAAAAGTATTTAAAAATGAAACCGTCTTTTCGATATCATAGTGCAAAATTCGGTCTTCTTTTATCAATGGAACTTCTTCACGATACGCTTTTAAAAACATTTCTACAAAATCACTAGATTTTAATGGTCTCCTATATTCAATAGCTTGAGAAGCATTCATTAATTCAATTGCTAAAATCCGCTCCAAATTATCCAAAACGCGCAATGCTTTTGTTGCTGCATTGGCACCCATGCTTACATGATCCTCTTGTCCGTTACTAGAAACAATACTATCGATACTCGCTGGAGTCGCCAATTGCTTATTTTGACTTGCAATACTGGCTGCTGTATATTGAGGAATCATTAAACCCGAATTTAATCCCGGGTTGTCAACCAAAAATGCAGGAAGATTTCTAGAGCCTGATATCAATTGATACGTTCTACGTTCCGATATACTGCCTAATTCTGCCAAAGCGATTGCCAAAAAATCTAAGGCTAAAGCCAAAGGTTGTCCATGAAAATTGCCGCCAGATATGATTTGATCACTTTCAATAAAGATATTAGGATTGTCCGTCACCGAATTGATTTCTGTTTTGAAAACTTTTTTTACGTATTCAAAAGCATCTTTTGAAGCACCGTGAACTTGTGGCATGCATCTAAAAGAATACGGATCTTGAACGTGCATTTTTTCCTGTTCAATAATTTCACTTCCATCTAGAAAACCTTTTATGCGGTTTGCGGTTACGATTTGCCCTTTATGCGGTCTGATAAAATGGATCAACTCATGAAAAGGTTCTATTCTACCATCAAAAGCTTCAAGGGAAATGGTTCCTATCAAATCGGCCAAATATGAAAATTTACTTACTTTTATCAAAATATGTGCTCCATACGCACTCATAAATTGAGTTCCGTTCAGTAAAGCCAACCCTTCTTTCGATTGTAGCACGATTGGCTCCCAATTAAAATATTTCATAACAACACTGGAATGCAGCCTTTTACCTTTATAATAGACATCACCTTCGCCCAATAAAGGCAATGATAAATGCGCTAAAGGAGCTAAATCTCCAGAGGCCCCAAGCGAACCTTGCGTGTAAATTACTGGTACTATATCATTATTATAAAATTCAATTAAGCGCTCGACGGTTTGCAATTGAATTCCAGAATGACCATAACTCAATGATTGGATTTTAAGCAATAACATTAGCTTTACAATCTGGGGCGGTACTTCCTCGCCCGTTCCGCAAGCATGTGATTTGACTAAGTTTTCCTGTAGTTTTGATAGATTTTCGTTGGATATTTTAACATTACAAAGTGATCCAAAACCCGTATTTATTCCGTAAATAGGTTCCGAATGGGAAGCCATTTTTTTGTCTAAATAGTCCCTGCATTTTTGAATATTAATTTTTGCTTCATCAGACAAGGCCAAAGCTTTATCATGCAAAACAATTTCATTTACTATTTCAAGGCTAAGTAATTCAGTACTAATATAATGTGTATTGTCCATTTTGATCCTGTTTAAATGGTAAAATTGACTAAATCTTTATAAATACACAACATATATTGATGATAATTTAAAAAATATGGGTAAACAAAACCAAATACTAAATTTCACCCCTATATTTATAACCAGTCCGATAATTACAATTGCTATTTTCTCGTATCCTATAAAATCTACTCCATATTTTCAAAAAAATAATCGAGGTTTATGCGTTTACAATCCTAATAAGACAGAATTGAATACTTTATTGGCACGGTAGCAATTTTTCAAACGAAGTATAGGAAGCAGAGAATCAAGCGATTTATACGAATAGCTCTACTAGGTCCTACATAACATAAACAAAAATATAGTATCGGCAAATAGGACTTGAAATTTTCAATTATTCGTAAAAACACAATAAATGGCACCCCTTTTTTATAAAAAATTGTATTTTTGGAATATCAAAATGGCGAACAACAGAACTACATATCACTCTTCGTTAACAACTCAAATTTGGGTTGCAACTGCTGTTACGTTTACAACAACAACTACCCCATTGGGGTAAACAAACTACATATAATCCTATTGTTGTATCTTTTTTTCGGAAGAGGGGAAGGTATTGGTTGTATACTAAACAGTTGGATTTTTCAAAACACAACACAATACACACATTGTATCGTTGGAACTCAATAGTCAGTTAATTGTACAAACGACGGTACCTTTTTACAGTAAAAAACAAATATAAAATTCGTATGAAAGTATTAAAATTTGGCGGAACTTCGGTTGCCAATGCACAAAACATAAAACTGGTTTTAGATATTATTAGCAATAAAGCAAAAGACGAAAAATTAATCGTGGTTGTTTCTGCCTTTAACAAGATAACAGATTTACTGCAGCTTGCTTCACAACAGGCAGCCGTAGGTGACGAAAATTTCAAAGCAATTCTTGCCGATATTGAGAAAAAACATTTAGATGCGTTAAAAGAACTTATTCCAGTACCCGAACAAAGCAGTCTATTGAGTCACATCAAAAGGATTGTTAATCATCTTGAAACCTTATTAGATGGATGCTTTCTTTTAGGTGAACTATCGCCACGAACTTCGGATACGATTTTAAGTTTTGGAGAATTGCTTTCCTCCTATATTATCGCAGAAGCTTTAAAACAAGACCTTAAAAATAGCAGTTACAAGGACAGCCGAGAACTAATCAAAACGAACAATCATTTTGGAAAAGCGACCGTAAATTTTGAAGTATCAAATCAATTGATTGCTGAGTTTTTTGCTTCCAATGAAAATCAGGTAGTGGTGATGCCGGGATTTATTGCAGCCTCATTAGACGGAATCAATACTACATTAGGCCGCGGCGGTTCTGATTATACAGCGGCAATAGTAGCCGGTGCAGTACATGCTGCTGAATTAGAAATCTGGACTGATGTAAACGGCATGTTTACAGCAAATCCAAAGATTGTAAAACAAGCACAACCTATAGCTTTTATCTCCTATCAGGAAGCGATGGAATTGTCCCATTTTGGTGCCAAAGTCCTATATCCACCAACGATACAGCCCGTTTTGACAAAGAATATTCCAATTCTCATTAAAAACACCTTTGAACCTCAAGCGGACGGAACTTATATTTCAAATCAAGAAATGGCGCACACAAATCCGGTGAAAGGAATCAGCCATATTGATAATATTACTTTAATTACACTTGAAGGATCCGGAATGATTGGAGTTTCAGGCTCATCCAAACGACTTTTTGAAGTTTTATCGTATAAAAACATCAGTGTTATTTTTATTACTCAAGCTTCATCAGAGCATTCAATTTGTATAGGAATTCTAAATTCGGATGCAGATATTGCAGAAGAGGCTATCAACAAAGCCTTTGAAGTGGAAATTTTACAAAACAAAATAGAATCGTGTATTGTTGAAAAAAACCTTTGCATCATTGCTCTGGTAGGAGAAAACATGAAAAATCATCAGGGTCTAAGCGGTCGAATGTTTAGCACTTTAGGTAAAAACAACGTTAATATTCGAGCGATTGCGCAAGGGGCATCCGAAAGAAATATTTCGGCCGTAATCAACGAAAGAGATGTAAAAAAAGCACTAAATACGCTACACGAAAACTTTTTTGAAGAAAACACTAAACAATTAAACTTATTTGTAATGGGTGTTGGAAATGTGGGAGAAAAATTTATCCAGCAAATTCACCAACAAAAGAAATTCCTAAAAGACAATCTAAAAATAAACCTACGTATTATTGCCGTATCAAATTCCCGAAAAATGTATTTCGATGAGGACGGAATCTCTTTGAAAGAATGGCAATTCTTACTAGAAACTGGTGACACAGCTGACAAAGAAAAGTTTATTTCCAATGTCAAGGAACTCAATTTACGCAATAGTATTTTTGTTGACATTACTGCCAATGAAAGCATCTCCAAAACCTACGAGCACTTTTTAAAACGCAATATTGCAGTAGTCACTTGTAATAAAATTGCTTGTGCTTCAGCGTATGATCATTACAAGAAACTAAAGAAATTATCCCGACAATTCAACGCTCCTTTTCTATTTGAAACCAATGTTGGAGCTGGTTTACCCATCATTGATACTGTAAAAAATCTGGTCGCTTCCGGCGATAAAATCAATAAAATTCAAGCCGTTTTATCGGGAAGTTTAAACTTTATCTTTAATAATTTTGATGAAAACAACGCTTTTCATGATGTCGTTAAAGAAGCTGGTGTACAAGGATTTACGGAACCTGACCCAAAGATTGATTTGAGCGGAATTGACGTTGCCAGAAAGATATTAATTCTGATTCGAGAAAGTGGTTACAAAATGGAAATTGAAGAAATTACAAATGAGCCATTTTTGCCAGCAGCGTGTTTGGACACCAACTCAAATGAGGCATTTTTCGAATCTTTAGAAGCACACGCTTCTCATTTTGACGCTATTTATAAAGAAGCCTCAAGCAAAGATTCAAGACTAAAATACGTAGCGCAGTTTGAAAATGGAAAAGCAAATGTGGGTTTGAGATTCATTCCTAAAGACCATCCATTTTATAATTTAGAAGGAAAAGATAATATTGTTTTATTTTTTACAGATCGCTATGTAGACCAACCTTTGTTGATAAAAGGTGCTGGTGCCGGAGCGGCAGTAACCGCTTCTGGAATATTTGCTGATGTGATCAGAATTGGAAACATATAAATAAGTCGTAAAGTCGAAGATCATAAAATCTGAAAGTTATCAACTTGATTTTATATGCATTACTAAAACTTTACCACTTTAAGAATTTAGACTTTAAGACTAGTACTATGAATGAAATAAAAATATTTTGTCCCGCCACTATCGCTAATCTTTCTTGCGGATTTGATGTCCTCGGATTGTGTTTACAAACTGCTGGCGATGAAATGATTATTCGGAAATCACAGATAAAAGGAGTTCGAATCACTAAAATAGTTGGTGCCGACTTGCCTTTTGAAACCGAAAGAAATGTGGCAGGAGTGGCTGCATTGGCAATGCTAGAAACTATTGAAACAGAATTTGGATTTGAAATCGAAATCTATAAACATATTAAAGCCGGCAGTGGCATAGGAAGTAGCGCCGCCAGTGCAGCAGGTGCCGTTTTTGGCATTAATGAATTACTAGGAAGACCTTTTACCCGAAAAGAATTAGTTTTATTTGCGATGCAAGGGGAAAAACTAGCCAGCGGAAATGCCCATGCTGATAATGTTGCTCCTGCTCTATTGGGCGGATTTACTTTGGTTCGAAGTTCAAACCCCTTGGATGTTATTCGAATCGAAAGCCCATCAGAATTATATGCGACTGTTGTACATCCGCAAATTGAGTTGAAAACTTCAGACGCACGTTCCGTATTGAAGCAAACGGTTTCTCTTAAAAGCGCTATTACACAATGGGGAAATGTAGGAGCATTAGTTGCCGGATTGTATACGCAAGATTATGATTTGATTGGTCGTTCACTTCATGACGAAATTGTGGAACCATTGCGAAGTGTATTGATTCCTGGGTTTGATTTAATCAAAAAAACGGCATTGGAAAACGGCGCTTTGGGTTCTGGAATATCAGGTTCTGGCCCTTCTATTTTTGCGTTAAGCAAAGGAAAAGAAACTGCAGATAAAATCGCAAAAGCAATGAGTGCTGTTTACGATCAAATGAAATTGCCGTATGAAATTCATGTTTCAAGTGTAAATCCGGAGGGAATGAAAATCCTCCCCAACCCAGCCAAAATAGAGGCTTGCTAAGAAAAAAAAACAATAAAACTAATATTCCGATTCTATCTCCCTCCGATTCGGTGAGGGCTGGTATAGGAAAATCATCCATCAAAATGAAATATTACAGCTTAAATCATAATGCAGCAAAAGTTTCTTTTAAAGAAGCCGTGATAAAAGGACTAGCCTCTGATAAGGGATTGTATTTTCCAGAAACAATCACCCCGTTACCTCCAGCTTTTTTTGACAACATCGAGAATGTAAGCAACGAAGAGATTGCTTTTCATGCGATTCAACAATTTGTGGGCGATGAAATCCCGGCAGCAATACTCAAAGAAATTATTGACGAAACCTTGTGTTTTGATTTCCCTCTTGTAGAAGTTGAAAAAGGAATCTATGCTCTCGAACTATTTCACGGCCCAACAATGGCTTTTAAAGATGTAGGTGCACGTTTTATGTCTCGTTGTTTAGCCTACTTTAACAAAGATAAAAAAGACAGTAAAAACACGGTTCTGGTAGCGACATCGGGAGATACTGGTGGCGCTGTTGCTAGTGGTTTTTTGGGCGTTGCTGGCGTCGAGGTGGTGATTTTATATCCTTCGGGAAAAGTGAGTGAGATTCAGGAAAAACAATTAACAACTTTAGGACAAAATATAAAAGCGTTAGAAGTCGATGGCGTTTTTGATGATTGTCAGGATATGGTCAAAAAAGCATTCTTGGACGAAAGTCTGAAACACAAAAACCTGACTTCGGCCAATTCGATTAATATTGCGCGTTGGTTGCCACAAATGTTTTATTTTTTCTTTGCTTACAAAGCGGTGAAAAAACAAAATAAGGAATTGGTTTTTTCTTGTCCAAGTGGAAATTTTGGGAATATTTGTGCTGGTATCATTGCCAAAAAAATGGGTTTGCCTATTGAACATTTTGTGGCCTCGACCAATGTAAATGATACGGTTCCAAGATTTTTAGAGAATGGCATTTACGATCCAAAACCCTCCAAGGCAACGATCTCAAACGCGATGGACGTTGGAAATCCAAGTAACTTCATTCGGATTCAAGAAATGTATCAAAATGATTTAGAGCAATTTAAAAAAGATTTTTCATCTTACACGTTTACCGATGAAGAAACCAAAATAGCCATGAAAACTATTTTCGAAACCGACGGGTATATAGCTGAACCGCATGGAGCCGTGGGCTATTTAGGACTAAAAAAAGAAATGAAGAACTACTCCAATGCGATTGGGATTTTCTTAGAAACCGCCCATCCAATCAAATTCTTGGATGTAGTAGAACCTATTTTAAATGTAAAACTACCCATTCCTACACAAATCGAAAGTGTCATAAATAAAGAAAAAGTAAGCACAAAAATTAGCACGTATGAGGATTTGAAAGCGTTTTTAAAATCATAATACAATCGTGATTCCCTAGCGTGAAACCAGCTATACATTTCACTATGCCGATTTTTTTTTTGCATAATAGATTGATTTAAGAATTGAGTTTATGGCTCGTAATCAAACAGTAGATTTCTTTTTTAATTTCTCATAACTTGAAATCTGTTTTGAAAACTAAATTTGGCAAATTAAATTTTTAGGCCAGGAATCTGCTGACCTACAAGAAATGTTATTTAGACCCGACAGTAGCGGCATCCTTTTGTGCCGACTTTTCGGCACAAAAGATATAGCGAATGGCGGGACAACTGGTCTTGAAAAACCGAAAAAATTGTGCTCCTGATGCAACTGCTGAATGGTTGCATATTTCTTTACTGTTCTTCTTTCAAAATAATGATGGTACACCTGCAGAAAATTAATTGAGATAAAACGATTTATGCAAATAACTTCCGCTCCCATTTTGCCTAAAAATGAACGTGCTAAACCGCTACAAATTAAAAAATTAGGACAGATCCGAAATACTAAATTTACACTAAAAATAAATTAAATAGACCTATTGATAAAGCCATTAATTTTATCTACTTTTGCAATCAAATTGAGCATCCAAATTTAGGTTTCAACCTGGTACTAAAAAGCTTAGTTTTCATAAAGCAAAATTGGCAGCTATTCCATACTGGTTTGCTCTTGTTAGAAACAAAAATCTTCGGATTTATGCATTACCTCAAGCATCACTACCGCACAAATTAGTTACCCTATATTAACAAATTTTTAAAAAACACGAAGAAGTTTATGACAGATCAAAACATGAATGAAGTTAGTTTTGAAATTGAGGTATTAGATAAGCATAAAGAATATAGCAACCGGTATCAATCCAATGATTTTTACTGGGGAGTGGGCATCGAAAATGAATGTTATTTAGAATTTGACAATCAGCGTACGGTAGATAAAAATTTCTTTTTAACAAATGGGATACGTGAAAAATATAGCGTCAACCATTTTAGTAATTACAAAGAAAACGTATTCGAAAATTCGTTGCAAAAAATATTAACGGATAAAGAGTATACTATTCCTGTTTTAATGAACTCCCATTCGTTTACAAAAACAGATGTAAACAATCAACATAAAGTTTTAGATCCCATAGACAATGAACCGAACCCAGAATACACTGGGGAAAGTATTTTTGAAAAATTGCAAAAACACAATAGCTATTTCATTGACGAACATCAAAAAAAATTCATTTTTGATGGTGACACCATTGAATTTGTGACGCAGGATTTTTATAAAAAAGATGTCGATACTGTCATTGCGGAACTAGCAAACATAAAGCAAGAATTTACAGTAAACTTGCAACAACTATTGCTAAAAGAAAATATATTTTCGCAATTTGGCAACATAAAAATCTGCTCGGAAAATCATCCTTTTGCCATATTTGTTTCCAATAATGAAAATTATTCTGTTTTCAACAACATGACCTATCATTTTAATTTAACGATTCCAACAGAATTAAATAAGGAAGGTGAAATTAAAGATAAAGTAGATTTTATCAAAAAACATCAGCGCACGATTCGGTTATTTCAATGGTTGAGTCCGTTGTTTATGATCAAGTTTGGATCCTCTGACTTTTTATCCCATAATGACAGTAGCGTTAACTTAACCAAGGCATCACAACGTTGCGCTATGTCAAGGTACATAGGGATTGGAACGTATGACACTAATGTTATGAAAACTGGAAAAATAGTCCAAATGGATTTCAATGCACATCCAATGCACGATAATCCGTTATGGTGGGTGAATCGCTATTCTGAGATATCAGATTATGAGAAAATTGATAAAATTGGATTGGATGTAAATTTTCACAAACACAAAAATCACGGTATTGAGTTTCGAATATTTGATTATTTTAATGAAAAACACCTAAAGGAAGTTTTAAATTTTCTGATTTTCATTATGGATCATGCCATATTAAACGAAATCGAAAATCCTATTTGCGATTTAGAATGGAATAATTTCGTGTATGAAGCTATTGTTCATGGAAAAGAAACGACAGTCCCAGCAAACCTTATTTCTCTTTTAGAAAACATATTGTCTATCACAATAGAATCTAATGACCCGATCGCAATCTATAGTCAAATATATGCTAGTTTACATGATAGATATTATGAAAATGGCTTTTGTAGCTCCTTACTAATTACTAAAATTGCCGTAGCAGTATAAACGCAGTTAGGAATTAAATTCTATTAAAAAAAAGACTTCTGTAGCAGCTCACTAGCTTACAGAAGTCTTTTTTATTTATAATGCCTTTACTGTTTAATCATGATAGTAGAAGATCGCAGAGGAGTATCCTTTTTCAGGATCTTTGCTGTCCCACCAATCCTTTCTAACTTCGGAAAAATAATTGTAATTATCCATTCCCGCTTGCGATTGCAACGGATAAATTATTTTGCCATCTAACCGAAATGCTTTTTCAGTTTCAGTTTCTGGAACGACCACCACAACGTGCCCTGACTTATTTAATATAAATCGTTTAGCACAAATGACACCTACACCTCCATTAGCATTTACTTTCTTTTGCAGTGCATCAACATCACAAACTCTTTCCCAACCAAAGGCATTAGACGATTGTACAAACCAGTCATAAATATAATTAGAATAAAAAGGTCTTACTGTCTCTCCAAAAACTAAGGGTACTTCATTTCCGTTTTCAAGTGCATCTATTGCTTTATCCGTCCATCTTAATCTAGGTATATACACTTTGGCAAAAAAGCAATAATCAAAGGCGTAGATATTACAGTAGGTATCGGAATCATCTTTTTCATATCTGTAACTTTTTGAGACATTGAGCGTGTCTATTATTTTTCGAATGGAAGATAGCTTAGACGCAACACTAGTTAAGTCTCTGAAAGGAATGGCTGGATCACCAAGCGGCTTGTAGGTCTCTAATTTATTGTCTAGACTTCCTTCAGAACCTGGTTCAAAATTAGGCACTTCGATATCTGCAATTTCATCCGTTGTCACATCTACATGTTCAATATCTTTTGAAAAGACAAAACCTTCTTTGTCCGTATTCAAAAGCTTTACTTTCCACCAATCTGAAGTCGTTTTCTCAATTAATTTAACAGTATGTCTAAAAGGGATTTTTGTTAAAATTTTAGAATTATCATTCGCCGACGGAAAATCCCTAAGATTTAATGACGAAGTTGCTACTCTATATTTCATATTAATCTAGTTTATTATCTAAAAATAATTAAATCGCAAAATACTAAAAACAACCAAGAAAGCATCATTTGAAACTACTATTTTATCGTATTTTTAATAAAAAATCCAATTTCAAAAATTGCTGGCATATTTACCACACCGCTATCCAACCTGCTATTTTTTTCTTCCAAGCCAAAATCAGTACTTCGTTACACTTCCTTTTTTTCATTGTATTTTCTAAAACCTCCCTATTTTCATTACTAGTACTACGAAATTATTTACTTAAGATCTCGCCTACCTAGTCAAAATTAAAGTTGATATTAATCTTAGCAGTTTTTAGTTTATGCTGGAATTCTCTCTACTGCGGTATTACCAATTTGTGGACTACTTTCAGCTTATTTCTTTTACATCAAAAAAACCAAAAATAGCTTTGATTGCAGTATCAAATTAAAATAGAATTCAATTCTTTGCTAAACAGCCTCTTTTTTAAAATGAATAACGAACTTATTACTTTTCTTGCTAAATTACTTTATTCAAACTTTCTACGGTAGCATTAGAAATAACGGATTTATCCTGCAGCAAAACCTCTTCCTCCGTTACATATTCATCTTTTGCTTTTATCAGAAGCCACGAATTATCTTTTTTGGCTTTCAATTTCACTAATATGAATTCCCCTTTCAGTTTTTTGCCCTTTATGATAAATCGGACCTGGCCTTTTTGCAAATAGGGATTTAGATTCCCTGACTTTTCATCGTCAATTAGAATGTAGGTTCCTTTATCCCAAACAATAACAGTTCCTGCTCCATAATTACCTGCTGGAATGGTTCCTTCAAAATCACGATAATTATAAGGATGATCTTCGACCTGTAGCGCTAGTCTTTTATGGGCAGGATTCATTGATGGACCTTTAGGTATCACCCAACTTTTTAGGACTCCTTCACTTTCTAACCTAAAATCATAATGCAAGTGAGATGCAGCATGTTTTTGAACAACAAAAATCATTTCCGTCGCTGATTTTCTCATTTTACCTTCTGGCTCAGCGGTGGATGAAAAATTACGCTTTTGATTGTATTCCTGTAAAGCCATTGCAATACGATTCTAGTTCGTTTGAAAATCCAAAATTAACTCCGATCTCCTGTATTCTCTTCTAAATCATTATGATTGTCACCACCAATACTATAATGGTTATTTTCTTCATCCTCACTTCCTATTTTCTCCTGAGCATCATCTAATTCTGAACCAGGTATATCCAAGTCGGCTCCAGACTTATCATCTTCAAAATCTTTTTCATTAAAATCCGTGACATTATTAGTTTCAACAGGTATTTTCTTTTTAGAAATATCCTCCGGATTAATATCGCTTTCCTTGTGCAACTTATTGTAAATATCTTCACTTGGCGGATACAAAAGAGAATCTGGCACTTTGTTTTTATCTAAATTTTCTGACTTAGCTGTATTTGACTTCGATTTATCATTTTGATTTTCCATTAGACTTTGTATTTAATTATTGATTACTAAGTTACTCATTTTTGTTCAAAAATGTATTTTATTTAACTCTAAAAGTGGCAATTCCTCCCAAAAACAAGAGACCAAACCCTCCCTAGATTTATTAAATTAACATTAATTCAAAAAAAACAAGGAGGACCGAATCAGTTGTTTATTTGTATGTCATTTCGAAAAAAGAAGAATGAACATCATTTTGAAACATTTACTTTAATATTCATTTAATGACTTATATCATATAATAAATGGTATTAATAAGCGACCTTTGAATATACCAACTATTGATTTACAGATAATTACCCTTACTATCGAGCGACCAGTAAATGAATTTTAATAGTGAACAAATTCAAAATTTAAAACCTTACGATTAATTTAGAAATGATTTGGGACTATAACCTTTAACAAAAAATGAAAATGAAACAAACTAAAACAATGAAAGCACTTGTATATGACGGACCAGGTAAGATTGAATTAAAAGAGGTACCGTTTCCTAAAATTGAAAAAACCACCGATGTGGTGGTGAAAATACTGAAGACCACTATTTGCGGCACAGACTTAGGTATTTTACACGGAAAAACCCCAACGGTGAAACCTGGAACTATATTAGGTCATGAGGGAGTTGGCGTAATTGAAGAAATTGGCGCTTCAGTTAGGAATTTTAAAAAAGGAGACCATGTCATAATATCCTGCATCACTTCAGATGGCAGTTGCGAATATTGTAAAAAACAAATGTACGCTCATTGTGAGGACGGCGGTTGGATTTTAGGACACCTTATACATGGTACACAAGCAGAATACGTGCGGATTCCACATGCCGATAACAGTCTCTATCTTATACCAGATGGATCTGATGAAGAAGCGCTGGTAATGTTAAGTGACATTTTACCCACAGGACATGAAATTGGTGTGATTAATGGCGGTGTAAAACCCGGAGACACCATTGCGATTGTAGGAGCCGGTCCTATAGGAATGTCAGCCTTACTCACGGCTCAGTTCTACTCTCCTGCAAAAATCTACATGATCGACATCGACGAAAATCGTTTGAAAATGGCGAAAAAATTTGGAGCTACATATACCATTAATTCTACTAAAGAAGATGTTTTAAAAAGAATTCAATCAGAAACAAAAGATGGTGTAGATGTGGCTATTGAAGCTGCTGGAGTTCCAGCTTCCTTTGATATATGCCAGAAAATTGTTCGTCCCGGTGGACACATTGCCAATATAGGAGTACATGGAAAGCCAGTAGAACTGCAAATTCAGGATCTATGGATTCAAAACATCACGATAACCATGGGATTGGTAAATACAAATACTACTCCAATGCTTTTAAAAACAGTTTCCTCAGGTAAGTTAGAACCTTCTAAACTGATAACGCATCATTTTAAATTGAAAGAAGTTCTTGAAGCGTATGAAGTGTTTGGTAATGCAGGGAAAGAGAAAGCAATGAAAGTAATTATTGAACCGTAAAAACGAGTCCGACTTTAAATTGTTTGTTTCTCATTATCATCTTCTGATGGTTAAAAACTAAAAGTTTAATTCACCACCACATAAATAGGTGAAAAGTAATGCAATCGAGAGGAATTCTCCTTACTCCTTCTCCTTTGCGTTACTTTTCATTTTATAATTCCAAAATAATAAAAGCATTACGACTTCAAAATTTAATGCTAATTTAACAACAAAAAAACGTGTTTCGGTACTATTAATCGTAATATTGCAATATAAATATATAGCGATGGGAATAACTAAAACACAACATTTTACGGAGGAGCAAAACGAACTGGCTGTACTTGCCAAAGCATTAGGTCATCCGGCTCGTATTGCCATAATTGAACATCTTATAAAAGTGGACAGTTGTATCTGCGGAGACCTTGTAAACGAATTGCCATTGGCACAACCTACTGTTTCGCAACATTTGAAGGAATTAAAAAATGCCGGGTTAATCAAAGGAAATTTCGAAGGTGCTTCAATTTGTTATTGCTTGAACGAAGAAGGGTTTGAGAAAATAAAAAGCTTTTTTACCCTTATCAATACCTATTTAGAAAACAGAAAAGACCAATGTTGCTAATTTTTAAATTAAAAAAAAATGAAACTATCAGAAATTAAAAAAGAGTTGAACTCGTTAGAAAACGTAGCTTTTATATTACCAAACGGAACTTATGTTCCAGAACATTTTCACGTAACGGAAGTAGGCTTAATAACCAGAAACTTCATTGATTGCGGTGGAAAAGTTCGTAAAGAGAACGTTGTGAATTTCCAGTTGTGGGATGCCAATGATTTTGATCACCGACTTAAACCAAAAAAATTATTGGATATCATTGAATTATCTGAAAAAATTTTAGGCATTGAAGATCATGAAGTAGAAGTGGAATTTCAAGGTGAAACAATTGGCAAATATGACTTAGGTTTCAACGGAACGGACTTTACCTTAATCAATAAACAAACTGCTTGTTTGGCTGAAGACCAATGCGGTATTCCTGCGGATAAACAAAAAGTAAAATTATCAGCAATCCCAACTCAAGGCAATAGTTGCACGCCAGGTGGAGGCTGTTGCTAATTTTTAAAACTATAATATGAGTCCAATTAAAACCATTCTCTTCTCGGAAATTGAAGAGGTAATCCGTGCTTTTGATTACGAAAATATAGCTTCAGAACGTAAGATTACTTTACAGCCACTTATTGATTTCCTACAAAATAAAGTCTCCAAAGAGCAAGAAATAAGGCTGAACTTTATTTGTACGCACAATTCCAGAAGAAGTCATTTGTCCCAAATTTGGGCGCAAACAGCTGCGGGCTATTTCAATATTAAAAATGTTTTTTGTTATTCTGGTGGTACAGAATCCACTGCATTATTCCCTATGGTTGCCAAAACATTAAAGCAATCCGGATTTCAAATCAATACTATTTCTGAGGGAAATAACCCAATTTACACCATAAAATATGGAAAGAACGAACATCCAATTATTGGTTTTTCTAAAACCTATAATGCTGATTTTAATCCAAAAAGTGAGTTTGCAGCACTACTAACTTGCTCACAAGCGGATGGCGGCTGCCCTTTTATTGCTGGTGCAGAAGAAAGGATTCCCATTACATTTGAAGACCCGAAAGTTTTTGATAACACACCACAACAAGAGCAAAAATACAAAGAATGCAGTCTGCAAATTGCAACTGAAATGTGCTATGTATTCTCCCAAATAAAATTATAAAATGGCATTACATAAAAAAAGATTAAACTTTCTCGATAAGTACCTTACACTTTGGATTTTCCTAGCCATGATAATTGGCGTTTCCATTGGCTATTTTATTCCCTCAAGCGATGACTATATCAATTCCTTCTCCAGTGGGACCACTAATATTCCTTTGGCAATTGGATTAATAGTAATGATGTATCCCCCATTAACTAAAATTGATTTTTCAAAAATTCCACTACTACTTGAAAAACCAAAATTATTGTCAGTCTCTTTTTTAATTACGTGGATTGTAGGTCCTTTTTTAATGTTTTTATTAGCAACCTTCTTCTTAAAAGAGTATCCTGAATACATGACAGGATTTATTATTATCGGAATTGCGCCGTGCATAGCTATGGTAATTGTCTGGAACGAATTAGCCGAAGGAAACAGAGAATTAACAGCCGGTTTAATTGGAATAAATAGTTTATTGCAAGTATTCTTTTTTAGTTTATATGCCTATTTCTATTTGGAAATCATGTTGCCATTATTTGGAATAAAAGGTTTAGCGTTGAATATTTCTGTTGCTGAAATTGCGATAACGGTTGGAATTTATTTAGGAATTCCATTTGCATTAGCGGTAATTAGTCGTTATACCATAAAGAAATTCATTGGAGACAAATGGTTCAATCAAAAATTCATTCCTTTTGTATCGCCAATTACATTGATAGCTTTACTTTTTACAATTGTTATCATGTTTAGTTTAAAAGGGGAAATGATAGTTGATTTGCCTATGGATGTGTTTCGAATTGCGATTCCACTTGTAATTTTCTTTACCATTATGTTTTTCCTGATGTTCTTTGTTTCAAAAAAAATTGGGGCGAATTATAGAGATGCTGTAGCGCTCTCCTTTACCGCATCTGGAAATAATTTTGAATTAGCAATTGCTGTTTCCATAGGAGTTTTCGGAATCAATAGTGGTCAGGCATTTGCGGGTGTTATTGGACCTTTAGTAGAAGTTCCTGCATTGATAATTTTAGTGAATGTCGCTTTTTGGTTGAAACAAAAATATTATTCAAAACCACCATTAGTCACAAAAACTGAAAATTCATAATTGTTTGGAAAAGTCATAACGTTGACAGTGTGTACCAGATTCCCCCCATTCTAGGATGATGTTAACAGTGAAGCAGCTGTGATAAGAAAAAACCAAAACAAAATACAGTTTAAACGAGATTCAAAACAAAATGAACGAAATTCTAGATGTTATAGTCGTAGGCGGCGGACAAAGCGGATTAGCTTGCGGGTACTATTTACGACGCAATAAAGTCAACTTCCTTCTCTTGGACAAAGAGGAAAAATGTGGTGGCGCTTGGCTTCATGCTTGGGATAGCCTAACACTTTTTTCTTCTGCCGAACACAGTTCCTTACCAGGGTGGCTCATGCCAAAATCTAAAAATCTGTTTCCTCTAAGACAAGAAGTAATTGATTATTTATGCCAATATGAAAAGCGTTATGACTTGCCAATCGAGAGATCCGTAACTGTAGAAAGCGTACTGTTAGAGAATAAAATTTTCAAAATACAAACCAACAAAGGAGTCTACTTTTCCAAAGTCATTATTGCCGCAACAGGTACTTGGAACAATCCTTTTATACCAAAAATAGAAGGAATAGACACCTTCAAAGGAATTCAAATCCATTCGGCACAGTACAAAAATTCAAAATCTTTTAAAAATTTAAAAGTACTTGTTGTGGGTGAAGGCAATTCAGGCGCACAAATTGTAGCCGAAGTTTCTAAAGTTACCAATGTTAAATGGTCTACTAGTAAACCACCTCAATATTTACCAGACGAAGTAGATGGTTTTTATCTTTTTAACGTAGCAACTGCCAAATACAATGCGGAAAAAGAAGGAAAACCATTTAATGCAGCTAATTATGATTTAGGAACTATTGTAATGGTGCCGTCGGTAAAAGAAGCTCGATCCAGAGGCGTTCTCCTCTCCAGTGGAAGTATCAATAGTATTTATAAAGAGGGCGTGATTTGGAATGACGGAACAAAAGAAGATTTTGATGCTATAATCTGGTGTACGGGTTTTGGGTATGCTACTTCTTTTCTAAAAAATAGTGTTGCAGCAGATAATCGAGGTATCCTAAAAACGGAACAAAGCAAAGCAACAGAAGTTGATGGATTATGGTTAGCGGGTTATGGAAGCTGGACTGGTTATGCATCGGCAACACTTATAGGCACAAACAGAAATGCAAAACAAACTTGTAGCGAAATTTTAGCCTATTTACACAAGCAATAATTTAGCTGTAAAAATAAACGCTCTATCAGAGCAGCTCTACATCAAATTATTGCCTTTTGAAAATTTCTACCGCATCAGTATTAAATTTATTTTTTAACCACGCAGTCAATTTTTTCTTTTCGATTGTGTCTAAATCATTTTTACTTTCGTAAAGCACGACAGTAATCACTTTTCTATTCTCTTTATTCTCATTAAAGACATGATTTGCTATAGCAATATTGGCAATTTCAGGAAACAAAATTCTAGTTTCACCTAAAATTGCATTGTTATCAAATTTTAAAGAAACGATTTGGCTCTGCAACTTAGCAATAATCAAATCTTTCTCGCTCATGGTTTTATTATTAAAAGTAATTTCATTTAAAATATCCTGTTTCAAATC
>Ga0136636_10000311_pt1 | contig 23912 bp, 29 predicted proteins | sample AntDrymUQ8522106_2_FD_104653 | JGI IMG/M metagenome (GOLD analysis project Ga0136636, IMG submission 104653) | Polar desert sand microbial communities from Dry Valleys, Antarctica - metaG UQ852 (21.06) | ecosystem: Environmental > Terrestrial > Soil > Desert | place: Antarctica: Dry Valley... | reverse complement strand
CGTTCGATACACTACGCCATGAGTTGGTAGGTAGGTTGCGCACAAAGGACAAGGGCCTAACGCTCTTATGCGACTACGCGACGGTGGTGGATACGGCCATCGGTCTGGCACGCACGCTTGGCGCGAACGTGTTGAAGATCGATGTCCATCATTCACCCACACAACTCACCTCGTCCTGTCACCGCATCGAAGCGCGTTTGTACAAAGTGAATGATGCAAGACCCTATGAGCAGCAGGTGGTATGGTGGCCTCAGCGCCGTTTGGTTATAAGCGACTTTAGAGCGGATACTGCCGACCGCCCATTCCGGGCGGCAACCTATTGCGGCATCACGTATCGCGCTGTTCGTCGATCCGGAGGATACCAAGTGGTCGCCCAAGCCTATTTCGACCCCGAGCTTTCCTACTTCAAACAAGAGCGCAACGATATCTTGGTCCTGGAACATGAACAGGTCCATTTCGACCTTGCTGAGTTGTATGCACGGATGTTACGCAAGCGCATCGCCGATGCAAAGTTCACACAGGGTGATATCGATAGTAGGTTGAAACGGATGTTCGACGAAGTGTACCGCGAGTTGGCGATAGAACAGGATAGGTATGACTCCGATGTGTATCCGGATCCAACCAAACAAGGGCTCTGGAACGGGACGATCGCCTCGCGCCTTGCAGAGCTTGAGGCGTTTTCCGACCACTCCGTCAAGGGTAGCGTCAGATGAAGTTTGGTTCGCGTAACCCATGGTGAAAGACTTCGATGAGTTGGCGGACCAGAGTAAGATGGTGAGCGAGGGGTGATCCTCTCGATCCGTTCGCTGGTCGGTGATATTCCTCACCAGCGTGAATACGGGATCGCAGTCCCTTTGAGGATGTTTTGGAAAGAGACGAAACTCTACAGCGTCCTCAGTCTTAAACGCCCTACGTGCCATGAGGCTGATCTCTTCGTTCCGCAACCGTGTGATCCGATCAGGACCGGTGACTTCCATAGCAAATGCCCGGTCTGTGGAACGAAGTTCGAGCGGGAGCCGGTCTTCTTGTACGGCGCCATGTACGTGTCCTATGCCATTGGCGTGGCGCTGTTCGTGACCGCGTGGTTGGCCTTGGCGGTACTCGCACCGGGAGTGGGCGTGTTGGGTCAGGCAACTGTCGTGGTCGGCGTGTTGATCGTGGGCAGCTCGTATTACTACGCGCTCAGCAAGATCATCTGGGCCAACATCTTCTTCGGCTACGACAAGGCAGCCGCCCGCCGGATGGCTGCCGGCAAGACGGGGATGCCATAGTCCGGCTTGTGCTGGATCGGTGTATTTTTCCGCATGTTCATAGACCCGACCCTCGAACAGGAGTTCAACAAGGTGGCCGTACACCGCGCGCTAGCTGCGGGCAGCGTGCTGATGACGCCAGGTGATCCCATCACCCATGTGCCCATCGTAGAGAAGGGTAGCTTGCGGATCCTGGCCCAGGATGCGGAGGGCCACGAGCGCTTCCTCTACCACATCATGCCCGGCGAGTCCTGCGCCATGTCATTGACCTGCTGCACGTCCAAGCGCACCAGTTCCGTGCTGGCGGTGGTGGAGGAGGATGCCGAGATCCTGATGATACCGGCACGCTACATGGATGAATGGATGGTGTATCCGGAGTGGCGTCGCTTCGTGAGCGATAGCCAGGCCCAACGGTTCAACGAATTGCTTGAGACGATCGCTGTGGTCGCCTTCCACAAGATGGATGAGCAACTTTGGAACTATCTCGTGAAACGTGTGCAGGCCACCGGCACACATGTCCTGAAGGTGACGCATCAGGACATCGCCCAGGAACTCAATTCACCACGGGAGGTGATCACCCGGTTGTTGCATCAATTACAGCAGCGGGGACTGGTCACGCTTTCGCGCGGGTCGGTCGAAGTGCATGTGTCGGCCGCGTGGAAGCCCGGTTCAAAGGAAGGGCTGTAGCGCCTGCTGCAATTGCGAGGCACTGATCACACCGGACTTGCGCCAGACGATCGCACCGTTCTTGAAGATCGCCAGCGTGGGCACACCACGCACACCATAGGCTTCGGCCGCTGACGGGTTGCGGTCCACATCCACCTTGATCACGGACGCGCGGTCGCCCACCAGACCCTTGAACTCGTCAAGGATGGGCTTCATCATCTTGCACGGCCCGCACCATTCCGCAAAGAAGTCCACCACTACAGGCTTGGTGCCGTTGATCAATTCGCGGAAGGAGGAAGCTTTCTGGTCCATGGTCATTTGATCTCTTCGTAGGTCACGTCCGTCGTTCGGGAGGCTGTTGTTCGGGTGGGTGCGCTGCACGAACTGCCGCAACAACCCACGTTGAACACCGCTTGAGCACCGAGGAATGCGGCGGCCACCAGGGCTACTGTTTCCCCGCTCCGTATCCCCGTGATCAGGAATATCACGGCAAGACCCAGCCGGATGTAACGGGCCGTGTCCCAGTTCTGTAGCAATAGCGCTTTCATCATTTGGCGGTCAGCGCCTTCAGGCTGGTCCATGGTCCTCCATTGTAGGCTTCCAGCCCATGGCCCTTGAGCACATCCACAGCCATGCCACTGCGTGCACCGCTGCGGCAGCAGGTGATCACCGGCTTGTCTTTATTCAGCTTGTGCAGGTTCTGGGTGAGCGCATCCAACGGAATGTTGATGGAGCCGTTGAGGTGTCCTTCGGCGTATTCGGCCTTCGTGCGGACATCAACGATGGTGGCGCCTTGGGCGATCACCTGAGTGAGGTCCACCTTGGGACCCATGCCGAAAAGTGTGCGTAGCATGTTCGAGTTCGGTTTCGTTTTTTGATGTGAAGCAGAATGCCGTTTCAAGAGTTGGTGTCCGTCGGTTCCTGGAAGGAGTGGAGCAAAAGGCCGCCCATAAGTGCACCATATAAGCTGCTGTTCACCGGGCTACTGGTGATGGCGCATCCCGTTGTGCAGCCGAAGTAGTTCCAATAGAGCCAGCCACCTACCGCACCCAGCAGGGCACCGATCGCCAGTAGGGTCCAGGAGCGTTTCATGGGTTGGTGGTTTTGATGCCGAGGAGCAGGTAGAGTGGGCAGGATGCTGTCAGCCCTGTGGCTGTGAAGACGATGGGAACTACAAGCAGTGCAATGCCCAGTGGACCCACGACCAAGCCGGTGAAGAAGAGTATGACCATCACTAGGGCGGCGATCAACCGCATCATCCTGTCGGTGGGTCCCATGTTCATACGCATGTCCAATAGCATTCTGTTGGTACAAAGGTCGGAAGCCACTGAGCGGCGCTGCGTGAGGATCGTCACGGAATAGGTTGATCCTGTCCGGTTGCTTTGCGTCCACAGGACGACCATTGCGCGTGGTACAACCGTTGCGATGGCGTCTGACGACTACTTCCCCGTCACCCTAACCACCTGATCAACCACCATACCGATGATACGACATTTCACTTTTGCTGCCTTGGTCGCTCCTTTCCTACTCCAAGCTCAGGATGTGGGCACGCGTGAGGTCGTTCTACAGGAGATCACCGTACCGGGAATGCCAGGCTTGCAATCCTTCGTGTGGGGACAGCATGATGGCCGATGGTTCCTGATCGGCGGCCGCACCGATGGACTGCACCGGCGCCAACCACCTTTCGCCTTCCTGGCAGCGGACAACAACACCATGGCCTTTGTGGTGGACCCCACCACCTTGGAGGTGTGGTCCGCATCCATCAATTCCCTGCCGCAAGCCCAGCGCGAGCAATTGCAGAGCACCAACATGCAGTACGACCAGCAGGGCACCACGCTCTATTGCACTGGTGGTTACGGGTATTCGGTCACGGCACTGGACCACATCACCTATCCGAACCTGACCGCTATCGACCTGCCCGGGGTTATGGATGCGATCCGCAACGCACAGCCCATCGGCTCCTTCTTCCGCCAGATCACCGACCCACGTATGGAAGTGACCGGTGGGCAGATGCGGCTGGTGGATGATCGCTTCTACCTCGTCGGTGGTCAACGCTTCATCGGGCGATACGATCCCATGGGCCCCACCTTCGGTCCGGGCTTCATCCAAGAGTACAGCAATTCCATTCGTCGCTTCGCCATTGATGATAACGGTGTTGAACTCGGCATCTCCGATCACTGGACCGTGGTGGATACCGTGAACCTGCACCGCCGCGACTACAACATGCTGCCGCAGGTATTTCCGGATGGCACCGAGGGCCTCACCGTGTTCAGTGGTGTGTTCCAATACGTTGCCGATCTGCCGTGGTTGAACACCGTGGACATCGTTGGTACGGAGTACACGGTCGTTCCCGGCTTCGAACAACTCTTGAACCAGTACCACAGCGCGCACGCCGCACTATACGATGGCGCGTCGAACGACATGCATTCCATCTTCTTCGGGGGCATCAGCCGTTATTATTTCAACGGCAGCACCCTGATGGACGACCCCAGCGTGCCTTTCGTGAACACCATCAGCATGGTTTCTCGTGATGCCAACGGTGCCATGCAGGAGCGCGCGATCGGGTCCATGCCTGCCCTGCTGGGTGCCGGCGCGGAGTTCCTGCCTTGGCCGGCCGCACCGCAACTGGGCAATGGCATTCTGCGCCTCGACCAGTTCAGCGGCGATACCGTGGTGATCGGTCACATCGTGGGGGGTATCGAGAGCAGCGCGCCGAACATCTTCTTCATCAACACAGGCACACAGAGCGATGCCACATCCCGGATCTTCCGTGTTCTGTTGGTGGAAGCTGCCACGACCGGCCTACAGGAAAAGGAGCCCTCGGCGACGACCTTGAAGCTCGTCACCGATGGCGATCGCCTGCGGATCGACTGCCACCTGCTTTCTGCGGGGTCCGCTTCCATCCGCATCGTGGATACCACGGGCCGTGTGCTGCGTACCGTAGTGAATGCGCGTCTCGCTGCCGGTGACCACATGTACACGGTGGACCTGGCCGGTCTTGCATCCGGTGCATACACCGTGGAGCTGCGCGATGGTGATCGGACCGTTGCGAAGCGTTTCCTTCGCTGACCGATATGATCGATCCACTCCAAGACCGACCAGTCAAGATCTCATGGTCGCGCTGGTCCATGGGCATGCTCTGTGCCGCATCACTTCATGCGTCCGTGGCACAGGTCAACATCACCGGGGCCATGCGCAACACCATGTTCAACGGGCAGCTTGCCGGGCTGATCGCGATGGACAGCCTGCAAACCACCGGGACCTATGGATCAGGACCGCTAGAGTACCTCAGGGGTGAGATCCTGGTCTGGGATGGTGTGCCGTTCGTCTCCGTGGCCACGTCCGATAGCAGTATGGACCTTTCCATCCGACCTGCGGCCAAAGCCCCCTTCTTCGTTCACGCCCGTGTGAAGGCGTGGCAGTCCATGGAACTTCCTGATAGCGTCGTGGACCTGGCCACCTTGGATGGCTTCCTCACGAATATCCTGTCCTTTAGGAACACGCCCGTTCCCTTCAAGCTGACGGGTGTTGTGGAACTGGCCGAAGTCCATGTCGTTGATCTACCAGCCGGAAGCGAAGTGCGATCACCGGACGACGCCCACCTAGGGCGGAAGAGCTTTACTCGGAAGGAGGTGCAAGCGGACCTGCTCGGCTTCTTCTCCACCCGTCATAAGGCGGTGTTCACGCACCACGATACCAACATTCATGTGCACCTGATCGATGTTGACCGCAAGTGGATGGGGCATGTGGACCGGTTGCGCTTAGAGCCCTCTGCGATGCGCCTCTTTGTCGCCGTTCCGTGACGAAGGTCACCCGTTGAAATTCGAGATCGTCGTCTCTTTGTAACGTCATTAACAAGACGTTCATCATGGAGATCACACAAATGCCCCGGATCGGTGATCAGGCCCCGGACTTCGAGGCGCTCACCACGACCGGTCCGCTGAAATTCAGCGAGTACATCAAGGACAGTTGGACCATCCTCTTCAGCCACCCCGCTGATTTCACGCCGGTATGTACCACGGAGCTGTCCGGCTTCGCGCAGGAGAAGCACTGGTTCGCCGAGCGGAACACCAAGCTCATCGGCGAGAGCATCGACAGCATCCACAGTCACGTCGCTTGGGTGCAGAACGTGCGGGAGAAGACCGGCGTGTTCATGGATTTTCCCATCATCGCGGACATCGACATGAAGGTGGCGCGCCTCTATGGCATGCTCCACGACAATGCGAGCAACACCGCCGCTGTGCGTGCCGTATTCTTCATCGACCCTAAGGGCATCATCCGCCTCATCATGTATTACCCCCTTAACGTGGGGCGTAACATGGACGAGATCAAGCGGGTGCTGGAAGCCATGCAGACCGTGGATGCCAATGGATGTGCGATGCCATTGAACTGGAAGAAGGGGGACAAGGTGATCCTCCCTCCGCCTAAGACGCTGAAGGACCTCGATGCGCGCCTCAGTGAGAAGGGCATCGAACTGATCGACTTCTACCTCGCTAAGAAGCAGTTGGAGAAGGCTTGACCGAAGCAACCACGTTGAACATGACGAAGGCTCTGGAGGGAGCCTTCGTCATGTTCGTGGGTGGATCATCATCGGGAAACCGAACGACCCTCCGCCTCTCAGGCCTGGATCCCGCCCTCCAGGTCCTTCACATCGGGAAGCCCTGTTGGTGCAAATAGTCCCGCGCTGCGGCACTGCGGCGGCCCGCTGCGCAGTAGAGCCGTGCCGGCTTCGCCTTATCGATCGTGCCAACGCTCGCTTCATGTTGCCCACCGGTCCAGTCCATGTTCACGGCACCGGCGATATGACCGTTCTGGAATTCAGCTGGCGTGCGTACATCGAGCAATTGCGCCTGGCCTTGTTCCACTTCCTTGGCGAAGGATCCAGCCGGAATGCTGCCGCCCGGTTGGCCTGTTGTGCAGGCCAAGAACAGGAGCGGTAACGCGAGCATACGCAGTTGGATGAAAGGGGTGCTCATGTCAGAAGATGTAATTGATGATGAGGTCCGCATGCAGCATGCCCACTTTGTTGAAGGCCTGCTTGTCGGTGAGGGTCGATGGGTCCATCGGCAGTTTGGCCAACACCAGGAATTGGGCGGCCAACCCCTGCCATCCGCCGTGGAACTGGTACTGGGCGTTCACATCGAATTGGCTGTAGGAAGGCATGGCGTACTTGTTCAGCCGGACATCTGTCACGTCGGGCATCCAATAGATGCCTCCGTCGGTCTGCAAGCGAAGGCCGGGCAGGGCCTCCTTCCAGATCAAGTTGATGGATGCGGCGTTCATATCACCGGCGCCTTCGTTGCGCTCCCGGGGCAGGAAGGTGAAGAAGGGGTCGCGGCCCCATTCGCGGGGCATCAGGTAGCGGCCGTGCGCGGTGATGCGTGTGTAGTTGGCCTGTACACTGAACTTCTGTTCCGCATAGCGGATCCGTGTACTACCGGCATAGCTCTCCTCGCCTTGGGGCATGTAAGCATTCTCCGCTTGCGCAGGCACCCCGTGTGCCACCGATCCTTGTGCGAGCACCATCGCCGAGAAGCTCCAACGTTCCTCGGGTTTGCCTGCGTCGAACTGCGCCATGGCCGTGTTGAACATGTTCTCCACGAACAGGTCCCACACCGTCAGGCTCATTCTGGATGTCAGTGCCTGTTTCGCGCTGAGTGCGACGATGCCCCGGCTATCCTGATATTCCCCATGGTTCGATGGGGTGCCGGTCGTATTGCGACCCGCCGGGTAGATGGCCACGCTCTCATCTACACGGTACCAACTGCCGGTGCTGCGCGGTGCTATGCGATAGATCCACCCACCCTCCAGCTTCGGGCCGTTCGAGATGGTATGGTTCGCCCATGCTCCTTCGAACAGGCTGGGGTGCATCCGGCCATCCTGCGCGTTCAGGAACGGGGTGTTGAGCTCCTGTTTTCCGAAGACGAAGCGTGTTCGCGTGGATCGCGATAGATAGTTGAGTTGGAACTTCTGGAGGTAGGCGACATCGTTCGTGCTCCGGGGATCGGTCACATCGAAGAGGCCGATCTCGTACCGGTTGTAAAGGCCGGTCACTGGGTCGGTCACGGTCAGGTCGCTCGATGCCAGGTCGAAGGTGTAACCGCCGCTCATGGCGAACTGCACACGGTGCCAGCGTTCCGAGCTGTACCCCAGCACTCCACCGAAGGCCACGGCGTAGTAGTCACTAGGGGTGCCATTGTTCACGGTGAACATGGTGTATTGCCGGAAGCGTCCGTCGATCTCCCCTTTCTTCATGACGTCGAACAAGCGGCTTACCTCGCGAAGGCTGTCGTCCTTGGGAAGGTCCTGCTCGGTATGCTGGCCCATGACCTGGAGACCCGAAGTGACCGATATGGTCAGCAACAGAGCCTTCCGAACGTACCCTGTCCGGTCCTTGTAGCGACGTGGCATTCCCTAGGAACCGGCCTTGATGTAGCTCCAGCCGTCCTCTTGCCGCTCCACAATGTGGATGATGCCGGCCTTCACATAGCCTGCCTCGGGCACCACCATCGTCCGGTCCAGCTTGCGTTCCGTTATGGTGTTCTCACAGGCGAGGAACACGATGCCTTTGCCAGCGAACTCCTTCACCTTCTCCTGCACGATGCTACGGTCGCTCATCAACATGTCCATGCCCGGGCCGTGACACACCACTTCCAACTGCATGGTGGGCGCGGCTTCCTTCATGTTGCGCAATTGCTTCATGAGGTTCTTGTGTACGAGCGTATCCCCGCTGGCGAGCTGCATCACGATGCGGTGTTGACGGGTGCTGTCCTGGGCGAACGTGTTGGCGGTGATGCACACGAGCGCGAGAAGGAGGAGGAGCTTCTTCATGGTCTGCAAAGGTCCAACACGCAGCGGCCGTGGTCGGTGATCTCTGTCACATAGCTCACCGGAACTCATAGTCGTACCCTTCCAGCTGGCTCAACAGGTCCTGTGGCGCATCGGTGGCGGTAATGCGGCCTTCGACCTTCGGTGCAACAGGCGAGAATTTGCCGAAGTATTCGCGCAAAATGTTGTGCATGGAGGCGTTCGCGCGGCGCGGGTTCTTCACCTTTTCCAAGCGACACAGCATGTCCTCCGGATCGCCTTCCCGTTCGCATGCAGCGATGAGGTAGGTCTTCTTCAGGTCGATGGATCTGCCAGAGATCTTGATCCAGTTGACACGCTTGCCCATGTCATTGTTCATGGTGAAGTTGGCCGTCATGCCCTTGAAACGGACCACCCAGCCACCGAAGCGCTTGGCAGGGTCCTTCGCGAACACGTTGTGCAACTCCTTCTCCAGCCAATCCCACAGCTGCTGCCCGGTGGCCTCGCCGTACTTGGCTTCGCTGTCCACCGGGATCATGCTCCAGATGGTGTCGTTGGTGATCGGTGTCGGGGTCTTGCCATCGGCTACGATCGGCGGGCAGAAGCGGAAGCCATTGCTGATGGCCACATCCGGCTTCAGTTTCCACATGATGGCATCGGTGATCAGGTTGTCCATCGGATTCTCGATCACGTAGTAACGTACCAATGTGTTCTTCGTGCTACCCACCACCTTGCCCAGTTGCTCCTTGTATGGCGCGCTCACCTGTTCCACCAGTTCGAGCATGCCCTTGTCGGCGGGGTACTTTTCCGGGTCCACATCGAGCAGTTCGTAGTGGCTGTCCTTCACTCTGCCGTCCTCCACCACCACATCCAAGCGCGCCACGAACGATCCGAATGCGCCGGGTTCCGTGACGCTGCTGTATTTACCGGCGATCGGTTTGCGAACGCGTTCGTGCGTGTCCGCACCCAGGATCAGGTCGGCGCCTTCCACTTCGGGCTTGTTCGCCAGGTCCACTTGTTGCGCCAGACCCATGTGGGTGACCAGGAAAACCATGGCACACTGCTCATAATCGCGCAGGATGCGGATGTACTTGGCGACGTTCACTTCGGGCTTCGCGAAGGAGATGCCGTAGCTGTAAGCCGGCGATTGGCGCTTCGGTGTGAGCGGATCATTGTAACCGATGAAGCCGATCTTGACGCCGGCCACACGCTTGGTCCAATAGGGCGGGAAAATGAGCTCGCCCTTCAGATCCGCGTTCACATCACCACCGGTTGCGGCTCCTTCCGGGTAGGCCGCGTGGAACATGTTCGCACAGACCTTGTCCGCTTTGTAGGCGCCGAGGTCCTTCAACATCATCTCCTTGCCGTAGATCACTTCCCAGTTGCCGGGCAGAACGAGATCGTATCCGATGCGGTCCATCAACGGAACAAGTGCGCGACCTTCGCTCATTGCTGCCACACCACCACCCTGGAAACAGTCCCCACCGTCGATGACGATGGTGTTCTCGGGGTCCTCGGCACGCAACGTATCGATCATGGTCTTCAACACGCCGAAGCCACCACGCTTCTTGTACACCGCCTGTTTGTTCTCGTAGAAGAACTCATCGTGGGTGTGCAGTTGTGCGTGGATGTCGCTCGTATGCAGGATCGTGAACCTGGTCGCCTTTCCGCTCTGCACCGCGGTGCTTTTCATCAGCTCGTCGCGCCGACCGGCCAAGGCACCCATGGCCACGGCCGGCCCAACAGCGAGACCGGCACCCAAGGCACCGAGCGATCGCAGCATCTGGCGGCGCGATACGCCGTTGACAGGTTCGTCGTGTGTACCGCATGTGCAGCCAGGAAGATGGTGGATGTCGCTCATGGCTTTGATTCCATTGTTTGTTGGAAAGATCCTGATCAGGGCTTGGCTGGCAGTGACTTGTTCGATGCCTTCTTCGCTTCGGCGATCGGGCCGAAAGGTCCGAACCTGTGTTGTTCTTCCGAGAAGCCATCGGCGTAAGGCCCGAAGGGATGATCCACGGGTTTGCCGGCGATCTTCGGCCAGTCCTTCGAAAGGTCACGTTCGGGCCGCTGGCGTGCGTTCACATACGCAGCCACATCCCACGCTTCCGCATCGCTTAGCTGTGGGGTCTCCCAAGTCACCCCCTGCGGCATGTTGTTCTTCACATACCCAGCGAACCGGCTCAAGCGATACAGCCCCGCGCCGATGTTGTAGCTGTGTTCGCCCCAAAGAGGTGGGTACAGGTAGGTCGCACTGTCGGTGTTCATCGTACCCTGTCCATCGGTCTGGTGGCAACTCAGGCACTTCGCTGTGTAGATCGCTGCGCCTTGCACAGGATCGGCCGGCCGGTCCATGAACGCCAACTCCACAATGCCTGTTCCTTTCGGAACGGCTTTTTGTTCGATGCCCGTACCCAGCCATTCCATGTAGGCGAGGATGGCCTTCATTTCACGACCGTTGGTGTCCAAGGCCGTTCCGTTCAAGCTGCGTTCGAAACAGTCGTTCACGCGTTTGGCCACGGTTTCCTGTTTGCCACTGCGCGCACGCACTTTGGGGTAGGTGCTCCACACAGCGCCGTAGTTGTTGCCCCATGGCTTGGTCCCGGCATCCAGGTGGCAGTTCTGGCAGTTCATGCCATTGGTCTGTGAGGTAACCGTGCCGTTGGGGCCCAGGTAGTAGGCCGTATTGCGGATAAGCGCCCGGCCATATTGCACGAGCTCGCGCCGATCCTTGTCCAGGAAGGCGATGCGTGTAGTGTCAGCACCGCTCCAATGACCCTGGGTATCGAAGGTGGCCAGCTGCGGAGGTGGCGGTTCGAAGAGGTCCTTGGGGGCCACCAATAGCACAAGGGTCAAGGCCAGTGCGATCCATGCGATGCGCTTCGAGGACCGCATGGCCCGCCCGTCCGTGCTGTTGCCGAGCCGCTCACCCAAGGCACGCAAGGCGTCGTCCATCACATGGACCACCACCAAGATCAACAGGGCGGCGAAGAGGACGAGGAGCTGGATGAGCATGACCGATCAGCGCCGTTGACGTGCTAATGCGGAAGTCGTTCGCGGACGAGTCCGTAGATCCACGTGCCTGCGATAGCGAACAGGAAGGTGACCATGATCACACCGAACCCTGCACCGACCTGGGCGAACAACGGACCGGGGCAGGCGCCCGTGATCGCCCAGCCGAGGCCGAAGATCAAGCCGCCATAGATGTTCCCCTTGTTGAATTCCTTTTTCGGGATGTGGACGGTTTCGCCATGGACGGTCTTCACGTTGAAGCGCTTGATGAGCTGCACACTGATGAGACCCACCACCACGGCGGTGCCGATCACACCATACATGTGGAAGCTCTCGAAGCGGAACATCTCCTGGATCCGGAACCAGCTGATGATCTCGGCCTTCACGAAGACGATGCCGAAGAGGATGCCCCAAGCGCTGTACTTGAAGTTGTGCCACCACGGGTGCTTCAGTTCGCTCTCGTTCACACAGATCGCATCCAGCTCCCTGGCCTTCAGATCGCTGATCTCCTGCGCAGTAGGGGTATGTTGAAAGGTGTGTTCCATGGCGTCAGAGGGTGAGGAGGAAGGGAAGGATGTACCGGGTCATGACAATACCGCCGATCATGAACATGATGGTGGCCACCAGGCTGGGCCATTGCAAGCTGCTGAGGCCCATGATGGCATGGCCGCTGGTGCAGCCGCCGGCGTAACGCGTGCCGAACCCCACCAGGAAACCGCCGAGCACAATGAAGATCAGGCCGCGCACCGTGAAGAGCTGCTCCCAACTGAAGATCTCAGCAGGCAGGAGCTGCGTGGTGTCGGTGATGCCTTTCGTGGCCAGGTATTCCTGGGTGGACGGTGCGAGCACGATAGGGTTGGGATCGCTCAGCAACTGGGCGCCGATCAAGGCACCCACCGCGATGCCTCCCACGAAGAAAAGGTTCCAAGCCTCCTTCTTCCAGTCGTAGTTGAAGAACTTGATGTTGCCGGGAATGCAGGCGGCGCACAGGTGTCGTAGCGAACTACTGATCCCGAAGGATTTGTTGCCCACCAGCAAGAGGTAGGGCACAGTGAGGCCGATGAGGGCACCCGCCACGTACCACGGCCAGGGTTGTTTGATGATCTCGAGCATGGTGTTTGGATCAGAGGATCGGACGATCACAAGACCAGAGCGCAGGGTATTCCCATTGTCTCATCTTCTGATGGTCTGGTCGGGTTCTACTTCTTAAGTGTGGAAGGGCAGACATGGTCCGTCACCTTCACCTCGGTGTTCTTGATCGCGTTGAAGCCACCGGCCACATCGATCACATTGTGGTAGCCGCGCGCTTTCAACAGGCTCGCCGCCACCATGCTCCTGTAGCCGCCTGCGCAATGGATATAGTTGGGTTCTTCCGTGCTGAAGGCAGCGAGGTTCTGGTTGATGAACTGGAGTGATGCGTGCCACGCGCCGTCCACGTGCTCTGCGCTGTACTCGCCATCCTTGCGTACATCCACTACGCGCAGCTTGCTGGCATGGAAGCGCTTGGCGAACTCATCCGCGCCGATGCTGTCAATGGTGTCGACCTCCAGCCCAGCTGCCTTCCATGCGGCTATCCCACCTTTCAGATAACCGAACACATTGTCATACCCCACACGCGCCAACCGCGTCAACACTTCATCCTCCGTGCCCTCATCGGTAACCAACAACAAGGGATGCTTCACGTCGGGTATCATCGCACCCACCCACGGAGCGAAGTCACCTTTGATGCCGATGTTGATGGAGCGCGGTACGAATCCATCCTTGAACGTCTGGGCCCCACGCGTATCGAGCACGAGCGCGCCTTCCGTCTCGGCCACAAGTTCGAACTGCTCCGGTGCAAGGGCGCGCAGGCCTTTCGCCTTGACCGCATCCACGCTCTCGATCACGCCTTTGTTCATGGCCACGTTCTGTGGGAAGTAGGCGGGAGGCGCCAACAGGCCGTCCGTCACCTCCTTGATGAACTGCTCCTTCGTCTGGGCCTTTAGCGCGTAGTTCACCTCCTTCTGATGACCCAGCGTGTCGAAGGTCTCCTTGCTCATGTTCTTGCCACATGCACTCCCTGCGCCGTGGGCCGGGTACACGATCACATCATCGGGCAGCGTCATCACTTTGTTGTGCAACGAATCGTACAACATGCCAGCGAGGTCTTCCTGGGTGATCGAACCCAGACTCTGCGCCAGGTCCGGACGGCCCACATCACCGATGAAGAGCGTGTCTCCCGTGTAGATGCTGTGGGGCTTGCCGTTCTCATCGATCAGCAGGTAGCAGGTGCTTTCCATGGTGTGACCGGGGGTGTGCAACACCTTGATGGTCACCTTTCCGAGCTTCAGTTCCTCGCCATCCTTCGCGATGTGCGCCTCGAAAGAGGGGTTGGCATTTGGGCCGAATACGATCGGTGCACCGGTCTTCTTCGAAAGGTCGAGGTGGCCACTTACAAAGTCCGCGTGGAAGTGTGTCTCCAGTACGTACTTGATCTTCGCATTGCGCGCTGCGGCCCGCTCCATGTATGGGCTGGTCTCGCGCAGCGGATCGATGATGGCCGCTTCGCCGTTGCTCTCGATGTAGTAGGCGCCCTGTGCCAGGCAGCCGGTATATATCTGTTCGATCTTCATGGTTGGGGAGGTTGGTCGGGGCGGGAAATTTCCCGCCCTTACTTAGGACAGGTTGGATAGTTCCTTTCCGATGATGTAGATGCCCACCACGAGCACGAACCATCCGAAGGCGGGTTTGAGTTTTTCGTTGGGGATGCGTTTGCTCAGGAAGCTGCCGGCGATGATCCCGACGATGGCGATCGCGGAGAAGATCAGCAGGAAATTCCAGTCGATGATCTCTTCTCCTTTCAGGTCGCCGGTGAAGCCGATGAGCGATTTCGCCGCGATGATGATCAGCGAGGTGCCTACGGCCTGCTTCATGGGCAATTTCGCCAGCAGGACCAAGGCGGGGATGATCAGGAAACCACCGCCCGCACCCACCAGGCCGGTGATGGTGCCCACCACGACGCCCTCGCCGAGAATAAGCGGGTAGTTGAACTTCACTTCCCCGGCGTTCGTGTCACTTGCCTTCTTCGACTTCCGGATCATGCTGTATGCCGCCGCGACCATCAAGAGCGCGAAGAAGATCAGCATGCCCAAGGACTTGGTCACGAGCGTGCTTCCCACACTGAACAGCGGATCTGGCAAGGCGGGTACCAACCAGGCGCGTGTAGCATAAACCGCCAGGATGCTCGGTATGCCGAACACGATGGCCGTGCGCCAATGAATGTTGCCGAGCCGCATGTGGCTAACGGATCCGACCAGGCTGGTAAGGCCCACGATGAAGAGCGAGTAGGCGGTGGCAAGCACGGCGTCCACACTGAAAAGGTACACCAGGATCGGCACCGTGAGGATGGATCCACCACCGCCGATCAAGCCCAAAGACAGGCCCATGAGCACCGCACCGATGTATCCGAAGATCTCCATGTTCACAGGTGCTCGCAGCAACTCTCCAGATCCTTGATGATCTTCAGGAAGCCGACTTGTTTCAGGTGATAGAAGCTGTACTTGCCCTCCTTCTCCACTTCGAGCAGACCCTTGTCGCGCATCAGCGTCAGGTGCTGGCTCAGGATCGCCTGCTCGATGCCGAGCAGGTCCGTGATCTCCGAAACACACAGCCGACGCTTGCCGCCTAGCAGGTCCAGAATGGCCAATCGCTGTGGATGGGCCACCACCTTCAGCAGTTCACTGGCGCGTAAGAGTTTCTCCGTGCCGATGCGTTCGTCGAGTGTGAGGATGGACATCTCCGTCTGTTGACAGTGCAAATGTATAGCTATGCGACTATGTGATCCGGTGTGAAAAGTCACCGACGGCAGGCTCCGCCTTTCAAAGCGCTTTCAACAAGGCTGCCCCGAAATGATGCACTTGGTATCTGCGCATACCGGGAAGCGCCAACAGTGCGTCCAAGTCACCGGGGAGGGTGCGGGCGATATCCGCCAGCAACTGATTGGCTGCTACGATACCTGGTCGCAGGTCGAACTCTTGCATCAAGGTGTCCCGAACGATCTTCAACCGTTTCAGGCGGTCCTCGTAATCGTTGTCACGGTCCCATCGCTTTGGACGTTCCAACTTGGGCCACTGTTCCTTGGGTAGGTCTTGACCGTGTTTTACAGCAGCAAGGATGCGGCGACCGTGCTTCTCCAGTACGCGCTCGTTCACCCCTTTGCGGGCAGCGATCTCGGCAACGGTAGTGGGGGGGTCTGTCGCGAGGGAAAGAAGTATGTCATTGCCCATGATCATGAACGGGGCGCGGTCCTGGTGTTCAGCCACGGAATCGCGCCACGCATGTACCTCGCGCAGAATGGCCAGTTGGGGGGGCTTCAGCAGTTTTGCGCCCTTCATGCGCACGAACGCAGGCTCGTCGTTCGCAGTAACATTGAAGGGAGCATCGGTGAGCAAGGCGAATTCCTCTTCGGCCCAGGCCCAGCGTCCTTTCTCCTTCAACTTCTCCTTCAAGAGGTCGCGGATCAGGATCAAATGGGAAGTGTCACCGGCCGCATAATCCAACATGGGCCGGGGCAGCGGACGCTTGCTCCAATCGGCCTTCTGGAACTTCTTGTCCACGTGGATCCCTTGGTACTTGCCCAGCAAGGCGGCCAGACCGATCTCGGATTCGTTCAAGAGCTCGGCGGCAACTAACGTATCAAATACGTTCTCTACCCGAATGCCATGGTGTTTGGCCAGAATGCGCAGGTCATAGTCCGCATCGTGTATCACCACTTCCATCCTCGCGTTGCCAAGCAACGTGCCCAATGGGGCGAGGTCCGGAACGGCCAACGGGTCCACGAGGAAGGTGTGTTCCCGCGTGCTGATCTGGATCAGGCACACGCTTTCCTTGAACCGATGGAAGCTGGATGCCTCGGTATCCAATGCGATCACCGGTTCTTGGGCGATCCGTTCCAAAAAGGCCGTCAGGGCCTTTTGTGTTGTAATGAGTTCGAATGCGGCCACGGGGTCTTGCAAGCCCCAACGGGCCTTCGGTACACGGTGCAAGGTACGGGGTCCCTTTCAGTATCCCGTTCCGGTCCAGAACGGTAGGTTCCGCAAAATAGCCCAACCCACGGCCAAAAAAGCCCATCCCCAGACCACCCCGTTGCGTGCCGAGAGCGGCTTGGCCTGAGGCAAGGCCAGGGTGTAGCCATATTGAAGGCCCATCAGGGGTATGCTCAAGACCAGTAAGGCGTTGTGCGCCAAGGCTTCAGGCACCCGCAGGTGCATCAGGTCATGCACCGCCCGCTGGGAGCCGCAGCCCGGACAAAGTAGGCCGGTAAGAAATCGAAAAGGGCAGCTCAAGAAGCCGCCCTTTTCGGGGTCAAATAGATAAAGATGGGCTAAGGAGATGAGCACGCCTAGACCGGCCAGCCACCATCCCCAGCGTTTCATCAGTAGCCGCCGCTTTGCAACTGCTCCGATCCTCCGGCTTGCTCGACCATGTTCTTCATCATGAAGAAGTATACGATAACGACGACCAGGTTCAGCACCAGACCGATGATGAACGCCAGACGGGTCCATTTCTTGGCATCCGCGCTGGCTTTCATTGAACCGGCGATATCGCCACCGTCAAAGGCGCTATTCACCTTGGCGGCATTGATGATGCCGACGATCCCGAGCGGGAGGCAGCAGAATAAGGTCACAAGGATGGACTCGACGAGCCAATTCTTAGGGCGTGCGGTGGCAGCTTGGTTCATATTTGAAAGAGGGTTAGGTTCTTGTTCGGCACATAGATACGGTTCGCCCGCGCAACTTCCAAGTTGCCTGAAGCACCCGTCCAGCAACGGTTCCAGAAGGATGCGGTCCGCAAAGCACGGTCACTCCTAGGCGAAAGCACCTAGGATGGAACCGGTACCAATGACGACGACCAACACCACATAGAGCACAACCACCGCGATACCTATCCAGAAACCGATCTTGGTCCACTTGCCTGCCTCGGCACTGGCGCGAAGGGCTCCGTCGATGTCCCCGCCATCGAACTTGGTGTTGACATTGGCCGCGTTTATGATGCCGACGATCCCGAAAGGCAGGCAGCAGAACAACGTTACGAGGATGGATGCCACGAGCCAGTTCTTGGGGCGTGGGACAGTGGTGATCTGGTCCATGGTAGAGTGGTGTTATACGTATCGATCCCCGCTCTCGGCGGTGAGGTCGTTCACGAATCGCTTGATCTGCTGCTCGTCCTGCTTGCGACACACGAGTAAGGCGTCCTTGGTGCTTACCACGATGAAGTCCTCCAAGCCTTGGAGCACCATGAGGCGATCGTCGTGTGCGTGTACCACATTGTTCGCGCAGTCGTATAGCTTGACGTCCTTGCCGATCTTGGCATTGCCCTCTTCATCCTTCGGAAGGTGTCCATAAAGGCTGCCCCATGTGCCAAGATCGCTCCAGCCGAAGTCGCTTACAACGGTGAACACGTTGTCGGCTTTTTCCATGATGCCATAATCGATGCTCACGTTCTCGCAACTATCGTAGATGGAAGCTACGTGGTCGGCCTCGTTCGGCGTGCCATACGCTGCAACGCCTTGCTCAAAGAGGGCCTCCATTTCGGGCAAATGCTCCCGGTACGCCTTACGGATACTGGCAAGGCTCCATATGAAAATGCCGGCGTTCCATAAGAATTCGCCGCTTTCGAGGAAACGCACGGCCGTGTCATGGTCCGGCTTTTCGGTGAAGGCCTTTACAGATTTTACGCGGTGCTGGCTGTGCTCGGGTCCATCCGCGAATTGGATGTATCCGTAACCGGTGTCCGGCCTATTGGGCATGATCCCAAGGGTGACCAAACTATCGCTGTTGGCAGCCTTTTCCAAGGCCAGGTTGATGGTCTCTTTGAAGGCCTGGTCGTTCAAGACCAAGTGGTCGCTCGGCGCTACGACCACCAAGGCTTGTGGATCGCGGGCCTGGATCACATGGTTCGCATAGGCTACGCATGGCGCCGTGTTCCTGCGCGATGGTTCGGCCAGGATCTGGCTATCCTTCAGGCCAGGCAATTGCTCCTTGACGATCGATGCGTATCGCGCATTGGTGACCACCAGGATGTTCTCTGGTGGACAAATGGCCAGGAACCGATCATAGGTCTGTTGCAGCAGGGTGCGGCCAAGACCAAGGAAATCGAGGAATTGCTTGGGATAGGCGCTGCGGCTCATGGGCCAAAAACGGCTTCCGACGCCGCCAGCCATGATCACGCAATACGTATGTTGGTTCGTCATGCTCGACTAGGAGATGCCTCAAGAGGCTTTCAGCACCACCATGGGGCCATGTACATGCACCTCGGCCAACGGATCGATGATGTAGTTGCGCCGGTCATTGAGGCATTGACACTTATACCGTTTCCGCAATTGCGGGCCTTTCACAAAAACGCGCTCGTTGAAGCGGAATATGGAGCGTTCTGGAAGCTCCTCGAGAAGCTGGCGAGGCTCACGGTCGTAGTTCAGCAAGACCCGCATCAAGGCTTGGTCTGTACAACTGCTTGCCGGAGCATCAACCAAATGGTGCTCCAAAGCGCGCAGCACATCCGCCGGGAAGACAGCGCGACTCAAGAATGGCCGCATCAGCTTGGCATATTCGTTCTTCCAGGCCGTGCCATGTGGGTTGGTCCAGCGGCGCGTGTTCATGTACGTGCTGTAGTGCGCGAACTCGTGGATCAGGGTGACCAGAAAGGCGTATTTGTTCAGGTCTGCATTCACACTTACCCTATGGGGTTGTGTGCGGGTGGCACTGCGAAAATCCCCCAACTTGGTTTGCCGGGGTCTTGCAACACGGACCTGGATCGGGTTCCTGCGCAGCCAAGCACCCACCACGGGCCAAGCGGCCGAAGGCAGGTGTTTGCGCAATAGCTCTGGATCGGTAGGGGAAAGGTTAGGCACGGCTAGGAGGCTGGACAGGAGTGGTCACCGGGACCACAATAATAGGGGGTGTTGGCCGGATAGCCACTGGCGTGATCGGAATTTGATGGAGCAGGAGCTGTACGGGTCCATTTTGGGCAATCACATTTCTTTTTTCGGCGATACTTCGCAGGCTGCGAGGAGCAGGCCAAAAGCAGGCCCAGCAATGCCCAGCAAGCCAGTTTTCCGAGCACCCGATCACTGGAATTCGACCCGCCGTACATCCGGGTGCGAAGCTACGATCCCTAAGATCAACGCATCGCTGGCTGGACGTGGCCTATTTTCGTCCCTTTCCCAAGCATGAACACCCTTACGCACATCGGTCGCTATTTCCTATTGCTGAAGGAGACCTTCAGCCGACCAGAGCGCTTGGGGATCTACTGGCGGCGCTTGGTGGAGGAGATGGACCTCCTGGGTGTCAAGAGCGTGGGCATCGTTGGACTCCTCTCATTTTTCATGGGTGCGGTCATCACCATCCAGACCAAGACCAACATCGATAGCCCGTTGATCCAGGCTTGGGTGGTGGGGTTTGCAGCACGCCAAAGCACCATTCTGGAGTTCAGCCCTACCATTATCGCGTTGATCCTGGCAGGAAAAGTGGGCTCGAACATCGCTGCAGAGATCGGCTCCATGCGGGTGAAGGAACAGATCGATGCCCTGGACATCATGGGGGTGAATTCCGCGGGCTACCTGATCTTGCCGAAGATCCTGGCCTCCATGCTCATCAACCCGTTCCTAGTGATGGTGAGCATGTTCCTGAGCATTTTCGGAGGTTATGTGGCCGGCACAGCCACTGGGATCGTTAGCGCTACCGATTACCTTCAGGGGATACAGACCGGCTTCATTCCCTACCACGTGACCTATGCCCTGATCAAAACGGTGGTGTTCGCCTTCATAATTGCCACCGTTTCCGCCTATCAGGGGTATTACACCCAAGGCGGTACACGCGAAGTAGGCATCAGCAGTACCAAGGCTGTGGTCTACAGCAACGTGGTGATCCTTATCGCCAATTATGCGCTTACCCAATTGCTCTTGATATGATCGAGGTGAAAGGGATCAGCAAACGGTTCGGTGCTGTACAAGTGCTTACGGACATAAGTGCAGTTTTCCATACTGGACAGGTCAACCAGATCATCGGGAAGAGCGGTTCGGGTAAAAGCGTGCTGGCTAAGTGCATTGTTGGCCTGCATGTACCCGATGAAGGCAAGGTGCTCTACGAGGGCCGTTCTTTTCATGATATGGACCGGGATGAGATGACCGGGGTGCGACAAGAGATCGGCATGTTGTTCCAAGGCAGCGCCTTGTTCGATAGCCTCACGGTACTGGAGAACGTGATGTTCCCGTTGCAAATGTTCGCTACCACGAGCAAGAGCGAAATGGAAGACCGTGCTCACACCTGTCTAAAACGGGTGAACATTTTGGATAAGGATAAACTCTACCCAGCCGAATTAAGTGGCGGGATGCAGAAGCGGGTTGGTATCGCTCGGGCTATAGCAATGAATCCGAAATATCTTTTCTGCGATGAACCCAATAGTGGGTTGGATCCCCAGACAAGCATCGTCATCGACGAATTGATCAAGGAGATCACGGAAGAATTCAAAACGACCACGATCGTGATCACCCACGACATGAATTCGGTGATGGAGACCGGCGAGAACATCGTCTTCATCCACGAGGGTCGCAAATGGTGGCAAGGCACACGCGAGGAGCTATTGATGAGCGAGAACAAGGAACTCAACGAGTTCATCTTCGCGAGTGGCCTCATGCGCCAAGTGAAGAAGGCCATGATGGGCAAGGGGTAGAACGGGCAGCATTCGTTCTCACATTGGCATCCATTGCGGCAATATCAACTGCCTTGGAACAACATGCCGATCGCTTGACCAGTCCCCAAAGCGAACCCCCCTCTCTGCTGTCCAAAATGAGGAGGCAGAGAGGGGGGCGCCATGTCGATCACTTCAAGGTTACGCGATGTACAGAGGAATTGGTGCCATCGGACACGCGAACGGTGTAAACCCCAGAAGCAAAGCCGCTAAGGTCCATGGACGTAACGCCCGTGAACGTGTTGGTCATTACCACTTCGCCAACGATGTTCATCACGTCAATAAAGAGCTTACCGGCGCGTGATGTGCTGATGTTGACGATGCCGTTCGACGGGTTCGGATATACGGTGACCCCATCAAGAGCTGGTCGTGTTTCAACAGCCACGTTGAACAAACTGGTCAAACGAACCGACCAGGCTGTGCCGTTACCTCCATAGAAGTTCTGGTTGTTCGTTGCGTCGTTCGGTATCCAAAGCGCGCTGGAGAAACCGGGCTGGGGAACGGTGGTATCGTCCAGAATGAACACCTCTGCGGCTCCTTCGGAGAACAAGCTGGCCACGGCGTAGTATGAATTCGGATCCAATTCCACAGAGGAAAGGAATGGAATACCTACAATTCCGTTGTCGATGTCTTCTTGTGTGATCGTGTACGGATCGGATTCGGTTAGGGGAAGGTTCACCACAGATGGCGTGCTTAGTACATCGGTTGTATCCAAAATACTTACGATGATCGAGCTACCCGGGGCGGTTTGATCACCGAGCACTACTTCGATCCCTGTAGCGGTATAGGTATCGATGAAGTCGTACATCACCAGGAATTTCACGTTCTCGCTGTTGTCAGCAAAGGAGCCGGAACCCACTTGCTGAGATGTTTCCGCAACAGGGCCATGGTTGCCCAAGTTATCGAAAGAGTACACATCGGTGGTGATCTCGAAGGTGCGCACCCGGCTATTGTCATCCGGTGTGTTGTCCAAGGCGATCTGGTCACTTGCCAGCGTAAAGGTTGCCGTGTACAGGTCATTGGGCAGGGCAGGCAGCGACGGGTTCTCGTCCGTTACAATGGTGGCCTGGCTGGCGAGGTTGCCTATATTCTCCACAGAACTGAATACTTCATCGCCATTGCTGTTGAGCACTGTGCAGGTCATTACCACGTTTGTTTGGTCCGTGCCCCCATAGTTGAAGACCTCAGCACCCACATTCATGGTTCCGGGTAATTGTGAGGAGGGGATGCGGCCATACTCCTCGCCACGACCCGTGGTGGAAACGAAAGCGAAATTCATACGCAGGTCGTTCTCTGGTAAGTTCTGGATATTGATATCGTCGATCTGCCAATGATAATGTGAAGAGCCCGCTTCGCTGTTGTGGCGGAAGCGGAAGCGGACGTTGGTGGGGTCCTCTGCAATAGCGGTTGCCATGGTGAAGCGACGCGTTTCGGTAATGGTCGGGCCTGTACCGGAACCGGCAGCTCCCTGATTGATCGGATTGCCCTCGTTTGACAGGATCGAAGTTGGCCAGGTATTACCCCCATCAGAACTGATCTCGAGTAGGAAAGGAGACTCACTGCAGCACCAGCGCGAACGTTGCTGGAATTCGATCTCTACGGCCGGGCTAGCGCTCAGGTCAATGATCGGTGAAACCAAGCTGCCTTCCCAACTGGTGAATTGATCGACAGGAAGCGCTGTAGGTGTGGTTCCACTCCATGTGCAGTTGGCAGAGTCAGAGGCGAATTTCGCAAAGCCGTTCGCGAAGGTGGTGGATTGTATCCGCTCGCCATTCTGCGTGAATGCTCCACGGGGCGCCGTTGTTCCAATACGCCAAATGTTGCCATTGGGGCCTTCGACGGTCCAAGCTCCGGAAGGATTTGCACCTGCAAGACCATTTGAGAAATCTTCGGACCAGACGACCGCGCCTCCGCCTCTGGACTCCAACGGAGCTGTTTGGCTCTCCTCGAATACAGATGGCTGAGGTGTGTTCGTATTGAGACTGCCTGGAGCATGGTCCAAGCGCTGAGCCGTGACGGATCCGCAGATCGCGACTGCTACAAGACTTAATGTGGCGTAAAGTTTCATTTTCATGTGATTGTGTTTCGCAAATGTCAGTTCAAAGCTACAAGGTTTAGCCAAGTGCAACAGCCGTTGCTCGATCGGTGGCGTATGCAAGAATAGTTGTTAAAATGTCAGTCGAGAGCAGGCGATGCCACACTACGTAACATGAACGGGCCGGAAAATGATGGTCAGTGAACGACGTGGATCCGTGCGCTCTTGACTTCTTTAAGTGACCTGATCACAGCTGTGTAACTGCCTTGATCCAGATCGCTAACATCCATGATCCATGAGTTCTTTCCGCCGGGAAGCACGCCAGCCGACCATTTGCGGACGAGCCGACCCATACCGTCGATCAGTTCGATTTCCACACTCCCACCATGGGCCAGTTCAAAATCGATCTTGGCGGT